>Ga0256914_1003178_pt1 | contig 13110 bp, 10 predicted proteins | sample HulkmetaG_FD_191571 | JGI IMG/M metagenome (GOLD analysis project Ga0256914, IMG submission 191571) | Hydrothermal chimney microbial communities from Main Endeavour vent field at the Juan de Fuca Ridge, Pacific Ocean - Hulk | ecosystem: Environmental > Aquatic > Marine > Hydrothermal vents ... | reverse complement strand
ACTTCTGGCTGGAGCGGCCCCTACACGCGGACGAGATACGCCGTCGCTTGGTTCGAGCACAGCCGCCGGGCTTGCAGGTGATCGATTTATACCCCGTGCCCTTAGAAGCGCCCGCGCTGCAAAATCAAGTGCGGGCCGCGGAGTATGAGGCCCGCTTTGTCACGGCCGTGCCTGACTTGGACGAACGGGTGCGGGCGCTCTTGGCGCGCGCACACATTGTGCGCGAACGCCGCGGCAAGACGTATGACCTGCGCCCCCTCATCGAGCGGCTACAGGCCCACCCAGCCGGTCCTGACGAGCCCGGGCCGCGCTTGACCATGGTGCTGACAGCGCGACCTGGGGCAACAGGCCGGCCCGACGAAGTTGTGGCCGCGCTGGGCCTCGATCCGGCCGAGGCGCGCGTGGAGCGGCTGCGCCTGTTCTTGGACCCAGACTAAACGCGGCCTCACGCCCAGCCGCGGGCCCCCGCGGAGCACGGTCCCCCACGCCGAACCGCGCGGGGCCCAAGGCAACCACCAAGGCCCGCGTCTGCTCGCGGGCCTTGCCATGGGCGGGGTGGGACTCGAACCCACGGCCTCCTCCTTGTAAGGGAGGCGCTCTAACCATCTGAGCCACCCGCCCGGGTGGGTCTATTATACCAGCAGTGCGTGGGCGGTGCGCCCAAATTCAAGGGGCGCGCGGCGAACGCGTAGGCAAGACCTCTCGCGTGGGCTCCGCCCCGCGAACCACCATGTACACACTCGCTAACACCAGCGCGCCGCCGGCGATCTGCGCCGCGGTCAAGCGCTCGCCCAACAACCCCGCGGCCAAGAACGCGGTGAGCACAGGCTGCCCCAGCAGCACCGGCGCAATGACCGCGGCCGGCAAGCGTCCTTGCACTTCTTGGATGAGGAGCCATCCGCCGCTTTGGACCACCACGGCCAACCCAGCCAACGCGGCCCATGTGTGCGGACGAAAGCCCCGCCACGGCCAGCCCGCGAGGACAATCAAAGGCCACAACGCGGCCGCGGCCGCGCCGGTGGTGATCCAAAACACCCATGGGGTCGACAACTGGGCCCGCGCGCGCTGCGCGAACATCTGGTACGCGGCGAAGAACCAAGCCGCGGTCAAACCCCACCATGCGCCCTCATCCCAAGCCAACGCGTGCCAACGCCCCTGGGTGAGCACCAACGCCGCGCCGAAAAGCATGAGGCCAATCGCGGGCCAAAACCGTCGTGGCAGCGGCTCGCGCCACACAAAGCGGGTGGCTAAGCCCACCCACAAGGGCGCGGTATTGACCATCAGCGTGGGTGTGGTCGCGTTGCTACGGGCCACGCCAGTGCTCCACAAGGCCAAATCCAGGCCAAAGCAGACGCCGCCCAGCCCGGCCCACAACCAGGCGCGACCGCGGCGCGGTCGTTGGCCGCGCCGTAGCAGCACGGTGATCCACACAGAGGCCAACAACCACGCGCCGGTCATGCGATAGGCCGCAATGACCGGTCCCGGCGCTTCGCGCGCATAACGCACCAGCAGCGGCGCGAAGCCCAAGACCAACAAGGCCAGACTCAACAAGCCATAAGCCCGCGCCCTGGGGGTCGCGGGCTGGCGTGCACGGCCGCCAAATGCCTTCACCTCAACCTCGCAGCGGGAGCACCAAATCGTGGGGAAACTCGGCCAACACCTGAGGCCGGCCCGCCTCGTCGATCCACACGGTGTCTTCGATGCGGATGCCGATTTCGGCCGCGGGGTAATACAAGCCCGGCTCAACGGTCACCACCATGCCCGGCAGCAGTGGCTCGCGTTGCCCCGCGGCCAGGCGGGGGTGTTCGTGAATCTCGAGCCCCAGGCCGTGGCCCAGACTGTGAACAAAGCCCTCTTGGGTGCCTGGCCGGGTGCGCGCGGTGGGATGGCCGTACCCTTCCAGCACTTCGCAGGCGGCCACGTACGGCGCTTCGGCCGGCCGACCAGCCCGCACTTCGGCCAAGGCCGCCCGATAGGCCTCTTTCACTTGCGCGTGCAAGGCCGCGACCCGCTCCGACGCGTAGCCCAGGCTCCAAGTGCGGGTGAAGTCGTAGAAATAGCCGCCCCCCGCCTCTTGCGGGAAGAGATCGAACACAATGGGCACGCCAACCCGCAGCGCGGCCGCATCGTCGCCGGTGCTGTGCGGCACACCCGCGTCGTAGCCTTGGGCAAAAATCATGGCCAGGGGCAACTCCACACCCAACTCCGCGGCCCATTGCCGCACCCAAGCCTTGACCTGGCCGATGGTGACCACCTCCCCCGCGGCATCTACCACGAGCCCCTCGGGCCCCGCACGCAACCCACGCAGCCGCTCCGCGACCCGGCCCACAATTTCCACCGTCCACGCGCCCATACGGCGGATGCGCTCCACCTCGGCCGCGTCCTTCGTGGCGCGCGCGGCGCGCAGAATGCGCTGGGCCAAACGGCCTTCCACCTGCAAACCAGGCCGTGCGGCCTGCACCGCCTGCCATAGACTGAGGTGGGGCCCCAATTCCACGCGGCCGGTAAGCCCAATACGGCCTTGGCCCAAGCCGGCGTCATCCAGCAAGGCCAAGGTCTGCAACACCTGCGCCTGAAAGCGGTCGCCGTGCGCGGCTTCCAGAAAGCGTTGCAGCGCGAAGGGTGCAAGATCGCGGGTGGGCAGCCCCGTGCGCGCGGCCTCGTCGCGCTCCATGGGCCAATGGTAAAGCACCGGCGTTTGGCCGGGTTTCTTGACCACCCACGCGTCGGTCAAATGGGCTGGCCGTCCGAGCAAATACACCAATGCCGGATTGTGCCCACCGGGGCCGACGATGATCAAACCATCCAGGCCGTGTTCCTGCAGCAGCGCGTCAAGGTCCCGTTTCACCGGCGCCTCCTATCGGCTCAACGCCGCGGTTTGGGCCTGCATGCCCGCGCGAAGGATCTCGCTGACTTCGGGCCGGGTAAACTCGGGGGGCAACATCTCGCCTCGCCGCAGCCGGGCCCGCACTTCGGTGCCCGACAAGTGCAGCCAGGCCTCGGGGCCATGGGGGCAGGTCTTGGCCGTGACCACCGCGCGGCACTCGCGGCAATAAAACGCGTGTTCAAACCGCAAGGGCACGATGCCAATGTCTTCGGGCGGGAATTGGTCGAAAATCTCCTGCGCGTCATATGTGCCGTAATATTGGCCCACGCCCGCGTGGTCGCGACCGACAATGAAATGCGTAGCGCCGTAATTCTTGCGCGCCAGCGCGTGCATGATGGCTTCGCGCGGGCCCGCGTAACGCATCGCGGCCGGGAACACGCCCAGCAACACCCGGTCTTGCGGATAATACTTCTCCAGCACCACCCGATAACTGGCAATGCGCACCTCGGCCGGGATGTCGTCGGCCTTGGTCTCCCCCACCAGCGGATGCAAGAACAAGCCGTCCACGATCTCCAGCGCGGTTTTCTGGATGTATTCGTGCGCGCGATGGATGGGATTGCGCGTCTGAAAGGCCACGATGCGTTTCCAGCCGCGCGCTGCGAACAGCCGCCGGGTTTGCGCGGGCGTGTAGCGCAAATCGGGGTATTCGTTCTGGGCCGCGCGCGGCAGATCGAACACCCAAATGTCACCGCCCAAGAGCACATCCCCCTGCGCGTAGAGCCGCGCCACGCCCGGATGAGCCTCGTCGGTGGTGCGATAGACTTCGCGCGCCTCACGCGTCTTGTCGTAAGGATAGATTTCGTCGATGTGCATCACGGCCAAAAGGCGGTCCCCTTCGGCCAAGGCCACATCCTGACCCTCGCGCAAATCTCGGGCCACGGCCTCATCGACCGCCAAGGTCACCGGAATAGGCCACACCAGGCCATTGGTCAAGCGCATCTCCTCGACCACCCGCAAGTAGTCATCACGGCGCAAGAAGCCGGTGAGGGGGCTGTACGCGCCCACCGCGATCATCTCCAGGTCGGCCAAGTTGGCACGCGAAAGCGGGATGCGCGGCAAATGGGCGGCCTGCTCCCGCGCCGCGGTGCGCAACGCGCCGGTCAGCAAACGATTGACCAAAGTGCCGCCATGAGGGGGAATCAAGGCTGTCATTCCACTGCCTCCGAGATGTTGGGCACGAGAGCCCCGCGGTTAGGACGCGCCCAAAAGCAAGCGCGCCCCGGCCAATAATACCAGAATTCCTAAGGCCAAGTGCACCCGTTTGGCCGGCAGCCGCGCCACCAGCCGCGAGCCCAACCACACGCCGGGCAGCGCACCGGCCCACAGCCAGGGCAGCACTTCCCAGGCCACTTGCCCCTTCCAGATATACGGCAGCATGGCCGCGCCCGAGAGCAGCGCGCCATGCAAAACATCCAAGCCGACCAAATGCTGGGGCGGCACCGCGTAGAGCAGTAAGAAGATCGCCGCGATGAGGGTGCCACCGCCCACGGATGTGGTGCCCACGGCCAGCCCGCCGCCGAAGCCGATGAGCCAAGCGGCCTTGGCCGACGGCCAGCGCTCTTTACCCTCGTGAGGCGCGCGCAACCAGCCCAGACTGCGGCCCAAGGTGATCGCGCCGACCAACACGAGCATGATGCCGATGAGCCGCGGCAGGCCCACTTGCAACCAGCGGCTATCGCCCGCGACACGATGCAGCACCCACCACGCGCCCAGCCATGCACCGGGCAGACTTCCCAAACTCAAGTAGAACACAGGCCGTAGCCAAACCGTCTTTTGACGGCGGTGCTGCACGGCTCCGACCAAGCGGGTGAAGGTGGTGAACACCAAATCAGTGCCCACAGCCACCACAGGCGACAGCCGCACCACCCACAACAAAAAGGGCAACATGAGCGCACCGCCGCCCATGCCCGTCAAGCCCAACACAAAGCCAATGCCCAGCCCCGCGGCCAACGCGGGCAGCATCCATGCGATGTCCATAACGCCTGCCTCGCCTGAAGAAATCGTCGGCCAACGGCCACGTGCGCGCCCCCGACACATGCCACGGCCCAGGCCATTCGGCCCTGCAAGGGCGATGCCGCGCGCGACCGCGCGCCGGCGCGGTTCCCACGCGGCCAACGCGAGAAAGCCCCAGCGTGGCCCAGCGCGATTCAACCTCGGCCGGGCTTATGGCGCCGTCAAGGCCCATTGTAGCACGGTGGCGCGTCCGGTGGCAGAAAAAGCGCGCCTTGGGGCACTTGCTGCCAAAGCGTCAGATAAGCCGTCAACTCGTCCAAGGCCGCGGCCGCGTCGTCTTCTGGCATCCCCAGGGTAATGAACGCAATGACCACACACTCCCCCTGCCACCGTTGTGCGACCAAAGCGCCCCACGGTTTCGGCGGCCCCGACACGTGCTCCAATGGCACGTATGCAGCCGCGACCACATCATACACATACGGCCGTCCTTCCCGCCACACGGGTTGGCCCAGCAAAAGCCAAGCAGGGCGCTCCGCGTAATATTCGGTCTCTTGCAATTTGTTGGTCACCACCACCACGTGCTGCGGCAGCGCGCGCAGCACGGGCCACACCTCGGCCTGCTGCCAATCGTTGCTGCGCAAGCCCGCGCCCAAATTGTGCATTTGCCGCACCAAAAAATGGCGATCATAGGCCCAAGTTACGCGCAACAAATGCACCCACAACCAAAGCAACAGCAACGCCGTCGGCCACCATCGGCCCAGCACCTGCCACCCCAAACCCGCCCACAACAACGACAGCGCAACGAACACCGGCGCCAACAACCGCCAATCCATAGGCGTAGAAGCGTCAGCCAAGGCAATGGCCAACGCCAACATGGCCCAATACACCACGATGAGCCCTCCCCAACGCACGGCATAGGCCCGGATGGGGGGGTGGGGGAACGACTCCGCGCGCGGCACGCGCCAGGATACCCAGACCAACGCGGCCGTGGCGACCAAAATCCCCGCGGCGACGGCCCAGACCTGGGCCTCAGACCACGTCGCGAACAAGGGCCGCACCCATCCAGCGACGGTCTCCGCGGCTTGGCGCCACTTCTCCAGCCCCGGCGGATGCCATCGCCACCGACGGCCGGTCGCAGCATGGGCCGCCCACGCGCCGGCCAGGGCCAACGCGGCCACGGGCACCCCCGCGGCCAGCAGCGCGGCCCCAGCCTGCCGAGGCCAGTTTTGGGGACGCCGATGTCGCCACGCCCACCACGTGTCCAGCATGGCCCAAAGCACCAGAGCGATCCCGATCCAGCGGGTGAACACAGCCCAAGCCGCGAGCAATCCCACCAACACCCCGGTCCGCGTGCGACGGGTCGCGTGCCACCGGTCCAACGCCCATGCCAAGGCCAAAATCTGCACCAAGAACAGGCTCTCAGACAAGACCAGCGTGACCACCCGCTGCAATGGGAAAGCCAAGGCCAACCACCACGCCACCACGACGGTTGGCCCCGCGTGTCGGGTGAAGCGGAACACCACTCGCGCGGCCAGCGCGATGATGCCGGCCAGAGCCAGCAGGGCGACAATGCGCGCGGCCGCGGCTTCGTCGCCCTGGGTGAACGGCATGAACGCGACCATGACCTGCGGATATCCGGGTGGGAAGTGGGTCATGGGCGCCCAACCGTCGGGCTTCAAACGGGCATAAACCCCCGCACGGAACCAATGCCGGGCCAAGACCAAGTATGTCAGGCCATCGGAGTTGGCCCCCAACCCCCATTGCGCGGTGGCCCACGCCAACAGCGCCAACCCCGCGGCCAGTGCGGCCATCACGCCCCCGACGACCACCCCAGGATGCCGCCAGAGGCGCGCATCCCGCAGGTGACGCCATACGGCCTGGCCGGGCAAAGTCATGATGCCGTCCCCCAACCCGCGGCCGCGCGTGCCTCGAGCACCAGGCGCAGGGCAGCCAAGCCATCGTCTAAAGTGCATTGCGAGGTCGCCTCGCCGCGCACCAAGGCCAAGAAATGGCGCATTTCGGCCAGAAACATGTCGTTGCGCTCCCAACCGGGAGGCAGGTCGGCTTGGGCCTGCACGGTTCCGTCAGGGCCCAGAAGCACGGCCCGCCCGGAGGCATAATCCCACCGCGCCGTGCCTTGGGTGCCGACGATCTCCAGGTCGTGCCGCGGCGGGCGCTGGATGTAATTGACGTGCACCGTGGCGATGGCGCCGGAGGCAAAAGCCAGCACGATGTCCGCGGTGTCTTCGACGCCCTGCAACTCCAGCGGGCTGATGTGTCCGGCCCAAGCCTGCAGCACGCGCGGGTCGTCAGGGTCGGCCGCGGCCAGCAGCGCGCGCAAATAGTCCAGCGGATGGCACAAGGTGCGAATCACGCCGCCGCCCAAATCTTCGCGAGCCGCGTAACTATGGCGATAGTCTTCCCAGGGGTGCCACGCGGGCAGATACTCGCCCCAGTGGGCGCGCGCGTACAACACCTGCCCAAGGCGACCTTCGGCCAGCCAAGACTGCACTGCGCGCAACGTGGGGTGAAAGCGAAACTGAAAGCCTACCAGCACGCGCACGCCCGAGGCGGCCACGGCTTGCCGCAGTTCGGGCACCCGGCGCCAATCGTGGGCCACGGGTTTTTCCAACAGCAGATGCGCGCCCGCGCGCGCCGCGGGGATGGCCACATCCAAGTGCAACGCGGTGGGGTTGGCTACAATGACCGCGTCGGGGCGATGGCGAGCCAAAGCCGTGGCCAAGTCCGTTTCCACTGGAAAGCCCGCCAGTTCGTCGTCGGGCAAGGTGCTGCGACCAGTGCGATAGAGCACAATGTCTCGCTGACCCAAGGCCAGCAAGTTGCGCAAGTGTCGCCGCCCAATGGAACCCAAACCAGCGATGAGAAACTTCATGGGACCTCCTACCGCGGGGCGTGGTCGCACGCGGTGGGCACGGGGCATACGCTCAGGGCTGGTCAGACGGAGCGTCCTCCCGCAGGGCCACGATGATTTCCGCGGCCATATCGTACCGCCGAAACGGCGGCATGAGGTATAGGCCCGCGGCCCAAGGGCGAATGCGCCGGGCCAACTCAATGGCGATGCGCACCCCCTCTTCTCGGCCGCGCGAGCCGGCCCGCTCCATCCGCCACAGCACCTCGTCGGGCAAGTGAATGCCCGGCACTTCGTGATGCAGAAAGCGCGCATGTCGTAGGTTATATAAAGGCAACAGCCCGACCAAAACGGGCACTTCCAGCGGGCCGTAGCGCGCTTCATACCCGCGCAAAAACGCGTGGGCCGCCTCCGGGTCGTACACCGGCTGGGTCAAGAAGAAGTCCGCGCCCGCGCGGATCTTGCGCCGCATCACCCGCCATTCGCGCTCTGGATCCGCGGGCGTCAAGTTCAACGCCGCGCCGACGAAAAAGCGCGTCGCTTCGCCCAACGAGTTTCCCGCGTAGTCCGTGCCCTGGTTGAAATTGCGCTTAATCAGTTTGATGAGCCCCGAAGGCACCACATCGTAATGGTCCATCGCTTCAGGATAGTCGCCAATGGCTGTCGGGTCGCCCAGCACCACGAACAAATTGCGAATGCCCAACGCATGGGCGGCCAGCAGGTCGCCTTGCACCCGCAGCAAATTGCGCCCCCGGGTCGGAAAATGCAGCGTGGTCTCAATGCCGACCTCTTCGGCAATGCGCTGACACACGGCCCAAGGGCTCATCCGCATCCGAGCCAAAGGGCTATCGGTCACATCCACCACATCCGCGCCGGCATCGGCGACCAGCCGCGCGCCGGCCAGCACTTTGTGCAAGTTGACGCCTCGCGGGGGCGAGATTTCCACCGCGTACACGAAATGCCCTTGAGCCAAGCGATGGGCCAGCCGCGAGGGCGGCGCGGCTTCGCTCGAGGGGAACGGCTCCGCGGCGGCCGTGCGCCCTTGACGCGTCACGGCCTCACGGGGCGAAGGCGCGGGGCCCAGCACCTGCACCCGGACGTCTTCGGGCTGCAAGTCCGCGGGCAGGTGTTCCAAGGTCACCCGCATGGCCCGGATATGGGCCTCGGTAGTGCCACAGCAACCACCGACAAAGTGCGCGCCGGCCCGCGCGTAGGCTACGGCGTACTCCGCGAAGTAGTCCGGCCCGGCTGGGTACAGCACCCGGCCAGTAGACACCTGTTCGGGCCAACCCGCGTTGGGTTTGACCCACAGCACCGCGTCAGGGACCGCGCGACGCATCTCTCGCAGCACCCGCAATAACTGCGCGGGGCCGCCCGAGCAGTTGGCGCCGATCACGTCCGCGCCCCACTCGTGCAGCGCGCGCGCCACTTGCGCGGGCGTATCGCCCAACAAGGTGCGATCATCGCGGGTGAAGGTCACGCTGACCACGACGGGCAGGTCAGGCGCGACCTCGCGCGCTGCGAGCAGGGCTTCGCGGGCCTCGTGCAGGTCGGTCATGGTCTCGACCACGAACAAATCCGCGCCCGCGTCGGCCAAGGCCTGCATTTGCTCCCGAAACGCTGCGCGCGCTTCGTGGGGCTGCACCAAGCCAAACGGCGCCAGGGGAACGCCCAGCGGCCCCACATCGCCCGCGACTAAGACCTCGCGGCGTCCGTATTCGCGCACCGCGCGGCGGGCCAGAGCCACCCCCGCGCGGTTGATGGCCGCGACCTGGTCTTCCAAGCCGTGCTCGGCCAGGCGGTAGCGGTTGGCGCCAAACGTGTTGGTGAGCAAAATCTGCGCGCCGGCTTCCAAATACCGCCGGTGGATGTCCAACACCCGCTCGGGCTGCTCGAGGTTCAACGCGTCAAAGCACACATCAAAAGGCACGCCTTGCGCGTGCAGCATGGTGCCCATCGCGCCATCCAGCAACACCGGCCGCGATTGCTGCAAAAGCGCGCGCCAACGAGCCCGAGAGTCGGCCGCGGTCATGCTATCCCCTCAGCGCGACAAGGTTTTGGTTCGCGCTAAGCGACGCTGCAAGCGCGTTAGGTCGGCCTCGACCATCATCTGGATAAGTTCTTCGAACGAGACGCGTGGCTTCCAACCCAACTTGGTCTTGGCTTTGGTCGGGTCGGCTAACAAGATGTTGACCTCGGCCGGACGGAAGAATTTGGGGTCCACCACCACATAGTCACGATAGTCCAGGCCCACATACGAAAAAGCCACTTCGCACAGTTCGCGCACCGAATGGGCCTCACCCGTGCCGATGACGAAGTCTTCAGGTTCATCTTGCTGCAACATCAACCACATGGCCCGCACATAATCGCCCGTATAGCCCCAATCGCGCTTGGCCTCCAGATTGCCCAAGCGCAGTTCGTTGGCCAGCCCCAACTTGATGCGCGCCACACCGTGGGTAACCTTGCGCGTGACAAAATGCAAGCCGCGGCGCGGGCTTTCGTGGTTGAACAAAATGCCCGAGACCGCGTACAAGCCATACGATTCGCGATAATTGACGGTAATCCAATGGCCATAGACCTTGCTCACGCCGTAAGGACTGCGGGGGTAAAACGGCGTGTTTTCATTTTGCGGCACTTCGCGCACTTGGCCGAACATCTCGCTGGTAGAAGCCTGGTAAAAACGAGCCTTGGGGTGCACCAAACGAATCGCCTCCAACAGGCGGGTCACGCCGACCGCGTTGACTTCGGTGGTCAGCAACGGCTGTTCCCACGAAGTGGGGACAAAACTTTGGGCGGCCAGGTTGTACACCTCATCGGGCTTGTATTTGTCCATGACCGCCATCAAGGAGGGCAAATCGGTGAGATCCCCCTCGACCAGTTCGATCTGATCCAGTAAGTGCTCGATGCGAGAGTAATTCGGGTTGCTGGAACGCCGCACCAGGCCCACCACACGGTAGCCTTTCTCCAACAGAAATTCAGCCAGATACGATCCGTCCTGTCCGGTGATGCCGGTGACCAAAGCCAAAGGCATAGGGAGTCTCCTTTCGCTGGAAGGGGTGGATGACCAAAAAGCGCACGGGGCCTTGTGCCCGGCGCGCCGCGGGGGCATTATAACGGATTTTGGGATTTTAGGCACCCGTTGGATGGGGTGCGCGATGCCGCGCCTTCGGCGCGTGTTTTCGCCCGCGCGTGGGGCAAAGGACGCGCCATCCGCGCTGCCGCGTGGTACAATGAACATAGCCAGCGCCATTTACGCCATCCTCCGCTTCGATCCACGGGTAGGGTCCTTGTGAGCGTTATGTTCGAGATTTGCAATCCATTCCCCGGACGTCTTTTAGCCAGCGCGATGCCTTTTGGCCCCCACGATCTGGACCGTTCGCTGTGGGACGCGTATCAGGCGGAAGGCGTCACCCATGTGCTCATGCTGGTCAGCGATGCAGAAGCGCGCGCCGCGGCGCGACGTGATCTGGCCGCGCTCTACCGCGAGCATCATCTGACCGTATGGCAACACCCCATTCCCGACTTCGAAGTGCCCCAAGACACGGCCGCGTTTCGGGCTATGTTGCACCAAGTGGCCGACGCGCTGCAAGATCCGACCACGACCTTGGTGGTGCACTGCGCCGCGGGCCGCGGTCGCACAGGGCTGTTCTTGGCCTGTTGGGCGCAAGAAGCCCTGGGGCTCAGTCCCGAAGCCGCGCTGCAGTGGGTGCGGCGCTACATTCCCGGCGCGGTGGAAACGCGCGCCCAAGAAGATTTCGTGCTCACATGGCCGCTGCGGGTGCTTCCTCAGACGCCTTGAGCCGCGCGTACCAAGGCGACCCCGCGCATTATCACCGCACGCGTGCCTTTCCGCCTGGCATTGCCGCCCAGATCGTGGCTGCGCTGCTGCGCGCGGTGGGGCACCCCAGGCGCGCGCTGGATGTTGGCGCGGGCACGGGACGGGTAACCGTGCCTTTGGCGCGCGCGGGCATCCCCACGCTGGCGCTGGACCTCTCGCCCGGCATGTGCCGCTTTTTGGCCGCGCGGGCCCAACCGGAGGCCCTCCCCCTCACCGTCATCCAAGGCGACGCGCAACGTTTGCCCCTGGCCACGGCCAGCATGGACGCGGTGCTCACCGTGCACATGCTGCATTTGGTACCCGATCCGGTCGTCGTGCTGCGGGAAATGCGCCGCGTGCTGCGGCCAGGGGGATGGTTGGCCATTGGCTTGCAAGAGCACGCGGCCGATGCCCCGGTGGGTTGGGCGCAGCGCTTGTGGTCCGACGCGCTGGTGCGCGGCGGTCACCCCCTCCCCATGGCGGGTTGGCGCTCCTATCGCCAACTATGGAAAAACTTGCAAGACCTGGGGGCGCGACGGGTGCAGCGCATTGAGGCTGCACGCTGGCAAGTGCCTGTGCGGCCCGCGGAAGTGTGGGACGGCGTCCGCGAACGGCGCTACTCCCCCTATTGGGGGTTGTCGCGCGTGCAGCACGAGGTGCTCAGCCGCCGCTTGGCGCGGCAATTCCAGCGCCGTTTTGGCATGGGCCAACGCCCGCGCGCGGAGCGGCGGGTGTTCGTGTGGTATGTGTACCGCTTCGGGCAAAGGGGATGAGCCTGGAGGAGCCCCTTGAGGGGCTTAGGGCACGCGCACGCTCCGCTCACCTTGGTCGGCAATCGGGGGAGATACGGCCCAGCGCCCGAGCGCGTTTCGGACCTTTGGCGAAAGTGCCCCTGCGAACGACGGCGCGGGGATGCGCACACTACTATATGGGGCAACCAGGACGCCCTATCACCTGCACGGCAACGAAAGACAAAAGGCGGCGTTCTCCATAGACGCCGCCTTGAATTTGGTGACCCGTGCAGGACTCGAACCTGCAACCCGCGGATTAAGAGTCCGCTGCTCTCCCAATTGAGCTAACGGGCCACTGGCAGCCTTATTATACCGCGCTTCAAAACGATGTCAATGCAAATTCATGAACGCGGCAAGAAAACGGCCCCGGTTTTTCCGCGCCGTCGCCGAGGGGCGTGGGTGAGGGCCGGCATTAGTGCCAAGCACGCCGGCTTGCCCCTCGCGGTAGGGTCCAAAAGACCAGAAGCCCGATGCCCACCACGCTCAGCCAGCCCGCTGCGGGCCACCAAAACGGCCGATACACCCAAGTCACAGTGTGCACGCCCGCGGGCACGGGCACGGCCATGAGCGCGTATTCCGCAATATAGACGGGCACGGGCTCGCCATCGACCGCGGCGCGCCACCCCGGATAGGCCTGCTCGGCCAGCAGCAGCCAGCCATCGGAGGGCGCGTCGACCCACACCTGCACCTGAGTGGCCGCCGCCCGCCGCACGGCCACCAAGGCCCCGCGCGTCGAATAGCGCACCTGCCCGGGGATGGCGTCAGGCTGGCCCGACCACGCGCGCGTCGCGGT
>Ga0256914_1003177_pt1 | contig 13110 bp, 11 predicted proteins | sample HulkmetaG_FD_191571 | JGI IMG/M metagenome (GOLD analysis project Ga0256914, IMG submission 191571) | Hydrothermal chimney microbial communities from Main Endeavour vent field at the Juan de Fuca Ridge, Pacific Ocean - Hulk | ecosystem: Environmental > Aquatic > Marine > Hydrothermal vents ... | reverse complement strand
TTCTTCAAACGTCGGCATGAGCAACTTCGTCTCCCGGATTGCGCCGCGCACCCTCTACGACTACCACCAGCGTCTGCACCTCTACGACGGCCGCTTGCTGCCCGGTTACGGCCTGTGGAAACCTCAGTACTTCAAGCCCGAGCAGATCGGCGAGTTCGAAGAGGCCACCCTCAGCTTCGGTCAGGGGCTGTCCGTTACCCCGATGCACCTGGCGGCGGCCTTCAACACCCTGAGCAACGACGGCGTCTACGTGCCCCCCGCGCTAACGGAGAGCTCCGTCTCCGGCCGCGGCGAGCGCGTTTTCAGCGCGGCTACCGCGGCGACCGTGCGCCAGGCGCTCATTCGCCACAACGCCAGCCGGGCGCGCCTGCGCGGTTACCCGCTCGGCGGCAAGACCGGCACCGCCCAGATCAACACCGGCGGCGGCTACAAGGCCTCCGACGTCTACGCCGCCCTCTACGCCGGCTTCATTCCCGCCGGCGATTCGCGAGCGACCGTGCTGGTGGTGCTCTACAACCCGCAGACCTCCAGCTACGGCTCGATTGTCGCCGCTCCGGTCTTCCGCGACTTCGCCGCCCACGCCCTCGCCTACTGGGGCATCACCCCGGGGTCGGGTAAAATGGCCAGTGGTGAGTGAGTTGTGTATGATGTGCAAATGACGCCTACCCGCCGCTACCGTCCGGCGCTGCTAGCCGCCATCGTCGGCGGCGAGGCCGGCGAGCAGGCGAAGCCAGCCGCCGACGTCGTCTGGGACTCGCGGATGGTCGAGCCGGAAACCGCCTTCATCGCCCTGCCGGGAAGCCGGCTCGATGGCGAAGAGTTCGTCGCCGAGGCGCTGGAGCGCGGCGCGGCCTTTGTCATCAGCCGGCGGCCGGGGCCGCGGTCGGTGCACGTCAGCGACCCGCTGGCGGCGCTAGCCCGCCTCACCGCCTGGCTGCGCGGCGGTCTGGCCGGACCGCTGCTGGCCGTCAGCGGCTCGGTTGGCAAGACCGGCACCAAGGAGGCGCTGGCCGCCGGCCTCGGCTGGCCGGCCACCGCCGGCAACCTCAACACCCCGCCGGCGCTGCTGCGGTTTTTCTGGAACCTGCCGCCCGAAGCGCCGGGCGCGGTGGTCGAGCTGGGCATAGACCACCCCGGCGAGATGGAACAGCTACTGGAAATGACCGCCCCCGACATGGGAATCCTCACCGCGATAGCGCCGGTCCACCTGGAGGGGCTGGGCTCGCTGGAGGCCGTCGCCCGGGAGAAGCTGCGCCTGCTAAAGGCCAGCCCCTTGCGGCTGGCCCACGTCGAAACCGCGGCGTGGAACCTGCCCGAAAAGACGCGGACCTATGGCTTTGACCCTTCCGCCAGCTTCCCGGGCGGCGAGCTGGAGCTGAGCTGCCGGGGCACCGCCTTCACCTACCGCGGCCGGCGGCTGCGCCTGGCCTCGCCGGGCCGGCCGGCGGCGCTGGCGGCGCTGGCGGCGCTGGCGGCCGCGGAGATGCTGGGCCTCGACTGGCGCGAGGTAGCCGAGCGCCTGGAAGAAGCGCCGCCCCGACCGCACCGGCTGCAACCCCGTCGGCTCGGCGGGCGGCTGTGGCTCGACGACTCCTACAACGCCAGTCCCAAAGCGCTCAGCGCCGCCCTGGAGGTCTTACAGAGCTGCCCCGGCCGCAAGGGCGTGGTCCTGGGAACGATGCGCGAGCTGGGAAGCGAGGCGGAGAAGTGGCACCGCTGGGCGGCCCGGGAGGTGCGCCGCGTCGCCGACGGCGCTCTCTTCGTGGGCGAGTTTGCCAGGGCGATGGCCGCGGGCTGGCCGGAGGCGCTGGCGGCGGACGACACCGCGGCGGCGGCGGAGTTGATACGCGAATGGAGCCGCAGCTTCGACGTCGTCCTGGTCAAGGGCTCGCGGGCGCTGGAGCTGGAAAAGCTGCTGGAGGTCGCCGGTGACTAGGCTCTCGTTGCTCCTCGCCGTCGCCGCCGTCCTGCTCGGCGGCTGCCTCCCCAGCCTCTCCCCCGCCGGCCCGCCCGCCACGCCGACGCTGGTCTTCCCGGGGGGCTGGATTAGCGGCGGCTGGGTCCATCAAGGCGACAGCGTCTTCAGCCTGCCGGCCCCGCCCCTCGACGCCGACGCCGCCGGCGGGGTTCTGGGCGTCGTCTACCCGTACTCCTGGCAGCGCTACCGCGACGGCCTCCTGCAAGCCGAGGCCACCCTTCCCTACCGGGCGCGGCGGCTGCACGCCCGGCCCGCCTGGGTGGTGGTGCTGGATAGGGGCCTTTTCACCGAGACCGGAGGCTGGCTCGACTACCCGGCGCAGGACGCCGTCAATACCGACCAGGGGCTCTTCTGGGTGAACGACGAGGGCCTGTGGCAGAACGAGCGCTTGCTGGTAAGCGAGGGCTTCGAGCGGGTCCTGGCCGTTGGCGACCGCGTGCTGGCGCTCGGCCGCGAGCACGGCCGCTACTGGCCGGGTGACGAGGAGATAGAGGTTCCGCAAGGCTGGACGCGGGCCGCCGCGGCGGCCGACCTGTACCTGCTGACGCCGGAGGGTCTTTACCGATACGACCCCGCCGGTTACGAGCTAGGGTTTTATCCGGGCAGTTTTTACGACCTGGCGGTCGGCCCCGACGGCCAGGTCTGGCTGGCCGCCAGCGACGGCGGCGTTGTGCACCTGACACCCGAACTGGAGGAAGCATGGTAGCCGCCACCGCCCTTCTCAGCTGGTTCCTGGTAGGTCTGCAGTCGGCGATTTTGCGCGGTCTGCGCATTGGCAAGCAGGTTCGCGAAGACGGCCCCGCCTCGCACCTGGAAAAGTCGGGGACGCCCAGCATGGGCGGGGTGGCCTTTACGCTGGCCGCCGCCGCTATCTACCTGCTGAACGGCGGCGACGCCATGCGGCCGGTCTTCCTGCTGGCGCTCGGCTTCGGCCTGCTGGGCCTGGCCGACGACCTGGCCGGCCTGGCCGCCCGACCCCTGCGGGCGCGGGAGAAGCTGCTGGTCCAGTTCGTCATGGCGGCCGTCTTCGCCGCCTACGCCGGCAGGCTGGTCCAGTACACGGCCTGGGGCTGGCTCGACTTCGTACTGGTGGTTCTGGCGGTGGTCGGCTACGCCAACGCCTTCAACTTCACCGACGGCCTCGACGGTCTGGCCGCCAGCGTGAGCGCCATCATGCTGCTCCCTTTCCTTTCGCTGCCGCTGGCGCAGGTCTTTACCGGCGCGCTGCTCGGCTTTCTCTGGCATAACGCCCCCAGGGCGCGCATCTTCATGGGCGACGCCGGCAGCCAGCTTCTGGGAGCCCTGGTAGCCGGGATCTTGATACTGAGCGGCAAGGCCTGGTACCTTCCGCTGGTGGCCCTGATTCCGACTCTGGAGATTCTTTCGGTGATCATTCAGGTGGCCTGGTACCGACGTAGCGGCCGCCGCCTGTTCAAGATGGCCCCGCTGCACCATCACCTGGAGCTGAGCGGCTGGGGCGAGGCCAAGGTGGTCTTCCGCTTCGCGGTGGTCACCGCGCTGGCGGTGGCGCTGGCGGTACAGCTCTGGGGAGGTGGGGCTTGACGCTGGTCTTCGGGCTCGGTCGCAGCGGCATGGCGGTTCTGCGCTTCCTGGCGCGGCGCGGCCGGCGGGCCTGCTTTTATGACGACCGGCCCCGGCCCGGGGAGGTGGCCGAAGCCCGCCGGCTCGGCTTCGAGTTTTGCGACCCGCGCCTGATCAGAGCGGACCTGGTGGTGGCCGCCCCGGGCGTGCCGCTGAGCCACCCGCTGCTTGAGGAGCAGGCCGCTCGCGGCGCCGAGATAATCGGCGAGGTAGAGCTGGCCTGGCGCGAAAGCCGGCTGCCCCTGGTGGGCGTCACCGGCACCGCCGGCAAGACGACGACGACGGTTTACGCCGCCGAGCTGTTGAAAGCGCAGGGCTTGCGGGTGCGGGCCGCCGGCAACATCGACCCGCCGCTCGTAGCGGTGGTGGACGAAGAGGGGCTGGAGGCGGCGGTCGTGGAGCTCTCGAGCTTCCAGCTCGAGCGCACCCGCGAGTTCCGACCCGAAGTGGCCGTGCTCCTGAACCTGGGCACCGACCATCTCGACCGCCACGGGGGCCTGGAGGCCTACCACTCCGCCAAGCTGAAGCTGCTGGCCAACCTGACGGCCGGCGAAGATCTGGTCTACAACGCCGCCGACCCGAAAGTGGCCGCCGCTGCCGCCGCCTCGCCGGCCAGGAAGATACCCTTCCGGCCGGCCGCCGACCCCCGCGCCAGCAACGCCCGCGCGGCCGCCCTGGCCGCCGCGGCGCTGGCCCGCCGGCTGGGTCTGGAGCCGGACCCGGAGGAGCTCGAGCGCCAGGCCCTCCGCCTGCCGCCGGTGCCCGGCCGCTTTGAAGAAATAGGTCGCGTCGGCGGGGTAGCCCTGATAGACGACTCGATAGCCACCCGCACCGACTCGGTGGCCGCCGCCCTGGCCGCGGCCCCCGCGCCCATCGCCTGGATCGTCGGCGGCGAAGACAAAGGAGCCGACCTGGAACCGCTCCTGCCGCTGGTCAGCCGGCGCGTCGGCCTGGTGCTGGCGATTGGCCGCGACGGCCCCCGTTTTGCCGAGGCCTTTTCTCCTCACGCTCCGGTAAGGCTGATTGACGCCGCAGACGGCGAGGCCGCCCTGGCAGCGGCCCTGGCAGCGGCCCTGGAGCAACCCGGAATCAAGAGCGTCCTGCTCGCCCCGCTGGCCGCCTCGTTCGACCAGTTCGACGATTACAAAGAGCGGAGCCGCGTCTTCCGGAGCGTTGCCGCCAGGCTGGGAGGTGAGTCGTGGACGCCATCCTGATGCTCGCCCAGGGCCTGCTGGTGGGCTTTTCGGTGCTGGGAATAGTCGCCGCCGACCCCGCGGGGATCTGGCGGCACCTGGCGACGCTGGCGGTGGCGCTGCTCGGCACCGCCGTGCTCTCGCGCGTCAACCCCGAGTACCTGGTTCGCATTGCCCGGGCGCTCTTCGTCTTATGGCTGCTGCTCCTGCTCTGGGTCCTCTTCGAAGGTACCGGCCCCGGCAGCCAGCAGGAAGCCCGGCGCTGGATAGCCATCGGCGGGCTCTACTTCCAGCCCTCGGAGTTCATGAAGGTAATCCTGGTTCTCTACCTGGCTTCCTTTTTCGAACGCCGCGGCACCGACTACCCGATTATCGGCCCGGTGCTGGCCATCGGCCTGGCCGCCGGCATGATCGGCGCGGAAACCGACCTGGGTACGGCCATCTTTTTGCTCTCGCTCTCGCTGTTCATCCTGGTGATTATCGGCGTTCCCCTGCGACGCCTGCTGGCCATCGGCCTGCTGGTGCTGATTCTGACGGTGAGCGTTCACGGCATATTCCAGCACGACCGCTTCCAGCACCTCTACGTCCGCATAGACGCCTGGCGGGTGCTCAATCAGGACACGCTGCTGGGCCGCTGGCTCCGTTTCGACCCCGACCTGCTGGAAAAGCTGGGGAGCAAGGACCCCGACTACGCCAGGCTGGTCCACGACGCCCTGCTCCAGCCGCGACGGGCGCGGCTGATTATGAAGGCCGCCGGCCCCCTCGGGCACGGCCCCGGCGCCGGGCTGCCCTACCAGCTCCCGCAACGCAACAACGACTTCATATTCGCCACCATCACCTACGCCACCGGCTGGTTCGGCGCGGCCATGCTGATACTGGCCTACGCGCTGGTCTTCGCCCGCGGCCTGCAGATAGCCACCCGCAGCAGCGGCGCGGTTAGCGTGGTGGCGCTGGGCCTGACCGGCTACCTGACGTTGCAGGCGCTGATGAACATCGCCGTGACCACCGCCGTGGTGCCGGTTACCGGCATCTCGCTGCCGATGGTCAGCAGCGGCGGCAGCGGCCTGCTGGCCGCCGGCATCGCCTTCGGCATCCTCCACGCCATCTCGGCCAGGGTGCTAAAGCCGGAGGTGGCCCGGTGAGGCTGGCGGTCACCGGCGGCGGCAGCGGCGGGCACATCTTCCCGGCCCTGGCGGTGGCCCGCCGGCTGGAAGAGCTGGGTCACCAGGTTTTCTACGTCGGCGCGTCCGGCGGTATGGAGGAGCGGCTGGTGCCGGAAGCGGGCATCGAGTTTTTCGCACTGCCCGCCGGCAAGTACAACCGCGGCGCTCTCCAGCCCCGCGAGGCCGTCAAGGCCGTTCGCGGACTGCTGGCGGCGCGGGCGCTCCTCAAGCGGACGCGCCCCGCCGCGGTCCTGACCACCGGCGGCTTCGCCGGCTTCCCGTTTGCATTCGCCGCCGAGCTGGCCGCCGTGCCGGTGGTACTGCTCGAGCAGAACGCCACCCTCGGCCTGGCCAACCGCTGGCTGGCGCCGCGGGCGCGGCGCATCGCCCTGGCGGTGGAAGCCGAGCTTCCGCCCCGCCTGCGCGACCGGCAGGTGGTCACCGGCATGCCCGTTCGCGAGGAGCGCCACCCGCCCGCCGAAGCGCGGCTCGAGCTCGGCCTGGACCCGAACAGGCCGACGCTCCTGGTGATGGGCGGCAGCCAGGGCTCGCTGACCCTCAACCGCCTGCTCCCCGGTATGCTCAAACCGCTGCTCGGCGAGTGGCAGGTTCTCCACCAGGCGGGCGCGGCCGGGTACGCGGAAACCGCCGCCGCGGTCGCCGGCTGGAAGGGCTACCACGTGCGCGAGTTCGTTAGCGCTCCCCACGCCTGGTCGGCGGCCACCGCCGCCATAACCCGGGCCGGCGCGACCACCCTGGCCGAGGCCGCTTTTCACGGGGTTCCGCTACTGGCGATCCCCCTGCCGGCCGGCGTCGACGGCGGCGCGCAGCAGAAGAACGCCGCTTTCTACGCCTCGCGGGGGGCGGTGCTGACCGCCAGTCAGGAAGAACCCGACTCGCTAGCCGCCGCCCTGGCCCGCCTGACCGACGAGGGCGAGCGCCAGCGGCTGCGCCTGGCTCTGAGCCGGCTCTCCCCCGCCGGCGCGGCCGGGCGGCTGGCCGGGATGATGCTGGAGGTGGCCGGGTGAAACACGTTCATTTCATGGGAATCGGGGGCGTTGGCATCAGCGCCCTGGCCTACGTGCTGCACAAGGAAGGCTGGCGGGTCTCGGGCTGCGACGCCGGCGGCGGCCGGCTCGTCGAGAGGCTGCGCCGGCAGGGGATCGCCGTCTTCGACGGGCACGACCCGGCCCACCTCGAGAACGTCGACGTCCTGGTCGCTTCCAACGCCATCCCCGAAGACAACCCCGAGCTGCGCGCCGCCGCGCTTCGCGGCGTCGAGCGCCGCGAGCGGATGCTGGTGCTGGCCGACATCCTGGGCCGCGGCCGCTCCATCGGCGTCAGCGGCACCCACGGCAAGACCACCACCACGGCCATGATCGCCCACATCTTCCAGGAGCTGGGCGACGACCCGCTGGTCCTGGTAGGGGCCGACTTCGCCGCCATCGGCGGCAACGTCCGCTGGGGGCTGGGTCGGCGCATCGCCGAGGTGGACGAGTCGGACCCCCTTATTTCCGCGGTCGCCGTGGACCTGGCGGTGCTGACCAACCTGGAAGACGACCACGTGGCCGTCACCCCCGACGAAAGGAAGACCTACCACGCCAGCTACGAAGCCCTGGAGGAGGCGGTGGCCGGCTTCGCCGCCAGGGCCGGCAGGGTCCTCTACAACGCCGACTGGGACTCGCTCAGGCGGCTGACCGACGGCCTCGAGCGCGTCGGCTACGGCTTTGGCGGCGGCCGCTACCGGGCGGTCGAGGTAGGCGAGGACGGCTTCACCTTCGCCATCGACGGCCGTCCGGCGGCGCGGGTGCGGCTGGCGGTGCCCGGCCGCCACAACGTCGAAAACGCCGTCGCCGCGCTGGCCGTCGCTCACCTGGAGGGTCTGGACCCCCGGGAGGCGGCCCGGGCGCTGGCCACCTTTGTCGGCACCGCGCGCCGCTTCGAGGAGCTGGGGCGGTTGCGCGGGGCGCTGATAGTCGACGACTACGCCCACCACCCCACCGAGGTCGCGGCCACCCTGGCCGCCGCCCGCCAGCTGGGGCGGCGGGTGCGGGTGGTCTTCCAGCCGCACCGCTACGGGCGCACCCGGCAGATGTGGCGCCGCTTCGCCGAGGCGCTGCGGGCGGCCGACGAGGTGCTGGTGCTCGAGGTCTACCCCGCCGGCGAGGCTCCCCTCGCCGGCGTCAGCGGCCGCCTGATAGCCGAACGGCTGGCCGAGCTGGGCCACGGCGCGGCCCGCTTCGCCGGCTGGGACGAGGCCCGCGCCTACCTGCAAGACGACCTGGGCGAGAACGACCTGCTGCTCACCATGGGCGCCGGCGACGTGCGCCGGCTGGGGCTCGAGCTGCTGGAGGAGTCATGAAGGTCGAGGTCAGGCCCCTGGCCGAGTTCACCACCCTGGGCGTCGGCGGCGACGCGGAAATCTGGACCGTAGAAACGCCGGCCGACCTGCTTCTGGCCACCCGGGAGCCCTACCGGGTGCTGGGCAACGGCTCCAACCTGCTCGTCTCCGACCGGGGCGTGCCCGAGAGGGTCATCCGCCTCGGCGGCGTCTTCGCCCGCGCCGAGCTGGGCCGCCCCCGCGGCGACGTGCACCTGACCCCCTGGCTGGGGGCCGGGGCGCTGCTGCCCGGCCTGGTCCAGGAGGCCCGCCGGCTGGGCCTTTCCGGCCTGGAGCCACTGCTGGGGATTCCCGCCAGCCTGGGCGGGGCGGTGAGGATGAACGCCGGCACCCGCTTCGGCGAGATGGCCGACGTGCTCGAGGCGGTCGAGATATTCCACGACGGCGCCTTCGCCGTCTACCACCCGGGCGAACTCGGCTTCGGCTACCGCCGCAGCAACCTGCCCGCCGGCGGCATCGTCACCCGCGTGCGGCTGCGGCTGCGGCGGCGCGACCCCGCGGAAATAGCCGCCTTGATGGAACGGGTCGACGCCGCCCGCAAGGGCCAGCCCAAGCGCAAGAGCGCCGGCTGCGCCTTCAAGAACCCCCCGGGCGACTCGGCCGGCCGCCTGATAGACCGGGCCGGCTTCAAGGGGCTTCGCGCCGGCGGGGCGATGATCAGCCACGAACACGGCAACTTCGTCGTCAACACCGGCGGCGCCAGCGCCGCCGACGTCTGGAAGCTGGTCAAACGTATTCAAGAAGAGCTGCCGCTTGAGCTAGAGTGGGAGATATGGGGGGATCTGCCCTGAGCCGTCTGATACTGCTCGGACTGCTTGCCGCCGTCCTGTACGTCGCCAGCCTGGTGCTGCTGCCGGTTGAGCAGGTCGTCGTAACCGGCAATCAGCACCTCAGCGAACAGCAGGTGCTGGCCGCGGTCGGCGTCTACCCGGGAGATCCCTGGCTCTGGGCCACCCCGGCGCGGCTGCGCGAACTGCGGGAGAACCCCTGGGTGGCCGCCGCCAAGCTGCGCCGCCCCGCTATCGGCCGGGTGGTCATCGAGGTCGAGGAACGCCGGCCGGTGGCGACGCTGGTGACCCCGGAGGGTCAGTACGGCGTGGCCGCCGACGCTACCCTCCTCCCCGGCGCCCCGCCCCGCGAGCCGGTAATTTCCGGATTCGGCGGCGACCGCCTGCGCGAAGCCCTGCAAATCGCCGCCCTCCTGCCGGGTGTCAAAAATATTTACTACGACCCGACCGGTTTTACCGTAGACTGGAAAGGTAAGCGCCTTTGGATCCAGGACCTGAAAAACCTGCAGGTCTGGTTGTCGCGCGTGGATGAGATGCAGGGTAACGACATTGCCATCTATACCTGGGGGGTGAGTATCCGCCAATGAGCGAACGCATTATCGTAGGGCTGGACGTAGGATCAACCAAGGTCTGCACCGTCATCGGTGAACTCAGCGAAGACGGCATCCTCGACATCATCGGCGAGGGAACCGCCCCCTCCCAGGGAATCAAGCGCGGTGCAGTGGTCAACCTCGAGAAGACCACCGAGGCCATCCGCTCCAGCGTCAAACTGGCCGAGCGCGTGGCCGGGGTTCCGGTGAACCGCGTCTACGTCGGCGTCGCCGGCCCCCACATCAAGAGCGTCACCAGCCACGGCCTGGCCGCCATCCGCCGCGGCCACACCATCGGCCCCGCCGACATCGAGAGGGCGGTCGAGCAGGCCAAGGCCTACCCGTTCGACGGCAACTTCGAGCTAATCCACGCCCTCCCCCTGGAGTATCGCGTGGACGGACAGCCGGGCATCAAGGACCCGCTGGGAATGGCCGGCATCAGGCTCGAGGTCGACGTTCACCTGGTGGCCGCCGCCAACGGGCCGCTGACCAACCTCAGGCGCGCCGTCGAGGCCGCCGGCCTCGAAATCGAGGGGCTGGTCCTCAACTCTTACGCCTCCGGCCTGGCGGTCCTCACCCCCGAAGACCGCGAACAAAACGTCATGCTGGTCGACATCGGCGGCAGCACCACCGACGTCGCCCTCTTCAAGAACGGCCAGCTGGCCCACTCGGCCGTCATCCCCCTGGGCGGCGAGCAGGTAACCGGCGACATCGCCCAGCTGCTCAAGATTCCCAACGAAGAGGCCGAACGAATCAAGAAGAAATACGGCGCCGCCCTGGTGGAAATGGCCGACCCCGACCTGATGCTGGAAATCAACCAGGACGGCAACCACGTCCGCGACGTGCCGGCGCCGGAGCTGGCCAACTACATCTACCCGCGGGTGCGGGAGATACTGGTGCTGGCGCGGCGCTCGGTCGAAGACCAGGAGGGGCCGCTGGAGCTCTCCGTCCAGCGGGTGATCCTCACCGGCGGCTCGGCGCTCCTGCGCGGCATCGAAGAGCTGGCCTTCAAGGAGTTCGGCGTACCGGTGCGGCTGGGCCGCCCCGAGGGCCTCTCGGGCCTGACCGACGTGGTCGCCTCGCCGGCCCACGCCACCGCCGTCGGCCTGGTACACCACGGCAGCCACAGCGAGCCGGCCCCGACCGGCAGAAGGATCCGGCGCGAGGCGAGCGCTCAGGACAGGGCCCAGGGCATCTGGGACAGAATCAAGGGTATCTTCGAGAACTTCTTCTAGGAGGCGGTAAATGGAGGGTGCAAACATCAAGGTAATCGGGCTGGGGGGCGCCGGCAACAACGCCGTCAACCGCATGATCGAGTCGGGGCTCTACGGCGTCGAGTTCATCGCCGCCAATACCGACGCCCAGGTGCTGGCCCGTTCGCTGGCCGACATTCGCATTCAGATGGGCGAGAAGCTGACGCGCGGGCTGGGGGCCGGGGCCAACCCGGAAATCGGCGAGAAGGCCGCCATCGAAACCCGCGACCTGATAGCCGAGCAGCTCGACGGCGCCGACCTGGTCTTCATCACCGCCGGCATGGGCGGCGGCACCGGCACCGGCAGCGCGCCGGTGGTCGCCGAGATAGCCCGCGAGCTGGGCGCGCTGACCCTGGGAGTGGTCACCCGGCCCTTCAACTTCGAGGGCCCCAAACGGCGGCGCATCGCCGAGGAGGGCATCAAGCGCCTGCGCGAGCGGGTGGACGCCCTGGTGGTGGTCAACAACGACCGCCTGCTCTCCGCCGCCGACAGCAAGAAGATTTCCCTGCGGGCCGCCTTCAGGATGGCCGACCGGGTGCTCTACCACGGCGTCAAGGGCATCTCCGACGTCATCAACGCCCCGGGCGAGATAAACGTCGACTTCGCCGACATCCGCAACATGCTCTCCGGCGCCGGCCAGGTGCTCATGGGCATCGGTTCCGGCCAGGGCGAGAACCGGGTCCAGGAAGCGGCCAACAGCGCCATCTCCTCGCCGCTGCTCGACCGGACCATCGAGGGCGCGCGCAGCGTCCTGCTCAACGTCGTCGGCACCGAAGACCTCAGCCTGGCCGAGGCCATCGAGGTGGCCGAGCGGGTCCGCGACGCCACCGGCTTCGAAGACGTCGACGTTCTCTACGGCATCACCTACGACGACCGCGCCGGCGACGAGATGCGCGTGGTCCTGATCGCCTCGGGTTTCAGCGACGCCACCATCGCCCCCACCGGCGGCGACGCCGCCGCCTTCGACCCCAACGACCTGGAGATTCCCGCCTTCATCCGCTACGGCGAAGAAGGCCCCTAGCTCCTTTCGGGGGTAACGAGGCGCCCTCCCCGCCCGAATCCGGGCGGGGAGGGCGCCATTTTGCGGCCTAGGCCCCGGCCGTCTGCCCGTCTCCCGCCGCCAGCATGCGGCGGCGGCGGTACTCCAGGGCTGCCTCGACGAAGGCGGCGAAGGGCGGGCTGGGGCGCATCGGGCGGCTCTTGAACTCTGGGTGCGATTGCAGCGCCAGGAAGAAGGGGTGATCGCTCAGCTCAATCGCCTCCACCAGCCCGGTACCGCGCCCGGCCATTCCCGGGGTAACCCCGCTAATCACCAGGCCGGCCTCGGTGAGGATACCTGCGTAGGCCGGGTTGACCTCGTAGCGGTGGCGGTGGCGCTCGCGCACCAGCTCGGCGCCGCCGTAGACCCGGGAGAGGAGGGTGCCGGGTTCTATCTTCATCGGCCAGTCGCCGAGGCGCATCGTTCCGCCCATCCCCTCGACCTCGAGCTGCTCCGGCATGATGTCGATTACCGGATGGGGCGTGTAGGGGTCGAACTCGGTCGAGTTGGCCCCCTCGAGCCCGGCCACGTGACGGGCGTACTCGATGGTCGCCACCTGCAAGCCCAGGCAGATACCCAGGTAGGGAATCTTTTGCTCGCGGGCGAACTGGGCGGCGCGAATCTTGCCCTCGATGCCGCGAATGCCGAAGCCGCCGGGAACCAGAATGGCGTCGACGCCCCGGAAGGCCTCGTGCAGGTCGCCGTTGACCAGCCCCTCGGCGTCGATCCACCTGACCTCGACCCGGGCGCGGTTCCTGATGCCCCCGTGTTTCAGCGCTTCCAGGAGCGACAGGTAGGCGTCGGGCATCTTGACGTACTTGCCGGCTATGCCGATGGTCACCGTCTGCTCCGGCTCGCGCAGCACCCTGACCGCCTCCGACCAGATGCCCAGATTGGGGAAGACCGGCTCCAGCTGCAGCTTCTTCTCGACCATCTTGCCCAGCCCCTGCTCCTCCAGCACCAGGGGAACCTCGTAGATGTCGGGGACGTTGTAGCTCGAGAATACCGCTTCGGGCTCGACGTTCGTAAAGAGGGCGACCTTCTTGTATACCTCGGCGGGCGGCTCCTTTTCCGAGCGCAGCACGATCACGTCGGGCTGGATG
>Ga0256914_1003176_pt1 | contig 13111 bp, 11 predicted proteins | sample HulkmetaG_FD_191571 | JGI IMG/M metagenome (GOLD analysis project Ga0256914, IMG submission 191571) | Hydrothermal chimney microbial communities from Main Endeavour vent field at the Juan de Fuca Ridge, Pacific Ocean - Hulk | ecosystem: Environmental > Aquatic > Marine > Hydrothermal vents ... | reverse complement strand
CACCTTCCACCCCTTCTTTTCAGCATACCTGCTGTACATGCGAAAAAGATCAGCCACGAAAAGGGCTGCCTCTTCGCCACCAGTACCTGCCCTTATTTCCAGGAGTATGTTTTTTTCATCATTTGGGTCCTTCGGGAGGAGGAGAATCTTCAGCTTTTCCCTGAGTTCGTCGGCTTCCCTGGTAAGTTCCTCGTTTTCAGCCTTGGCAAGTTCCCTTATTTCAGGATCGGGGTCACTCAGCATCTGCCTGTTTTCATCCAGCTGTTTTTCAACCTCCAGGTATCTCTCGTAGACCTTTACAATCTCACCCAGGTCGGCATGTTCCTTGGCGATCTTCCTGAATCTTTTCTGGTCCTTGATTATTTCAGGAGTGCTGAGTTCTTTTTCCAACTCGTAAAAGCGTTTTTGTATTCCTTCAAGCCTCTGAAACATCTATGTGTCACCTGAACCTGGTTTAGGCTGAACTCGATTATAAAACAGCCGCAGAGATACCCTGAAGAGATATCTTGGGAATCTTCCCCGGGCCTGTCTCCTAAAAGTCTTTATTTTTAACTCCTCACAGGGTTCTTTGCGGATATTACCGTACAACTGTCTGAGATATATCTGCCTTACAGGGTCCTGCAGATACAATGCTGAGGGTACGAAGACGTACTCCCTGGGCTCAAGTGCCCGACAACGCAGTAGATGTAGTACCTTTTGAGCAGATACATTTATTTAACAGGTCCGTGAATGGAAGTGGTGGAGTTTGCTTACGGAAAAGCCGGATCCAAACCTTTCTGATAAAAGTCTGCCTTTATTTGTCCTTTTCCAGGGTGTTGCCATATTTCCTCATGAATTTCTCCACGCGGCCCGCCGTATCCACAAGCTTCTGCTTGCCTGTAAAAAACGGGTGGCACTGGGAACAGATTTCCACCTTTATGTTTTTGATGGTGGAGCCCACCTGAAATTCGTTTCCACATGCGCATTTTACGTTCGCCAGGTGATATTCTGGATGTATTCCTTCTTTCATGGTTCAAAGTCTCCCTTTCTAAAATTCTCCGAATTATTTCTGCATCTTTCTCCCTGGGAGAAGCAATGGCTTTACTGTTTTGTAGCCTGCCCCCTTTTTCAGCCAGGCCGCCTCTTTATAAAAAGGTTAAGCACTTAAAGTCAAGCAGTTAAAACCATTCCGGTACTGTCAGCGGTTCATGGATGCAAGAAATTCCTCGTTACTCTCCGTATCTTTCATCTTGTCCAAGAGAAATTCCATGCTGTCTATGGGATTCAGGGGTGAGAGGAGTTTCCTGAGTATCCATACCCTGTTCAGGACTTCAGGGGGAAGCAGTAGCTCTTCCTTTCTGGTACCAGAGCGGTTTATGTCCACCGATGGGAATATCCGTTTCTCCGTAAGCTTTCTGTCGAGATGGATCTCCATGTTTCCCGTACCCTTGAATTCCTCAAAGATGACTTCATCCATCCTGCTGCCCGTGTCAATAAGGGCCGTGGCAATGATGGTTAGGCTTCCGCCTTCTTCTATGTTCCTGGCTGCTCCGAAAAATCTTTTAGGCCTGTGCAGGGCGTTGGAATCCACTCCTCCGGAAAGAATCTTCCCGCTTGGAGGCACAACCGTGTTGTAAGCCCGTGCCAGCCTGGTGATGCTGTCAAGAAGGATGACCACGTCCTTTTTGTGTTCCACAAGGCGTTTTGCCTTTTCTATCACCATTTCAGACACCTGCACGTGCCGCTGGGCAGGCTCATCAAATGTTGAGCTTATAACTTCTGCTTCCACCGAGCGCTGCATGTCAGTGACCTCTTCAGGCCTTTCATCTATGAGAAGTACTATGAGGAACACCTCCGGGTGGTTATAGGAAATGGAATTTGCTATTGACTGGAGGAGCATGGTCTTGCCAGTGCGGGGAGGTGCCACTATCAGTCCCCTCTGTCCCTTTCCTATCGGTGTCATGAGATCCATTATCCTGCCGCCGAGGTTGTCGGCAGTGGTTTCAAGCTTCAGCTGTTCCTCAGGATAAAGAGGTGTGAGGTTGTCAAAGTGCACCCTCTCGAATGCCCTGTCGGGAGGATCGAAATTTAGGGTTTCCACCTTCAGCAGTGCAAAATAGCGCTCGCCTTCTTTTGGCGGCCGTATCTGGCCGGAGATGGTGTCACCCGTGGTCAGGTTGAATCTCCTGATTTGGGAAGGCGAAACATAGATGTCATCAGGGCCTGGGAGGTAATTGTAATCCGGGCTCCTCAGGAATCCGAAGCCGTCCTGGAGTATTTCAAGCACACCGTTTCCGTAAACCGTGCCCTTCTGCTCGGCCTGTGCCTTCAGAATGCTGAAGATGACATCCTGCTTTTTCCTCATGTGCGTGACATCGATGCCCAGTTCTTGGGCAACCTTGAAGAGTTCGCTTACGCTCTTTTTCTTAAGGTCGTCCAGAAACAGTGTCTGGGGAGGACTGCCGTTGGTCTGGTGATTTTTCCTGCGGGAATTGGAATTCCCGGAAAGTTTTGAGGATGATTTGTCCTCTGGAGTTTCCTTCTTGTTTGTTTTGATACGCCTGGCCATTCAAGACACCTCAACGCCCTGATACAATCTTATGTTTTTGCGGGGATTTAAAAAACAGAAAAAGTCTCTTTTCGTCCTAAATAATGAAATTATTCGAAGCCCTGCCTTTTTTCACAAGGGGAAAAAGGAAAGCCTGATGAAATTCTTGTCCACGTTTTGATTTTGTATGTGGAAGTTACTTGTCGTCTGGATTGGTAAGCCGTTCAGGCTCTGTTGACTGACAGAAGTCTATATAGCCATTTAACATGGTTACGTCAACACCTTTTTGTCTAAATTTCCGGTATGTCGATTAGGCACGCCAGCCATGGTGAACTATGTGTTGAATTGTTCCCAGTTGGTCCTGGAAGCGTGGGTAATCAGGTTGGTTAAGACCTCGTTCACAGGTGCCTGCATGCCCATTTCCCTGGCCTTCTTCAAAACGGCACCGGTGATAAATTCTATTTCCGTCTCTCTCCTGTTGATCCGGTCCTGGAGCATGGAGGAACGATTCTCCGCGGTCTTCCTGCATACGTTTCGAACCATTTCAAGGCAAGAGTCCATGTCCATCCCTGGATCTATCCCGCCGAGACGGATGATTTCAAAGGCCTCGCTGACAGCCATTTCCTGTATGCGGCGGATACTTGCATCCTCAAGGAGCTGTCCGTTCTTCAGCCCGGTTAGTGCCGTAAGGGGGTTTATTCCTATGTTTACAAGGAGTTTTCTCCAAAGATAGGGGTAGATGTCACCAGTGGTTTGTGTTTCAAACCCGGCTTCCTGCAAGATCCCTGCAAAAGACAGGATGTTTTCAGGGACCGAGGTTCCGGGAACAAAGGGGCCAATGACGGTAGGCCCGGTGCCAGCGTGCCTCACCGTGTTTTCCGATTTCAGGTTGGCCCCGTGTGTTGTGGTCCCGAGGCAAATGTTTTGGGCAGGCACGGCTTTTTCGAGGATTTCTCCTGCCCCGATGCCGTTTTGCAGGCTTACGACCAATGTCTTTTCCGAAATGATTTTTTCCAGGGGGCCAAGTATGGATTCTGTCTGATAGGCCTTGACCAGGACCATTACATATCCTGGCTTTGGATAAAGTTCTTCAGGCGAAATCGTGACAAGGGGCCTTTCTGTCAGCTTTTCTTCCTCCTCTTCCAGTTTCAGCCCGGAGCGGTTCAGGCGTTCAGCCCTTTTTTCCCTGTAATCCAGGATAGAAATGCCGTGACCGCAACGGGCAAGCTTTACCGCGAACAGGAGTCCGAGGGCCCCCGGTCCTATTATTGTAATGGAAGGCATGGGGTTGAGTTCACTTGTAATCTGTTATAAATAACAGGTAGTTGTCATAAAAAATACTTGTGAATTATACGACATTCTTTCAGAAGACAAGGTTGCCTGTCCCAGGGCAAGAATATTAAGTTACTGTTTAACTTGACAGTGGGTTCTCATCTTATTACACAATGCAAATCTTAATACCTTTCCTGTAGATGGATCAAGAAATACAGGTAAAAGGCGGGTTGTTTAAGTCTGTCGCCCGTCATGACCTTGAAGCTTAGAATAGGAGGCATTCCATGCTTGTCAAGGAGTGGATGGCCAGTGAGCCGATAGTGGTGGACGAGAATACCTCGATCATGAAAGCCACCCAGATAATGAAAGAGAATAATATCAGGCGTATCCCTGTGGTGAGGGACGGGCGTCTTATAGGGATTATCAGTGATCGTGATATAAAGGAAGCCGCGCCGTCCAAGGCAACATCCCTGGATGTTCACGAGCTATACTATCTCCTTTCAGAGATAAAGATAAAGGATATCATGACACCCGACCCCATTACGCTTCGGGAAAATGATTCCGTGGAAAAGGCAGCGGTCATTATGCTGGAAAACCGGATCTCCGGCATGCCCATAGTGGATGATGAAAACCACGTGATAGGCATTATCACCGAGACAGATGTATTCAAGGTCATGGTGAGCATAACAGGGGCCTACAGGAGCCCGATTCAGCTTGCATTTGACATGGAAGACCGTCCCGGTTCGCTGAACAAGCTTTTAAACGCAATTCGTGAGCAGGGTGGCCGCATAGTCAGCGTCCTTACCTCCCATGAACACATGCCTGTTGGAAGACGCGAGGTTTACATCCGCCTGAAAGACATGCCGGATGAAGAGCTTGACAGGCTGGTGGACTCCCTGAAGAAAGATTTCAAGGTGCTTTTTGTCATCAAGGAGGATCTTTCCAACATCCCCAAGAAAAGGGGCTGATCAATTTCTCCAAGGAAACAGGTCAAGTCCTGGTTCCAAGAATGTATTCCAGGGCCGGGCGGATTTCAGGAAACCGGAACCTGAAACCCGCCTCCATGGCCTTTCTTGGATAGACTTCCTTGCTGGCAGTCAGTACCGTTGCTGCCTGTCCGAATATCAGTTTGAGTACGAATTCCGGAACCGGAAAAATGGCCGGCCGATGCAATACCCCGGCCAGGGCCTTGGAAAATTCCCGGTTGCTCACCGGGTTGGGACTCACCGCATTCAATACGCCGGTCAGCCCGGAATCTATAATAAATTCCATCAGCCTTGCCACGTCCTCAAGGGCGATCCAGCTCATGATCATGTCTCCGCTTCCGATAGGGCCGCCAAGCCCCAGCCTGAACGGGACAAGCATCTTCGAAAGTGCCCCTCCACCCTTCCCGAGAACCACACCAAACCTCACGATTGCCAGTCTTTTGCTGCACTGGCCAGCCTCCTCTTCCCACTTGGCAGTAAGGTCTGCCAGAAAATCACTGGCTCTTTCCCTGCATGACTCGTCACATGGCTCGTGGCTAGGGTAGATTCCGATGGCGGAAGCCGAAACCAGGTGAGTGGCCCCTGACTCATTTACCGCCTTTACCACCTGTCTAGTGGTCTGAAGCCTGCTTTCCACAAGCTCCTTCCTGCAGGCCTTGGTCCATCTCTTGATAATGGGACTGCCTGCAAGATTGATTACTATGTCTGATTGGGAAATTTTTTCTGCCAGGAGTCCGGTTTCAAAATCCTTTCTGGTTAGAGGGATTACGTCTGGAAAATACGAACAAAGATGGGAGCCGATAAAGCCGGTGCTTCCGGTTATTGCAATTTTCATGTTTTTTTCCTCCTGTGCCAGAAAAGCGGGATCTCTTGCCCGTGCCTTCAAGGGTTAAATAAACCATAAAATGTTGCATGTAACCCTTTCCGTCATAACGGCCAGAGAATAAAAAAGCAGCAAATAATTATTTCATGACTTGACGCCATGTCATTTTTCCTTTAATTAAAAAGAGTTATTAAGCTTGAGAAATTTTTAATAGGCGCAAGGAGCATCAGGGAGAGGAAATGACTCTAACCAAGGCGGATCTGGTGAACAAGCTGTACGAATCCGAGGTGCTGACAAAGGCCGAGGCGGTAGAGGCAGTGGAAACCGTAATCGAGATTGTTAAACAGACCCTTGAAAACGGTGAAAACGTGCTGATTAGCGGCTTTGGCAAGTTTACCGTAAAAGACAAGAGGGCTAGAAGGGGAAGAAACCCTCACACCGGGGAGGATCTCATCCTTGCTCCAAGGCGTGTTGTTACCTTCAAACCTTCAGGTGTTCTCAGAAACAAGATCAACAATCTTTAAGAGCTTTCCCGGCCACGGCTGGTAATATTCTGCTGCTGGTAAAATAGCTGGCCGCATGCAGCCTCTATATCCCTACCCTTGCTTTTTCTGATTATCGCGGTGTAATTCCTGTCTTTTAATACCTTCTGAAAGTTCAAAACCGTTTCCCGGTCTGGTTCCCTGAAAGGCAATCCCCCGCCCTCATTGAATGCAATGATGTTTATCTTGGCGGGAATGCCCCGAAGAAGCCCTGCCAGGCGTTTTGCATCTTCCATTGTGTCATTTATCCCTCCGAGCATCAGGTATTCGAAGGTTATGCGCCTCCTTGGAGGCAGGTTGAACCTCCTGCATGCATCGAGCAGGGTTTCCATGGGATAGGACCTGTTTACCGGCATGAGCCTGTCGCGTTGGGCATTGGTGGTGGCATGCAGGGAGATGGCAAGGCCCACGTCTGTTTTTTCACCGAGTTCCATGATCTTTGGTGCAATGCCGCTGGTGGAAACAGTAATCCTGCGCTGGGAAAAATTGAGCCCCAGGTCATCGGTGAGGATTTCTATGGCAGTGACGAGATTTCTGAAGTTGGCAAGGGGTTCTCCCATTCCCATGAAGACCAGGTTCCTGGGCCGAAGTGCGACAGGCAGGTCCCGGGCTGCTGAAAGGACCTGCCCTGCTATCTCCGATGGCACCAGGTTCCTGAAAAACCCCATTTTGCCAGTGAGGCAGAATGCACATCCCATGGCACATCCTGCCTGGGTTGAAACGCAAAGGGTGGTATGATCCCGTTCAGGGATGAGGACGGTCTCTATGACGAGGCCGTCTGACAGGCTGAAGGCCCATTTTATTGTTCCGTCAGTTGAGACAAGCCTCCTGGCCTGCTCAAGCTCGTAAAGCCGGTATTCTCCGGCAAGCTCTCTCCTGAGCTCCCGTGAAAACTCCGTGATCTCCTCTATGGATCTTATCCCTTTTTTCCATATCCACTTGAAAAGCTGCCTGCCCCTGAAGGCAGGAAGTCCCCTTTCCCGCATGAGTGTTTCGAGTTCCTTGCAGGAAAGGGATTTCAGGTCTGTCATGAAAGTTCCTTCAGGAGGGCCTCGGCCTCTTTGCGTTCTGGAAACGCAGTCTTTGAATCCAGTGCCGTCTTCAGATGCTCGATTGCTTCCTGCTTCTTTCCCAAACCCTTCAGGGCCACTGCCATGTGGTAGTTTATGGTGGGCTGGTTGGGCCACTTTTTCAGGGCCTGGGAAAGGTCTGCCACTGCCAGATCGAAGCTTCCCTTCTTTGCAAGGATCCACCCGGACGTATCCAGGATGGAGGGCTGTTCCGGTGCGGCTTGCTTGGCCTTCTGTACGTATATGAACGCCTCTTCCAGGTTGTTCTTTTCCGCCAGCACCCAGGCCAGGTTATTTGCAGCCGGGGCAAAATCAGGCTTGGCCTTAAGGGCGTCCCTGTAAGCGGTTTCAGCCTTGTCCATGTGTCCCAGCTTCTGTTCTATTGACCCTATGGCCATGTAGGCCATCACGTAATCGGGATTCTTTTCCAGGAGTTTACGGTATTCCTGTATGGCCTTATCCGCCTTGCCTGAGGTAACGTAGATCTTTGCAAGCGCCACGTAAGGTGCCACCAGGTTTTCATTTATGGAAAGGGCCTTTTTAAAGGCGGCTTCGGCTTCATCGTATTTTTTCATTGCAAGAAGGACCCTGCCTTCCAGCATGGCAGCGGCAGCATTTTTGGGGTCTTTGGCCTCCACCTTCCGTATAAGATCAAGGGCCTCCTCGGGCTTCCTTTCCTTCATGTGCAGGGCAACAAGCGTCGTGAGCGCAGGAAGATGCTTTGGATTTTTTTCCACGATATCCTGTAGGAGCTTCCGGGCCTCATCTGTCTGGCCCAGGCCAAGTTTTGCCTTGGCCATAAGGAACTTGGCACTTGTATTGTCAGGACTTTTTTGAAGAACCTTTTCCAGGTCTGACAGGGCATCCTTGAACTTTCTCTTCAACATCAGGGCAGAGGCATGCATGGTAAGGGCCATTGGCTCGTCCTTGATCCTCTTCAGGATGTAGTCTGTCTGGTAAAGGGAGTCGTCCGCCTTTCTTTCCCTGAGATATATGTCTGCCAGAAGGAGCCTTGCCTTCAGGAATCCAGGGGCCTGAACCGTGCACGTGACCAGATCGTCTTCTGCGTCCTTGATCTTCCCCTTCCCCAGGTATGCAACCGCCCTGAAATATAGGGTTTGCGGGTCCTTTGAGGCCCTTTCAAGCACCTTGTCCAGGTTTTTGATGGCATTTTCAAAGTCGCTTTTTGCAAGAGCGAGCCTTCCCCTTACAAGGAGGGCCACGGGCTGGGCAGGGTTTTTCTTGAGGACTTTTTCCGCCAGTTTTTCCGCCTCTTCGTTCTTGTCAAGATTGAGTTTTATAAGGGCAAGTTTTGCCGCCACATCCAGATTTTCCGGGGCAATCTTGTGGGCCTTCTCAAGGAGTTTTTCCGCCTGGGTGGGTTTGTTGTCCCTGAGATAAAGATCGGCCTTGACCAGAAGGGGCAGGATGCTCTTGGGGAAATCCTTTATCATGCGGTCCAGCTCTGAATTTGCCTGGCTGAATTCGCCTGACCTCAGGTAAAACTTCACAAGAGCCATTGCCGGCTCGAGCTCCTTGGGGTTTTCCTTTCTAATGTCTGACAGAAGGGCTTTGGCATCCTGTTTTTTCCCGCTCATCTCAAACAGGTTTGCGAGCATCAGTTTTGACTGGATCTTTTCCTTGGAGGTCTTGCTGACGGAAATCGCCTTTTTGAGGAATTTTTCCGCACTGGAAGCGTCCTTTTTCTGTGAATAGGCGTTGGCAAGTGCAATGCATACGTTCCAGTTGTCCGGCGCAATGCCAGCCGCCTTTTTAAGTTCTTCTATGGCCTTGTCGAGTTTCCCGTTTTTGATTTCCAGGGTGGAGCTCAGCACCAGGGCTTCCACATCGGAAGGATCCTTTTTAAGGAGATAGTCCAGGTGTTTTCTGGCCTCTTCGTTTTGTTTTGCAAGAATGAGAAACTGGATGAGCTTGATCCTGGCATCCCTGTTTTCTGGGTCAACGTCCACTGTCTTCCTGAGTTCTGAAAGGGCCTCTTTGAACCTGCCAAGCTTGATATCACAAAGGGCAAGCTGGTAATGGCCAGGGCCGTATTTCGGGTCTATCTGGATGACATTTTTGAATTCAATGGCGGCGGATTTCAGGTCGTTTTTTTCAACATATTTCATTCCCCTTTTGAAGTGCGCGGCCTTTTTTTCTTCTGGTGAGCTGCAACCTGTAAAGAGGGCAAAGGTAAAAAAGAAAAGAAACAGGACTGTTACAAGTGAAGGGGAATGATCTTTCTGCATCTTCATTCGCTTTCTCCTTTTTTAGTTTTTCAGGGAAGGCTGACCAGTGGATTCCAGTACGCTCATCCAGAAACGGCTGTTTAGCTTGACCCTCTTTTTCCGCATTATGGCGCTTTTTAAGGGGATGTGGACATAACGGTCATTCCAGAGGCTTACCATCATGGCCGTCTTTCCGGTCATGGCGGCGTGTACTGCATTCTGTCCGAGGTTTCCGCAGTAGAGGCTGTCATCCACATTGGCCGGTACGCTTCGTATTATATAACTAGGATCGATATAACGGATATATACTTCCCTGTCTATGGAGGAGAAGTGATCCATAATCCTTGACCTGAGGAATTTTCCTATGTCTCCAAGCTTTACGTTTCCGGAAGGGTCCTTTTCCCTGGGTTGGTCCTCGAAAAATTTCTGCCCGGCCCCTTCTGCCACAACAATGACGGCATGGCCCCGTTTCTCCAGCCTCCGTTCCAGGTGTTTAAGGAGGCCTTTATCACCTTCCAGGTCAAAATCGCTTTCCGGGATAAGGCAGTAATTAACTTCTCTCAGGGCAATGGTAGCTGTAGCTGCAATAAAGCCTGCATAACGGCCCATGAGCTTCACAAGGCCTATGCAGTTTGGGGCTCCAAGGGCCTCCGTGTGGGCACACCTTATGGCCTCGCAGGCCATTTGTACTGCCGTATCGAAACCAAAGGTCTTGGAGACCAGGAATATGTCATTGTCGATGGTCTTTGGGACGGCAATTACCGCTATCTTTCTGCCTCTTTTTCCTATTTCCTCTGCTATTCTTGCGCTTGCCTTGAAGGTGCCGTCCCCCCCTATGGTGAACAGTATAGAAACGTTCATCTTCTCCAGGGCATCCACGATGGCCTCGGGAGGCTGAGGCCCCCTGGATGAGCCAAGAATTGTGCCACCGTATTCATGTATACGGTCCACGGTGCCAGGGCTCAATTCCATTATGGGCAGTCCGTAATCGGGTATGAAACCTCTTAGGCCATACCTTATACCGAATACCGTCTGGACCCCGTATCCATAATGGAGAGTCATGACAATGGACCTTATCACGTCATTTATTCCGGGGCACAGGCCGCCGCATGTAACTATTGCGGCCTTTGTCTTTACAGGATCAAAGTAGATGTATTTCCTGGGTCCGGCCAGTTCAAAGCTGGGAGGATTTTCCTTGAATGAATCAATTGAAAGGGTTGATGCAAGCATGAGGACCCTGTCCTGGTCTGATACAAAACAGGAATAATCCTTGTTGGAGAATGGAGACAGGATATCCGCCCTGCCCAGACGCTGTATCTCCGTGGTTATTTCCTCCGGCTTTTCTATTTCGTCAACGAGACTGGTTAATCTGCAAAACTCATCCACCTTTGTGCCTCCGGTTGCTTTTTCTTTTTTTTGGTACTACAAGAAAACGACCTGTCCCTTATAAAAGCGTATTCATGGGCTCCAGGGCGATGAATCAGGCCGGACCCTGAAGCAGGTAAAAATATATCACAGCCTGGAATTAAAAACCACACGCCATGAAAATAGGTGTCTTCGACTCAGGAGTAGGAGGATTTACTGTTGTCAGGGAGCTGCTCCAGCTGCTGCCCAACGTGCCCATAGTCTATTTCGGGGACACCGCCAGGACCCCTTACGGCACCAAAAGCATTCAGACCCTGGTGGAATTTGCCAGGCAGGATGCAGGTTTTCTCATGGGACATGGGGCAAAAATCATAGTAATCGCCTGCCACAGTGCGGCGAGTGCGGCTTCTGATGTCTTGAAGGCTGAACTGGACATACCGGTTTATGAGGTAATAAGCCCCTCGGTGGAACAGGCCTGCTTGCTTACGAAAAATAAGCGTATCGGCATCATTGGCACCAGGGCCACGGTTTCAAGCCGGGTTTACATGCGCTCTATACCCCAAAGGCTTCCGGACGTGCAAGTCTTCCAGCAGCCCTGTCCACTCCTTGTGCCCCTGGTGGAGGAAGGGTGGCTGAAATGCAGGGAGACCAGGATGATAGTCAAAAGATACCTGCGCCCGCTAAAGAACCACCAGATCGATACCCTGGTTCTTGGATGTACCCACTATCCACTGTTAAAGTCCATCATCCAGGAAAAGGCGGGTAAGAGGATAAGGATAGTTGATCCTTCCAGTGAGGTGGCGCGCCAGGTAGCCCGTCAGATAAAAAAGGGGGGTAGCGGTCTTGCAGGAAAGCCGGATGCCCAGGCTGATCACCGTTTCTTCGTCTCGGATCTAACACCCCATACAGAGGAGATAGTAGCGAAATTTCTCGGCAGAAGGGTAAGGCTTGAAAAGGCATAGATAACCACGTATCTCCCTAGAGGGTACTACATCTACTGCATTGCCGGGCAATTGAGGTAAAGGGAGAAGAACGCCTTCATATCCTCCGCCTTGTATCCGTAGCAGCCTGTGAGCAGATACATTTCAGAGAAGTTTTGCGATTAATACCTGCAAAGAATCCTTTGAGGAGTTACTGTATCAGGCCTTTTCCAGGAAGACTTTCCTGATATTTTCTAGGTCTTCCCTGGTATCTACATCAATTGGGGCCCTGGTGACCACCCTCACTGCGATTTTAAAACCGTTTTCAAGCACCCGAAGCTGTTCCAGTTTCTCAATAGATTCAAGGTGTCCCCGGGGCATTTTTACAAATTTTTGCAAAAATTCCATGGAATAGGAATATATGCCGAGGTGTCTCAGGTAAGGTGTTTCAACGTTTCTCAGTGCGCCGTCGCGGTCAAAAGGTATGATAGACCTGGAAAAATAAATGGCCATGCCGTGGTTGTCCACCACGACCTTGACCCTGTTAGGGTCGATGGCTTCTTCGCCTCCCACTGGGCAGGCAGCCGTTGCCATGGAGACATCCCTGTTATTTTCCAATGCGTCCAGGACCGCTTCCACGGTTTCCACCTCTACAAGGGGTTGATCTCCCTGGACGTTTATTACCAGTTCATCTGGTTCCAGCCCCAAGGTCCTTGCCGCCTCTGCAATCCGGTCGGTCCCTGAAGGGTGCGTGGAGTCAGTCATGACGGCCCTGAATCCTGCTTCCTGCACACATGCCATGATTTCCGGGCTGTCTGTGGCAACAACCGCTTCCCTGATGGCCCTTATCATTCGTACCCTTTCCATCACTCTCAGGATCATGGGCCTTCCGCATATGTCGGCAAGAGGTTTGCCGGGCAGCCTTGAAGAGCCTAGACGTGCAGGAATAATTGCAACTGCCCTTTTGTCATGCATCTTTTTGCTCCCTGTTGATTTCCAGGGCCAGGGAATAAATCCGGCTCCGTTTGATTCCCGTAAGCCCGGAAAGTAACATTGATGCCTCCTTTACAGGAAGGCGTTTTCCCCTGAGCAGGCAGGACAACACGTTTTTTAGTCGTTCCTGGTCCATTGGCGCCTGTTTTTCCGGAGATCTTGCATCCACAACCAGCGTGATTTCTCCCTTTACTTCCTTTCCTTCAAGGACTTCCATCAACCTCGAGACACTGGCGCTAAGATAGGTTTCATGGGCCTTTGTCATCTCCCTTGCAAGGAATGCCTTCCTGTCACCAAGGACCTTCAGGATGTCGCCCAGGCTCTTTATCAGCCGGTGCGGGGCCTCGTAAAAAACAATAACCGTTTCAATGGAGGCCAGTTTTTT
>Ga0256914_1003175_pt1 | contig 13111 bp, 11 predicted proteins | sample HulkmetaG_FD_191571 | JGI IMG/M metagenome (GOLD analysis project Ga0256914, IMG submission 191571) | Hydrothermal chimney microbial communities from Main Endeavour vent field at the Juan de Fuca Ridge, Pacific Ocean - Hulk | ecosystem: Environmental > Aquatic > Marine > Hydrothermal vents ... | reverse complement strand
GAGTGGTGGTTATTTCTACTGCACACGGCCTGAAATTTACCCAGTTCAAGATGGGCTACCACATGAATGAGCTGGCGGGCATTGAAGCGAAGCTGGCCAACGAGCTTGTTTACTTGCCGGCCAATGTGGACGCGGTGCGACGGGCGCTGGATGAGCGGCTGCGCTAAATGGTGTTATCGCCCGCGCAGCTATCGGAGAGGCCTGCCGAGGCTCGCGCGGGCGCATGATGCGCGAGCCAAAGGCAAGCAACCGTTCACGTCCACCCCATGAGCCGAAGAAAAATTTTTGGTAACGGCTAACGTACCTGACTTCAATCACCACAAAGGCGCAAAGACACTAAGAACACCAAGCATTTCAAAGCTTTTTCTTTCTTTGAGGCTTTGTGGCTTCGTGTCTTCGTGGTTTCTAGCCGGGCGACCTTAGTCGTAACAATTTCTGATTGGATAGCGGTGTTGTATCAATCGAAGAGTGGTGCTTGGCTGGCGGGGGCTTCTTTTTGCAAGTAGGGGATGCCTAAATGTCCGTAGGCCCGACGTGTGGCCATGCGCCCGCGCGGGGTACGTTCCAAAAAGCCTAGTTGCAGCAAATAGGGCTCCACTACATCCATAATCGTGTCCGATTCCTCGCTGACCGATGCTGCCAGCGTATCCAGCCCCACAGGTCCGCCGCCAAATTTATTGATGATGGCATCCAGCACGGTACGATCCAGGCTATCCAACCCCAAAGAATCGATTTCCAGCAGAGCCATGGCAGCTTCAGCTACATCGCCAGTGATGCGCCCCTGTGCCCGTACTTGGGCGTAATCGCGTACCCGGCGGAAGAGCCGCAGCGCTACCCGTGGTGTGCCGCGGGCCCGCTGGGCAATGAGCTTGACTCCCTCGGAGTCGTAGGGGGTTTGCGTAAGTTCGCTGGCTCGCTGAATGATGCGCTCCAGTGAGGGAACATCGTAAAAATCAAAGCGCAGCACCACACCGAATCGGGCCCGCAGTGGCGATGTCAATAAGGCCAGGCGGGTGGTGGCCCCCACCACAGTAAAGCGGGGCAGTTTAAGACGGATGTTGCGGGCGCTGGGTCCCTTGCCAATGACAATATCCAATGCGAAATCTTCCATAGCCGGGTAGAGAATTTCCTCCACCGCCCGACCCAAACGATGAATCTCGTCGATGAAGAGAATATCACCCTTGCGCAAATTGGTAAGGATTGCCGCCAAATCTCCGGCCCGCTCGATGGCCGGGCCCGCGGTCACTTTCAGATTCACATTCATCTCATTGGCAATGATGTGAGCGATGGTGGTCTTGCCCAGGCCGGGCGGGCCATAAAGCAGCACATGGTCCAGTGTCTCCTGGCGCTGTCGGGCTGCGTCGATGAGAATTTCAAGATTATTGCGCACTTTGTTTTGGCCATGCAGCTCATGCAACGATTTGATGCGTAGCGCTGCATCCAGGCTGTCGGGCGGCTGGGCGTTGGGGTCAATCGGGCGTTGGGACATAAGAGCGATACAATCCAAATAAAGGGGCGGGGCGGGCCAGTGGCAATGCCAAATGCCCTGTTTATGCCATTATACCCGGTCGTTTGTTCTATAACAAGTCAGCCTCAAGTTTTTGTGCGGCCCTAACTTGACGAAACATACTGATTTATGGTAAAAAATTTCGCTACCGAATAACTGGGTTTTGATGATGAAAAAGATCATCTGAAACCCACACAATCCCCAAAGGACATGAAAATCTGCGGGACTCCGGGGAAATGTTGCCCCCGAAGGAGGAAAAATGCTGGATGAACAATTTATCGCCATGAGCAAACAGACTCTGATTCAGGAGCTTAGCTCATTGGAAGAAGATATTCAACTGCTGAAAAAAACGTTGAAGAATGAAGTCGATGTAGACATCGAGGAAGGTGATCCTGAAATCATCGAACGAGAAAAGAGTGTCACCCTGATGGAAGCTCTGGAATCTCGTATGGCAGCCATCGATCACGCATTGAAAAGCATCGAAGCTGGTCAATATGGCATCTGCGAACGCTGCGGCCAAGAAATCCCCATGGAACGCTTGGAAGTTAAACCTGAGGCTACACTCTGTGTCAAATGCCAGGGCGATGTCGAGCGCATGATGCGTCGGGGCATGAATTTGCAACGCTCTCGCTGGCATTTTCCCGTTGAGTAGAGGGGTGGCAGGCATAATTGACGAAATTGAAAGGCTGGCGTTACAATCAAGTAACGTTGGCCTTTTTTATAGGCCGGGTGCATCCCGGCACATGCAATCTTGACAAGCATCTCGCTGAATAACCGCTTTTTATCCCCAAAAAGGAGGGTTTTATGTCCATAGTACATGTTTCTACACACCCGCTCATCCAGCACAAGGTGACGATTCTCAGAAGCAAGGACACCGATTCGCTGCAATTTCGGAATTTGATTCGGGAGATTACCATTTTGCTGGCTTACGAAGCCACCATGGATTTAGAGTTGAAGCCAATCAAGGTGCAAACACCACTGGCCCAGGCCGATGGTTTTGAGCTGGAAGAGCGCATTGGTTTGGTTCCTGTTTTGCGGGCAGGATTGGGTATGGTCAACGGTATTTGGGAACTGGTTCCCCAGGCAGAAGTCTGGCACATTGGGTTGTATCGGGATGAGCGTACGCTAAAGCCGGTGGAGTATTACAACAAATTGCCGGTAGCGCCCACTGTGCAGGTGGTGTTGGTTTTAGATCCGATGCTGGCCACAGGGGGTTCTGCCATTGCTACGGTAGATATTCTCAAGCGCTGGGGGGCCCGGCGCATCAAATATCTGGGTATCATTGGGGCACCCGAAGGGGTTAAGGCCCTTTCTGAGGCGCATCCTGATGTTGATATTTATCTTTCTTGCCTGGATAAGCACCTCACGCCTGAGCCCAAAGATGCGGGTGATCCCCCGGCAGGGTTCATTGTGCCGGGCCTGGGCGATGCGGGCGATCGTCAATTTGGCACAGCCTGAGGTGGAAGATGACCAAAAGACCAAGTTGGGATGATTATTTTATGGGCATTGCCCTGAAGGTGGCTGAGCGTAGCACGTGCGATCGGGCCCATGTGGGCGCAATCATCGTCAAAGACCGCCGCATTTTGACCACAGGCTACAATGGCTCGCCTTCGGGCCTGCCGCACTGCGATGACGTGGGGCACTTGATTGTGGACGGTCATTGCGTGCGCACTTTGCACGCGGAGCAAAATGCCATCATTCAGGCAGCGTATCATGGCGTTTCGGTGCGGGGCAGCACCATTTATGTCACACATCAACCCTGTCTGACCTGCTCCAAGATGATTATCAATGCGGGCATCAAGCGGGTGGTTTACGCGGGCACCTATCCTGATAACATTGCCAGGCAATTTTTGGCCGAAGCCGGGGTAAGCTTACAGCGCCTCATCTTGCCAAAAGAAAAACAACCATCGGTGTTGCATCACCCCTCGGCAGCGCCTGACACCAACTAAACACCCTCCACACACACAATACCTTCACTCTCATTTCTTATTCCACATTACAAGGAGAAGCCGTATGGACAGACATGAAGAAATCACTGCCGCCGAACATGATTTGTACAATCCGCCTCCCAGTGTTGTTGAACAAGCGCATATCAAAGATTATGATGCTGTTTACAACGAAGCAGCGGCTGATCTGGCCAGCTTTTGGGCCAAGCAGGCGCAAGCGCTGGATTGGTTTGAGCCATGGGAGCAGGTGCTTGATGAATCCAATGCCCCCTTCTTCAAATGGTTTGTCGGTGCAAAAACCAACATTGTTCACAATGCGCTGGATCGACACATCAAAACGTGGCGCAAGAACAAAATCGCCATGATTTGGGAAGGTGAGCAAGGTGATCAACGTTCGTATAGTTATTACCGATTGTGGCAGGAAGTGAACAAATTTGCCAATGTTTTGCGTAGCCTGGGGGTAAACAAAGGGGATACTGTTACCATCTACATGGGGCGTATCCCTGAGTTGCCCATCGCCATGCTGGCCACAGCGAAAATTGGCGCGGTGCATTCGGTGGTTTATGGCGGTTTTAGTGAACAAGCTTTGGCTGATCGCATCCACGACGCTCAGAGCAGGGTGCTGGTTACGGCTGATGGCGCCTGGTTGCGCGGCAAAACGGTGAATCTGAAAGATATTGCCGATGAGGCGATTCACCGCTCACCAGTGGTGGAGCATGTGGTGGTGGTCAAACGTACCGAGCAGGATGTCTCTATGGAGCAGGGGCGCGATTATTGGTACCATGATTTGATGCGTCTGCCCATCGCTTCGCCACATTGCGAGACCGAGGTGATGGATGCAGAAGACCCGCTCTTTATTTTGTACACATCGGGAACCACAGGCACTCCCAAAGGTGTTTTGCACACGCATGGCGGGTATCAGGTTTATACTAGCACCACGCTCAAGTGGGTTTTCGACCTGAAAGATGATGATCGCTGGTGGTGTGCCGCAGATCCGGGCTGGATTACCGGGCACAGCTACATCGTGTACGCTCCGCTCATCCTGGGTGTAACCAGCTTTATGTACGAGGGCGCGCCCAATTATCCTTATCCTGACCGCTGGTGGAAGATGATTGAGAAGTATGGCATCAGCGTTTTCTATACCGCCCCCACCGCGATTCGTGGTCTGATGCGCTTTGGCGATGCCTGGCCTGGTCGCCACGATTTGAGTTCGCTGCGACTGCTGGGCAGTGTGGGCGAGCCCATTAATCCCGAGGCGTGGCGCTGGTACTACCGTGTCATCGGCAAGGAGCAATGCCCGATTATGGATACCTGGTGGCAAACAGAGACGGGCGGCTTTATGATTACGCCGCTGCCCACAGTGCCCCTGAAACCTGGTTCCGCCACCAAACCATTCCCTGGCATCATGGCCGACATTGTGGATGAAGAGGGGGACCCGGTGAAGGCCAATGAGGATGGCTATCTGGTCATCAAGCGTCCCTGGCCCGGCATGGCCCGCACCATTTATGGCGATCCCGATCGTTACGTGCGTCAGTACTGGGAGCGCTACAAAGAGAAGGGCTACTATCTTACCGGCGATTCTGCACGCAAGGATGCCGATGGCTATTACTGGATTATCGGGCGTATCGATGACGTTATCAAGGTGAGTGGTTATCGACTGGGCACTGCCGAAATCGAAAGTGCGCTGGTAAGCCATCCTTCGGTGGCTGAGGCCGCCTGCATTGGCATCCCCGATGCACTCAAAGGCAATGTTATTTGGTCTTACTGCATTTTGCGGCAAGGTTACGAGCCTTCTGACAAACTGGTGGATACCTTGAAGAAGCATGTCCGCACCGAAACCGGGCCCATCACTGTGCCTGCAAAAATCTTCTTTGTGGATAGTCTGCCCAAGACTCGCTCCGGCAAAATTATGCGCCGGGTACTCAAAGCCCGGGCCCTGGGCCAGGATGAAGGTGACACCTCGACCCTGGCATCCTGATTGCCTCCCCTATTGGCCTTGACAAAGTAACATCGTTAAAAGCCACGTTCTGTCATCACGCAGAACGTGGCTTTTTGTTCGTAACGACTAACGTACCCGACTTCAATCATCACAAAGGCGCAAAGACACTAAGAACACCAAGCATTTCAAAGCTTTTTCTTTTCTTCGTGCCTTTGTGGCTTCGTGTCTTCGTGGTTTCTAGCCGGGCTACCTTAGTAGTAACTTTTGTTCTCTTGTGCGCATTATGCGCCCGCGCAGGCGATGTTTCGGCTCAGTCGCCTGACCAGTGCCGAAAACGTGTTCGCAGCCAGTTGCGAACACCAAATTTCACGACATCGTGCCGTTTGACCATCATCACCGTGGCTTCCGCCTCCTCGGCAATGCGCAAGGGGATAGAGCCAAACAAGGATTGTTCCAGCAGCCCCTCTTCGGAAGCGCCAATGATAATTTGATCGAAATCATGGGCGATACGTAAAATAGCATCCGCAACGCCATCCTGCGCCAGTTCTACCCGCAGCTCGATGGGCCAGTTGCCTATATCGAACTCTTCCAGCAGTGCCGCATGTTTGGTTCGGATAGCGGTTTCGGCATCTTCCCCTTGTTTGAGGTGCATAATCAAATTCAGGGCCACGACCAGAGGGCGTTGACCGGTGCGCTGCTCGATGGCGTCCGCTTCGGTCAACGCCATTTCCAGGGCCATGCGTGAGTTCGGGCCTCCGGCAATGGGGACCAGGATGCTTTGGGGCAATGCGGTATGACGGAAACGCACCACCGCCAAATCGCTGGGTGGATTCTGTGAGAGCAGACCGGTAATCGACCCGAATGCTTCTTCGCGAGAATGGGCATTGCCAGGCCAACCCAAAAACATCAAATTCACTGCCCGTTCGCGCGAAACATCAATAATCGAATGCCCGATGTCTCGTCCCAGGCGCAACATCATGCGCACGGGCACGCCGACATCATCACCGACAGCCACCACCTCTTCCAGCAGCGCCCGACCCTGCCGCAAAAACGCGCGGCCATCGGTAATGCCGATTTGCTGTGGCACACCCACCACATGCAGGGCAAACAGCTCGCCATGATTGGCCTGGGCAAACAAAGAGCCAAATCGGGCCAATTGTCGGGCCATGATGCCGTTGGCTACAGGTAGCAGCACCGAATACTCTGTCGATGCCGTGGTTTCTTCCAGCAAAATCACATCCTTCTTGCGAGTAGCCTCCTGCTTGCCACCCAGACGGGCATAAACAAAAATGCCTAACACCAGCCAAACGATGACTACCACCCAGGCAATGGGACTGAGCTGAAAGAGTTCTACCGCCAGCACCAATTGGGCGGCAATAGAAAAATACTGCAACCAGGGCACAAAGGGCGCCAAAAAAGGACGCTCCAGGTCGGGATGCGTTTTGCGCATCTTGATGAGCGAAATGTTCACCATCAAAAAGAGCAGCAAAAAGGTGATGGAGGCGCCGGAGGCCACATCGGCCACCGGTAACAGCACCGCCATGCCCATAATCAGCAAACCGCTGAGCCAGATGGCCCAGTGCGGTGTTTTGTTGCGGCCATGAATCCGCCCGAAAACAGAGGGTAAATCATTGTCGCGGCCCATGGCAAACGAGACCCGGCTGCTGGAGAAGATGGTGGCATTCAGTGCCGAGGTGGTAGAGGCCAGACCGCCCAAAATCATCACCAATGCGCCATAGGGCATGATTGCCCGGGCGGTCTCGATCATGGCCCGCTCGGCGTTCTCGCCCAAATACATCCAGTTGGGCAAACCGCTGTTTTGCTGCACCGCACCCACGGCCACAAATCCTACTGCCAGATAAATGGCAACCACGATGATGATGGCAAAAAAGATGGCCCGGGGAATGTTTCGGCCCGGGTTTTTCACCTCTTCGCCACTTTGAGCGATAATTTCATATCCCTCGAAAGCCACAAAGGTCAACCCCATGGCCAGCACGATGCCCCGAACACCATGAGGGAACGGGCCCGGCATCCGCAAAAATTGATCGCTCCAATTGGGCATGTTCAGCATCGCCTTGATGCCAAAAAACACCAGTAAGCCCAGCACGATAATCTTGAAAATTGTAATCACATTGCCTACCAGGCCCGTTTCCGAAGAGCCGCGCACATTGATGATAATAAACGTGAGTGCTGCCAGCACAGCAAAGAGCTTGACAGCCAACCCCTCTGCCGATAATCCCCACAGCAAAGGCGTTGTTCCCAAATGTACTCCGCCCATTTCCAGCAACTCGACAAAGAATGTGCCGAAAAGAACAGCATAAAGGCTGCACGCCACCGAGTGCGAAAACCACGAGACCCAGCCGGCGTAAAATCCATAAACCCGCGAAAGGCCCTCTTTGACCCAGGCATAGCCACCACCCGCTTGTGGATAGGCTGCACCCAGCTCAGCGTAGGTGAGTCCAGTCAGACTGGTGAGGATGCCGTTGAGCAAAAAGGCCAGCAGCAAACCTACTGCGCCCGCCTCGCCCGCAGCAATTCCGGTCAGCCCAAAAATTCCCGCCCCAATCATAGCTCCCACGCCAATCATGGTGATGTCGAAAAGCCCCAGATTACGACTAAGTGATACTTTGAAACGTTCGGAAGATGCTTGTGTTTTGTTGTTCATGGCATTCGGTCTTGACTACATGAGAGAAGAAGGGATGCCGTTTGTTGCATTGGCATGTTTTGATAAAGCGCTTGGACGATAGTATACCAGATTATGAAAATTCAGGGGAACTATTCATGTTTCCTGATCAAGTAGCTGCGCATTTGAAACTTGAGAAAAGCGCTGTGCATTCAGACGAACATGGACGAAGATTGACGATTATAGACGATGGTTCGCTTCGTCCACCTTCCTCTTTTCGTCTATCTTCGTCTAAAGAAAAAGTTTCGAAATGCTTGGTGTTCTTAGTGTCTTTGTGCCTTGGTGGTGATTGAAGTCGGGTACGTTAGTCGTTACAACCAAGGCACGAAGAAAAAAAAGATTCCCCGCTTCATCATTTTCGGGTCTTCGTGACAACGGGTTGAAGGTCATGACCTGTATCGTTACACTTGGGATAATGTTTCATGGCTGCTTGATGGGCAAGGCCAGACCTGCCACCATAAAAATCACCTCATCAGCAGCCTGGGCCAAAAACTGATTTGCCCGTCCCAGCAAATCGCGATACGCCCGCCCCAAAGCATTATCGGGAACCAGGCCCAGCCCCACCTCGTTAGAAACCACAATCAGATGCGCCGCCAGGGTCATTTGAACTGCCAGCAAATCCACAAGTTCCTGTTGCAGCGCACTTTCAGCCTCGGCCGCGGATTCATGCGCCAGCAAGCAATTCGAAGCCAACAAGGTCAGGCAATCCAGCAGCCAAACCTTTTGCGCAGGGGCCTGCAAGCGCAACGCCCGGGACAAATGCAATGGTGCTTCCAGCGTGGGCCAGGCCGCGGGCCGTTGCGCCCGATGCGCAGCAATGCGATCCTGCATCTCGGTATCCAGCGCCTGGGCTGTGGCAATGTACAAAACATCTTCCCCGGCCAGCGTTTGCGCCAGGGCTTCGGCATGGGTGGATTTGCCACTGCGGGCGCCACCCAGAACAAGGGTCAATGAAGACATAAGATAGCTCGTGGGAAGGAAATGCTCATCATTCAAGTGCGTTGGGCCGTTTTTTGCGGGGATGTACCGCAGTCAATGCGGCCAATAGACGTTCATTTTCATGGGGCATGCGGGCTGCAATGCGAATGTGTCGGGGCAGACCAAATGAACTGGCATCTCGTACCACGACTCCATGCCGCAACAATCGAGTCCGGCAATGCGCTGCATTAGCCACAGGCAATAAGAAAAAATGTGTCGCAGATGGTACTGGCTGCCAGCCCGCTCCTTGCAGCGCCTGCACCAATGTTGCTTTGTGATGTACCAATTGTTCCAATGTGCGGCGCTGGTATGAGCGATGTTGTAAGGCGGCCAGACCTGCTGCTTGCGCCATTGCATTCACGCTCCACGGCGGTTGCACCCGCTTGAGCGCAGCAATGATAGATTTTGGGCCCAGTGCATACCCTAAACGTAGCCCAGCCAATGCCTGAGCCTTGGTCATCGAATGAATAGTCAACACATTGGGAGCGGCCATCGTTTGTGCTGAGCGGGCCGCGGGCGCAAAGAGCAAATAGGCCTCATCCACCACAAAAAGGGTCTCTGGACACGCTGCAGCCCATGTGGCCAAAGCTTTCAGGGGCAAAAGCTGTCCTGTGGGATTGTTGGGATGGCATGCAAAAACCAACCGAGGGTGATACCGATTCAGATACGTTGCCACCAAGTCTGTCTCGATGGCAAAAGTTCGTTGGGTGTGAGCCTGCCAGGTGATGATTCGCGCACCCATCATACGTCCGACACGGGCGTACTCGCCAAAGGTGGGACCCAGCACCAACGCGGCATCACCAGGTTCCAAAAAAGCCAATGCCACCAACCACAACAACTCGGTGGCGCCATTGCCCACCAAAATATGTTCAACTGATAGATGATGTTGCACTGCCAAGGCTTGGCGCAACGCATCGCTATTCGGGTCAGGGTAACGGGCCAGATTGACCGCGGTCAGTGCCTGAATCACCGCTGGCGCGGGCCCGTAAGGATTTACACTAACGCTAAAATCGACCACATCTTGCCGATGCAACCCCAACCGCGCCAACTCTGCCGGTGTGATGGCGCCATGGGGCACAAATGAAAGGGTGGTCACTGCAGAACGTGGTTTAATCATGCACAACGCTCCGAGCCTGCCACCAGGCCACCATCAGCAACAAAAAGCCCGCTACGAGCACTGTTTTTTTTACCAACTGTACAGATTCGATGATGGTTGGGACTTGAGGCTCGGCCAGTTCTGCCCCCAACACATAATGTTTCTCTTTGACCAGACGTACTCCCAGCGCTCCAGCCATGGCGCTCATGGGATGTCCGGCATTGGGACTGGTTGTTTGACTGGCATCACGGCGCCAGATGTGCCAGGCTCGCCCGCTCATGGGGCGTAATGCTATCAACAGCAGCGCAGTAAGCCGCGCGGGAATAAAATTGGCCACGTCATCCAGCCGGGCTGGTACTTTGCCCAACCACTCATAGGTGGGAGTACGATAACCCCACATGGCGTCAGCAGTGTTTACAAAGCGATACGCCAAAGCCGCTGGCACCCCTCCCAGGCTATAAAAAAACAGCGGTGCCACAACGCCATCAGATGTGTTTTCAGCCACAGATTCGATGGTGGCTGCGACGATTTGTGCTTCGGTCAACCGTTGCGTCTTGCGGCTGACTAAATGCCAACCCAACCAGTGTCGGGCCGCTGGCAGATCGTTACGCTGCAATGCCCGCTGAATTTGTTCTGCTGCACGTACCAATCCCCGCACCGAAAGGGTCATCTTCAGAACCAAAGCCTCTAGCAACAGAGCGGGCAACCAGGGCAAAGTTCGGGCCACGCGCATACAGCATCTCCCCAATCCTGCTGCCGCTCCGGCTCCGACCAGGGTAACGCCCGCACCAAAAAGCATTTGGTGGAAGTTCGCTGTATTCTGGTCCGGAGCATGTTGCTGCGCCCATCCCAGTGCTCGCCCCATCCACGCCACCGGATGCCAGCGGTTCGGGGGATCGCCCAGCCAAAAATCTAGCAGCAGAGCCAATGGTAATACCGATGCACGCTTTTTCATGGATGACAGGCTTCCAGGGCCTGGCGCACAGTGCGCCCGATGAGATAACCGACTGCTGTGGCAGGACCAGCAAAGGATTGGCGAGGCCCGCGGCCTGTGCAGGCCAGCACCACAGCATCGGTAGAGGTTCCGGTAGCTGGAAAGTTTTCTGGTGTGCGTAAATTCCAATGTTGCAGCAAGGCTGTTTTGGCTTCGGTGATGGTGATGATGGCATTGACCCGGGCCGCGGGCGAAAGGTTGGCATCCAGCAGTGCGATGATGTTAATGGTTCCTGGTTGGGGGGAGGCACTGGGGCTAAGGCCTGCTGCGGTAGCATTACCAAAGCCAGCGGTAAGAATGATGCTAAGTTGCATGGCGTCCTGTTGGGCGTTGCGGGTTATCACTTTATGCAAAAAGACCGCGGTCATCAAGCCAACAAAGGGATCAGTTATGCCTCGCTGCCGAGCAAACATCTGTAAATCTTGCGCCGGACGGGGATGTCGGTAGGACTTGTCTACATGTCGGCTGAGAATCACCTGGGTACTCACATCGCCGCCCCCCACCACGGCCGAAGAGAGTACGCGTAGCCGCGAATGGCTGCGCAACAACAACAGTGTTTCATCTACGTTTAGGCTGATACCAGGAAAGGGGAGATTGATGCTGGTGGAATGCATAGTTGTAGAATTGAATCAATAGGAACGGCTATAAATGCTCATGCCCGCGGGCATTATGCGCTTGCGCAGATGCTTTTTGTAACCAGGTTTTCGGTCAAAAATAATCACCACCCGTAAGGGTAGCTAACAGAATTAGAAGGGTTAGGGCCTCGATGAGTTCGTTGAGAGCTCCGTAGCTATCCCCGGTCAGGCCGGGAATGCGCCTTTGGATGAAGGTGGCGGTCAGCCAAAGTAGCAGGCCCGCACCGACCAGTGCCATCATCCCGTTAAGACCGGCCACTCCCCACGCGGCTAGCAAGGTGATGCTGGTTGCCAGGAGTGCATCGCTGTTTCGGGCATAATCCTTCATGGCCCGCCCCAGGCCCTGTTTTCGGGCGTAAGGAAAGCGCACAATGGCCAGAGCAATGCTCCAGCGTCCCAGTGTGGGCGCCAAAAGCAAGGCTTGCCAACGCTGGGGCATTGCGGCCAGGGTACTGGCTTTGAGCAGCAACATCAGGCCGCCACCGGCCACGGCAAAGGCTCCTACCCGATGGTCGCGCATGATTTCCAGGCGTTGAGCCGCGGTTTTGCCACCAAACAACCCGTCGCATGAATCGAGCAGGCCATCAAAATGGATGCCGCCGCTGGCAACAAGCCACAGGGCCAGCACCAGCACAGCTACGGGCCCTGCCGGCAAGAATTGGCTCAGTATCCAATCAAATCCTGCCAGCAGCGCGCCGATTGCCAGTCCAACCAGCGGAAACCAGCCCACAGCTCGCCCTAAAGCTGGCAGGCTGGTTTCGTGATGGAACCAGGGAAGGATGGTAAGAAAGTTGAAGGCGGTGCGCATGGGGTTGCTTTTAGGCCTTTTTGCCCGCTACGGCAGCTTCGGCAAAGGTTGCCATTTGATCCAGGGCTTTGCACGCGGCATCGGCCAGAGTGATGCCCAGGGCTGCGCCCGAGCCTTCGCCCAGACGTAAATCTAGTTTGAGCAAGGGTTCCAGGCCCAACCAGGCCAGCATCAGGGCGTGTCCTTTTTCTTGTGATTGATGGCTGGCGATGAGGTATTGTTGCACCTGAGGTGCCAATTTTACAGCCAGCATGACCGCAGCAGTGGTAATAAACCCATCCACCATGACAGGAATGCCCTGGGCAGCCGCGGCCAGGGTTGCACCAACCAGGCCAGCAATTTCGTAGCCGCCGACTTTGGCCAACACATCCAGGGCATCCTCCGGGTCAGGCTGGTTTAGAGCCAGGGCTTGCTGCACGATGTTGCTTTTGTGCTGCACGCCCGCATCATCCAGGCCAGTGCCCCGACCGACGATTTCGGCTGGTGCATGTTGGGTAAGTGCTGCGGCAATTGCGGCTGCGGGGG
>Ga0256914_1003174_pt1 | contig 13112 bp, 8 predicted proteins | sample HulkmetaG_FD_191571 | JGI IMG/M metagenome (GOLD analysis project Ga0256914, IMG submission 191571) | Hydrothermal chimney microbial communities from Main Endeavour vent field at the Juan de Fuca Ridge, Pacific Ocean - Hulk | ecosystem: Environmental > Aquatic > Marine > Hydrothermal vents ... | reverse complement strand
CGATGTTCAGCTCGCCCCAGGGCAGGTCCGCAGGGTTGCGCTGCGAGAAGACCAGGATTTTCTTGCCATCCACGATAAGATGGCCTTCTTCGTCCACCTGGATGTCCGCATCGAAACGGCCATAGTTGGAGTCATACTTGAGCAGGTGAGCGTTGGTCTCGGTGGGGACCAGATCGTTGACAGCAACGACCTCGATGGCCTCGGGATATTTTTCTTTGATGGCCTTGAAGACCTGACGGCCAATGCGGCCAAAACCATTGATTGCAACTCGTAACGTCATTTTTTCCTCCATGAAATTTACTTTGGGATGACCATCAATACACAACTCAAGCATCTTGCAACATGGCGCAATGGCTCGCGGGCACGAAATGAATTATTAACTTTTCGCATCCTCGCCCCATTGCGTTTTTGCGATAAGCATCAAGCTGTTGATCGACAGTCGTTTTGAATTTTTGCGAGTATGATGACACATCCAAAAATGTATCCTTTCTACCAATGAGGATACTGCAAACGCCTAATTTTGGCAAATTTTTTAAAAACGAACGTTACGGATAAAGCATTACCGCGACGCCTGAGGACGATCTTCCTCCCTCCCCAACCCCGACAAGCCGAAACTAAAAAACGCCTCACGCAAAGCCGCAAAGAAAAATTCAAACCCGATGTACGACTTTTCCGTTCTGAAAAGCAGGCGCAGATGCTTGGATATGCCATTCTGCAAGCCGACGAAGAGACGACAGGACGAAAATGGACGAAGAAAGATGCTATTTTCAGTAGATCACGATTGCGAGAGTATGTGTCCAGCCGGATTCGCAATCCGGCGGGTTTGACGCTCGAATCGCCGCCGGATCACGGATCCGGCTCTGCGCATCATGGCAAATCGTGATCTACTGATTTTTGTCCATTTTCCTCTATCTTCGTCCATGTCCGTTGGCTTGCTTGGCGGAAGATGCTTGATAATCTCGTTGATGCGCCATAAAAAGTTGCATACTGAGGTAGAATCAATATTTCTCTTAGCACACTTTGTCATCTTGACGCGCTAGAATTTCATTGCCAAGGGGCCAAACCGTATCAATAAGGCCACCGGGTAACGCCCTTTACCTCCGCCTTGTCAGCCCATATGTTGCGCCAACAGATGCATCAACGCCCGTGACATTTTCTCTGAATCATGCCGCCAAGGGCGTCTGGCATCCTGCAAAGAAGTCGTCACCAAACGATAAGCGCCTTTCTGGTTCTGGGGCAACATCACCCACTCCGAAGCTCCTCCGGGCGGAGGAGTCGATGGGAACGTATCATTGGCCAACACATACTGAAACAAGCTGCGCCCCACATGTTGCTCCAGCGCCACGACATGATCATCCACATCATAACCGTCGGTCTCGCCGGGCTGAGTAGCAATGTTGCACACATACACCTTGAGTGCTCGCGAAGCCCGCAACGCCTCGGCAATGCCTGGCACCAGCAAGTTAGGAATAACGCTGGTGTAGAGGCTCCCAGGACCAGCAATGATCAGCTCTGCGTTCAGGATGGCTTTGATCGATTCAGGATAAGCGGGCGGATCATCTGGCTCCAGATAGACCTGACGAATTCGCTTGCCTCTTCCCAGCTTGGGGATAAGGGATTCGCCATAGATGCGCTCAATCCGACCGTCATCATCCACCACATCCGCCAGCAATTGCACCAGCGCCAGGGTAGAAGGAAGCACCCGCCCGCGTACCGCCAACACCCGATTTGAAAGAAGCAACCCCTGCTCGAAAGAGCCCGTCACGCCCGCCATGGCCGCCAGATAAAGATTACCAAACGCGTGTCCCTGCAAACCTGTCCCTTCGGGAAACCGATATTGGAACAATCGCTGCGTAATCGTTTCGACCTCAGAAAGCGCCGCCAAATTATTGCGGAAATCGCCAGGCGGCAGCAACCCCATCTCTCGCCGCAGACGCCCAGAACTGCCCCCATCATCCGCCACCGTCACTATGGCGGTGATATTGCTGGTGTATGCTTTAATCCCGCGCAATACCGAAGGCATTCCTGTACCGCCACCAATGCAAACAACGCGAGGCCCGCGGCCTCGACGCCGGTGATGGTAGAGCTGGGCGGCCACATCCTCATCGGGCGTGGTAAAAGGCTCCAACAAAGATTCGTTCAACCGAACAAACCCCCATACCGCCAAGCCAATGCCCGTCGCTCCAAACAAAAGCGCTCGAATGGCATGAGGCAGAAATTGCAGTGTCATCCAATACACAAATGTGGGATACGGTCCCGCCAGATACAGCGCCCGCAGCAAATACGCCAACCCAAGGCTAATCATGGTAATGCCAAGCATCAGCACCAGCAACCAGCGCTTGATGTGGATGCCTGGTATCAGCCAAATGCGTAGGGAGCGGAACAACTTAGGTCTGCGCATATCCTGATCTTACCTTCATGTTCGCCAATGCGCAACAACGACCTACCCCGCAAATAAGAAGACAGCGCCCAGGAAACGACTGGGCGGCATTCACAATTTGCCATCTCATTTTCATTCGGCGTCAGGATCACACCTGCCTGCTTAACTCACTCTGCAAAAAACTTAATCTTCCGAAGAATACGCCGCGCTTCCGCCTCCTCAATCCCAACGCCAAATCGAATGGTGTCTGCTCCATAATCGAATGCCAGACAAGTTGTCCCCCGTAATCCAGGATATCTGTTGGAGCTTCGAGATAAATGACAGTCTGAATGCCACCACTCGATATGGGTTGCTTGCTACAACTTCGACCGGCTTTTTCCCATAAACGACAACGAATGGAAACAAAATAATCACTGATGACCAACTCCTCCTCGCCAAATAATCGCCCAAATAGCCGCCCAAGTAACCGTACGCCTGCCGCCCTCCACAGGAATAACCAACCAGCTAAAACAATGGCATCAATAATGACTTTAGGGCAACAGCGCCATCCTGAGTAATAATGGCTAAAGGAATAAGAATGGCAAACTTCATACCCAAAAAGAAGCTTACCGCCCAGACCATTAACCGCACGACTAGCAACCTGACACAAATTTCATGCCCAGTTGCCCACCGATTGAAATCAGGGCTGAGGGCCTCCGGCCGCCTGTCAACCTGCGCTGACAGCCCTTCTTTCAAAAATTAGATTGCAAACTCGCGACTGGGAACCGTCCCCGCACCGCAGGGGAACGGGCGGCACAGGCAACTCCTCTCCACATCTCCTCCCCCGCCCGTCTCGGAGCGGGGGAGAAAACTAAGGTGGAGGTGGGGATGCAGCGTCTGCAGAGCCCGAGTTCACTCAGCCAGTGCATCATCAGACAAATTGCCCCGAAATTGAAACGCACCCGGCGGAAAGTTAGATTAGTTACTACTAAGGTAGCCCGGCTAGAAACCACGAAGACACGAAGCCACAAAGGCACGAAGAAAAGAAAAAGCTTTGAAATTCTTGGTGTTCTTAGTGTCTTTGCGCCTTTGTGGTGATTGAAGTCAGGTACGTTAGTAGTTACTTAGATTATAGCTTTATAGCAGATCAAAGAGGCAATCGAGCGACAAATGCCATCTCAACCTACGCCATCAAAAACGCCCGCCCCACAAATGTGAGACGGGCGGTGTTCATTGACTGTTATGCGTTGCTTGTTAGCCGTTTCAGAAACCGTTGGCAACCAGCATCGCCACCGAGCTGTTCACCCAGGTGATGAAGAACTGGGCGAAGACGCCGATGAGCAGGATCATCGCCGCATTGATGGTCAGCACCGCCATCAGGCCACGGCTGGCCGTGACGCCGCCTTCCACCTTGCTTTCGGAGAAGTACATGTGGCGGATGACGTTCAGATAGTAAAACGCGGCGATGACTGTGTTCAGCGCGGCCAGTGCGCCCAGCACCAGCATCTGCTGGTTGATAACCGCGGCGAAGACATAGAACTTGCCGATGAACCCCGCGGTGGGGGGCACGCCCGCCAGCGATAGCAAGAAGAAGGCCATGAGCAAGGCGATGCCGGGCGAGCGCGTGGCCAGGCCGTCGAATTGCTCCATATCGGTGGAGCCGCCGCTCTTCTTTTCGATGGCCAGCAACAGGAGGAACGCGCCCACGTTGGTGAAGATGTAACCGAAGAGGTAGATCATCAAGCCGTTGAGACCGCCGAAATCAGGGCTTGCGTTCACTGCCACCAGACCCAACAAGATGTAGCCTGCCTGGCCAATGGAGGAGTATGCCAGCATGCGCTTGACGCTTTTCTGCTTGAGCGCAGTCAGGTTGCCCAGGAACATGGTGAGCACCGCAACCGCTCCCAAAATCACCGTCCAATCGGCCTGCAGCTGCGGGAATGCGGTGAGCATCATCCTGCCCAGAATAGCGAAGCCCGCGGCCTTGGACGCGGTGGAGAGGAACGCGGAAACGGGCGTAGGCGCGCCGTCGTATGTATCGGGCGCCCACTGATGGAAGGGAACCAGACTGGCCTTGTAGCCGATGCCCGCCAGCACCATCATCAGCGCCACCAGTCCCAGCCAATGCGCGCCGCCGCTGCGTAGCAGCGCATCGCCAATGTGCGCCAGATCGGTGGAGCCGGTGATGCCGTACAGCAACGAAAGCCCGAACAGCAGGATCGCGCCAGCGGAAGCGCCGTAGAGGAAGTACTTGATGGCTGCCTCTTCCGAACGCTTGTCCCCGCGCAGGAATCCGGCCAGGATGTAGGAGGTGATGGAGAGGAACTCGATGCCGATGTAGATTAAAATCAGATTGGTGGCGCTGACGGCCACGCTAATGGCCAGTGCGGCGAAGACCAGCAGCGCATAGAATTCGCCCAGATATTTGCTGCGCCCGGCCATGAAATGCACCGAGCCAATGATGACCAGGGCCACGCCGATGAAGGCGGCAGTCTTGAAAAAGAGGCCGTAGACGTCGATGGCCATGGTGTAGAGGACGATCTCGCCCGGCTGACTCAGATAGAGGAACACCGAGGCGAACGCGGCCAGCAACAGGCCGACCACAGCCACGGCCGCAGCCGTTTGCCCATCATCCTGTCGGCGTCGCGCCAGGTCCACGCCGATGACCACAAACGCGGTGATCAGCAAAATGAGCTCGGGCGACAAAAGGCGGATTATTGCAGAAACGTTCAAAGTCATCCCTCCCTGTGTGGTTTAGAAATGAAGGTTGGAGAGGATGTTGACAGAAGCTTCGTTGAAGAACGCCAGCAGGGGCGTGGGCCACAAACCGAGGATGATCATTAGAATGACCAGGGGCCACAGGGTAACCTTTTCGAAGAGCGCCATGTCGGTGGGGCCGTCAGCATGTTCGCCGAACACCGTGGTCCAGTGCGTCCAGCGCTTGGGATCAAACTCGCCCAGGAACAGGCTCTGGATGATGCGGTAGAGGATGTAGGCGGCGGTGATGACGATGCCAATGACGCCGATGACCGCCAGCCAGGGCACGATGCCGAAAGCGCCCCGGAAGGTGAAGAATTCGGCCCAGAAGCCCGCCAGGCCGGGCAGGCCCAACGAGGCGAAGCCCGCAAACATCATGGTGGCGTAGTAGACCGGCACCACCGCGCTGAGCCCGCCAAAGACCTTCAGGTCACGGGTGTGGGCTCGTTCGTAGATGACGCCCACCAGGAAGAACAAAGCGCCGGTGATGATGCCGTGCATGAACATCTGCAAGCTGGCGCCATTGAAGGCCATGGCCGCACTCTCGGCCGCACCCTCCACGTTTTTCATGCCCAGGGCCACGCCCACCGCGCCAATGCCCAGCATGATGTACCCCATGTGGCTCACCGAGGAGTAAGCAATCAGCCGCTTGAGGTCTGTCTGGGCCAATGAGACGAAGGCGCCGTAGACGATGCCGATGACCCCCAGCAGGGCGACAATCCAGCCGAACTGGGCGAACTGGCCCGGGAAGAGGCTAAGCAGCACTCGCAGGATGCCGTAAGCGCCCAATTTCAGCAGCACGCCCGCCAGAATCACAGAGCCAGCCGTGGGCGCTGCGGTGTGGGCGTCGGGCAACCAGGTGTGGAAGGGGAAGCTGGGCACTTTGATGGCGAAGGCGATGAAGAACGCCCAGAAGGAGAGGGTGGCGAACATGGGCGCATTCAGCCACACCCCCTTGGCCGCGGCATCCAGAATATCGAAGGTGCCGGTGCTGAGATAAACGCCGATCATGGCCAACAGCATGAAGATGGAGCCCGCCAGGGTGTAGAGGAAGAACTTGATGGCCGCGTACTGGGGGCGATCCTTGGGATTGCCCCAGATGCCGATGAGGAAGTACATGGGCACCAGGCCGATCTCCCAGAACACGTAGAACAGGATCAAATCCAGCGAGACGAACACGCCGAACATGCCTGTGGCCAGCAGCAAGAAAAGCAGGAAGAACTCTTTGACCCGCTTGCGGATGACCCGGGCCGAGTAGTACAGCCCCAGCGTCGTCAGCAATGCGGTCAAAAAGAGCAGGGGGACGCTGAGACCATCTGCGCCCACGTGGTAATTCACGCCGATGGAAGGAATCCACGCGAATTTCACCTGATACGCCATCTGATTGCCCTTGAGATAGTACATGGCATAGTCGATGGCCAGCCAGGTGGTGAGCAGCAGAGGAATCAGGCTCCACCAGATGGAAAACTTTTTGATGAGGTCTTCTTTTTCCTTCGGCATCAGAGCAACGATGACGCTCCCCACCGCGGGCAGGAAGACGATCAGCGTCAAGACCGAACTACGAAGTAAATCCATTGAAATCTCCTCCTCGGTTTATTTTCTGGAGATAATTGCAGGATGTTTGGGATAACGATGCAGATTTTATGCGAAACGATTTGTTTATTCGAGGGTGCAAAAGAGGCTCCTCAACGCCCGACCCAATGACAAAGATCGTTGGACGTTGGCCGTTGGCTTATCCCAACGGAATGAGCAGCAGCAGGATGACCACCGAAAGCAGCAGAATCAGCAGATAATTCTGCGCCTGTCCGGTTTGAATCAGACGAACGACCGCGCCTGTCCAGGTGGTGACCAGGCCCGCGCCGTTGACCGCGGCGTCGATGATGAACTCATCGATCCACTTACGCAGGGCGGCGGCCAGCCAGCGGCCCAAAGCGCCCACCCAGTTGACGATGCGATCGATGACGCCACGATCGAACTTGAAGAAGAATCCGGCCAGCCACAAGGTGGGACGCACCGCCACCAGATGGTAAAACTCGTCGAAGTAGTACTTGTTCTCCAGGATGGCGTAGATGGGGCCCAGGGCCTTACGCAGGGGATCGGGCTGGCCTGCAGCCAGAGGTTTCATGCCATAGATGAGCCACGCCACCACGATGCCGCTGAGGGCCAGGGCCATGGAGATGAGCGCGGGCGTCCAGTTGAATGGGGCCGGAGCCACATGCAGTTGGTAAAACTCTCCCTGCATCTCCATCAGTTTGGCCAGGAAGTCAGAGGCGACGCCGCCCACCACCGGAAAATCGTGAGGCACAGCCACGAAACCGCCGAAGATGGCGAAGAAGGCCAAGCCAACCAGGGGCCAGGTCATGGCCCGCACGCTTTCGGGCGCATGTTCTGCGGCCTCGGTGCGGGGTTTGCCAAAGAAGGTGAGGAAGATCTGGCGGAAGGTGTAGAACGCGGTGAGGAACGCGGCAATGGCCAGGGTCCAGAACACCGCCATGTGTCCGCCATGCCAGGCGTGGGCCAGAATCTCATCTTTGGACCAGAAGCCCGCAGTCACCAGCGGAAATGCGGAAAGGGATGCGCCGCCGATGATGAACGTCCAACCGGTGATGGGCATGCGTTTGAGCAGCCCGCCCATGTTGAACATGTCTTGCGCATCGAAGTATTCCTCGTGGCCATGATCGTCGCCGCGCCCGTGCTCATGCACATGATGGTGTCCATGCTCGACGCCGTGGATGACAGAGCCGGAGGCCATGAACAACAGGGCTTTGAAGAAGGCGTGGATGAGCAAGTGGATGACCGCGGCCACCCAGGCGCCGATGCCCAACGCGGCGAACATGTAGCCGAGCTGGGAGATGGTGGAGTAGGCCAGCACCTTCTTGATGTCCTTTTGGGCCACGGCGATGGTGGCGGAGAAAAGGGCCGTGAATGCGCCAATGAAGGCCACGAACATCATCACCCCGCTGCCGCCATGAGCCGCGGCCGAAAACAGGGGCGACATGCGCACGATGAGATAGACGCCCGCGGAGACCATGGTGGCGGCGTGGATGAGGGCCGAGACCGGGGTCGGGCCTTCCATGGCGTCGGGCAGCCACACATGCAGCGGGAATTGGGCGGATTTGCCAATCGCGCCCCAGAAGATGAGCATGGAGATGAGTCCCGCCCAGGTCACCGCGCCAAAGAAGGGTAGATTCACCGTGGCGGTGGATAGCTCATGCAGGAATTCCTGGTTGGCGAAGATGTTCTGGAAGTTCAGGTCTCCGGCATGGATGAAGAGGAAGATCAGGCCCATCATAAAAAGCACATCCCCCACCCGGGTGGTGAGGAAGGCTTTCAGGCCCGCCTGCTTGGGCGTGATCTGTTTGGGATCAGGGTAGCTTTTATCGAACCAGAAGCCGATGAGCAGGTAAGAACAAAGGCCCATGATCTCCCAGAAGATGAAGAGCATCAGCAAATTATCGGCCACCACCAATCCCAACATGCCCGTGGCAAAGAGGGAGATGTAGGCGAAGAAGCGGCTATATCGGGGGTCCAGGCCTTCCTGGGCGGCATCCGGATACTTCTTGGGATCGAGATGGCCCGGGAAGGACATATAGCCGGAGCTGTAGATGAAGATCATGGTGAGCACAAACCCAACCATGAACAACATCCCCGCGGTCACCGCATCCACGGCCACGCCCATGTGGAAGGTGATCTCGCCCATGGGCATCCAGGGCACGTGTAGATCAAAGGGATGCTCTGTGATCTCAGGGTTGAGGAAGAAGGTGATCGCCACGGCCCAGGACATGATCCAGGCCAGCACCACCGCGCCAATGGCGATGTTGGAACTCAGACGCTTTTTGGGATTAGCGAAGAGGATGATGGCGAAGAACGCCAGCGCCGTGGGCAGCGGTATCAACCAGGCCAGATTGAAAACGGAAGGATAATTCATAAGCGACCTCAGTGATTTCTAGAATCCAATGCAGGTGCGAAAGCGCTAGAACTTCAGATCGTTGATTTCGTCGATGTTGATGGTCTTGCGAGTGCGATAGATGGAGATCATCAGCGCCAGACCCACAGCCGCCTCGGCCGCGGCCACGGTGAACACGAAAACGACGAAGATCTGCCCCGACAGATCCGCGGGGGTCAAATATCGCCAAAAGGCGACCAGATTCACGTTGACCGCGTTCAGCATCAGCTCCACGCCCATGAGCACCGCCACCGCGTTGCGACGGGAGAGCACGGCGAAGAAGCCCAAACTAAACAGGGCCGTTGCAAAGATGAGATACCAGGAAAGGGGAACGGTCATAGAACAGCTCCAGGGGATCAGTATTCAGTAATCAGTGATCAGTATTCAGTAATCAGGGGGCGGGGGGTAAGGTGGACAGTGTGGCGCCTTGCCGATGAGATTTTGGCCTACAGAGCTAAAAAATGCTCTTACGCAACGTTGCAAAGTGCGCCAGAAAGGATCGTATTTCTTTTTTCTTTGCTGCGTGGCGTCTTTGCCTGAGACGCCTTCTTGGTTGCGGCTTGTCTGGGTTAGGAGTTGCGTTCGCGGGCCAGCATGATGGCGCCCACCAGGGCTACCAGCAGCAGCACCGAGGCGACCTCGAAGGGCACGACGTAGTGGCCCACAAAGCCCTGGCCGATCTGCTGAATGGCGTCATCGGGCACGCTGGCGTTGGTGATGACGAAGGGCATCTGCGCCAGCAGCCAGCTCACCAGACCGAAGAAAAAGATCATGGCGCCGCCAGCAAAATACCACTGCTTGTTGTAAGCGCCCGATTCCCGGCCCATCATCCCCTTGGAGAGCATGATGGCGAACACGATGAGTGTGGCAATGGCGCCGATGTAGATGATGATCTGCGCCATGGCCAGAAACTCGGCCTCCAACAAGATGAAGAGGGCCGCGATGCCGAAAAAGACGCCCACCAGGAACAGGGCGGCGTGAAAGAGGTTCCGGGCGATGACGACGCCCAGACCCATCAGCAATGTAAATGCAGCAATAATGAGGAAAAGTATCTGTTCGACCATAAATCCTGCTTCCTTACAAACGAGGGAGTTCGGGAGCGAACAAGCGCTTGTTCTTGTTGTGGGAGAGGTCCTTGGTGTAATTCCCCAGCAGCTTCAACGTCGCTACCAGGATCACCACATTCACCACGAAAAGCAGCGCATAGGTGATGGCCGCAGGTAATCCCAGCTTGAGCACGATGGCCACGCCCAGGAAGAGCGCCAGCCCCATGGGCACCAGCACCTTCCAGCAGAAGGACATCATCTGATCGATGCGTAAGCGAGGGAAGGTGGCCCGCACCCAGGCGAAGACGAAGAACATGATGAACACTTTGATGAAGAAATAAACCACGCCCAGCACCGGGAATTGATCGGCGAAAGGCCCCTGCCAGCCGCCAAAGAAGAGGGTGACGGCCACCGCGGAGAGCACCCAGGTGTTCAGGAAGAACGCCAGGTAGAACCAGGCGAACTTCATGGCGGAGTATTCGATGTTGTACCCGGCCACGATCTCCGACTCGGCCTCCAGCAGGTCGAAGGGGGCCCGCTCGCCCTCGGCCAGTGCGGCCACGAAGTAGAGGATGAAGACCGCAGGCAGGACGAACACATACCATCCCAAACCAAACGCCCCGCCCTGTCCCTGGGCGATGCCGTTGAGGTTCATGGTGCCCGAAAGCAGCACCACGATGAGCATGGCCAGTCCCACGGGGATTTCATAACTGAGCAGCTGGGCCACCACGCGAAAGCCGCCCAACAGCGCATATTTGTTGCGGGATGACCACCCCGCCATCAGCATGGCCATGGTTCCCAGCGCGCCGAAGGCGAGTAGATAAAGCAGGCCCACATTGATGTTGGCGCCCACCACCTTATCGGCAAAGGGAATGACGGCGAACAGCATGATGATGTGGAAGACCGCGATGATGGGGGCCAGATTGTAGGTGATGCGGTCCGCACTGTCGGGAGTGATGTCCTCCTTGGTCAGCAGCTTGAACGCGTCGGCGAAGGGCTGAATCAGGCCAAAAGGCCCCACCCGATTCGGGCCGAGACGATCTTGCACGCGGCCCGCCACCTTGCGCTCGAACCAGATGAGGAAGATCGCCAATAGCAAGGCGATGGCCAGCAAAATAATAGCGCCCAGCAGCCAGTTGATTAACAACACCCAGCCTTCTGGGACGCCCCAATTTTCGAGCATCGCGATGAATGATTCGCCAAGGGCTCTCAAATCCATATCATAACTCCAATCGGTGTCAGAGGTGTCGAAAAAATCCTGTGGAATGAATGATGAAAGGTTCTTTCAGCAACCAGACATGAAAGATGGCAGTGCGTCGGGCGCTACTGCCATTCCAGAGCATCCTTTTTCCAGGCGTAAATCAGGCCAACGACCAGGATGAAGATGAAGAGAATCGCCTCCACCAGAGCGAAAAGCCCGATCTTGTTGAAGGCTACCGCGAAGGGAAAAAGGAAGATCGCCTCGATATCGAAAATGACGAAGATCAGGGCGAAGAGATAGTATTGTGCACGAAACTGAACCCAGGCGTCCCCGACAGTCTCAATACCACATTCATAGGTGGAATTTTTGAGCGGATTCGATCGTTTGGGACGGATCAGCCAGGTAAACGCCAGCGTAACGATGGGAAAAATAAAAGCAATGACGGCGAAAACACCGATGAGACCATACTGCTGTACGAGCATCGAGATTTCTCCTTTGAAACTACTCTACGCACTCAGAAATTTGATTTCCGGACGAGGACAGCAAAAACTGCCATCATCCAAAAGCAAGGCTGATTATAACACAGCTTACATTGCCTTGGAAGTTTTCGGCGTGAAAAGGTGCACGCACGGCGAGAAATCGCCAGCAGGAGAAAAATAGAGGCCCGAAGGAGACGCGTCGCAATTTTGGAGCAAACCAATCAACGCCTTCCGTTTCCGCCCAGCGGGCTTCGCAGCGGTAGCCCGAGTAGCCCGAGGGTTTTAGTTTCGGGCGTGCATTTCTGTTTTGCCGGGCGGATTGCGAATCCGCCCTGGGGAGCCCCGCTCCGGAGCCGGATTCATCAATCCGGCGGGTTGGACGGACTGGTCGAGTGAACCCGGGCTCTACAGGCGCTTCGCGCCTCTGGTCACCCTCCGGCGACCTGGACGGCGGAGGCCGTCCCCTGGCCACAGGCCTGAAGCGCCCAACTTGAGTCGGCCAGAAACACGAAAAGCGCCGCAATTTTGAAACACAACCGCCCAAAAGAGGCGCGTTCTTTACATGCCCATCATGCTGTGCTAGACACCCGCCGCATCCTCATCCCCCTCAGCCGCCAGCACCTGGGCCAGATGTTTGACCACCGGCGTTTTGCCCTGTTTGATGAGTCCGCCGTTGAGATGAGTCATGCAGGAGACATCGCACACCACGCAGGTCTCTGCACCGCTCTCCTCGATGGTATCCAGCTTATGGTTCATCATGGCGGTGGAGACTTCGGGCATCTTCACTGCGAAGAGCCCGCCAAAACCGCAGCAGGCCTCTGCATCGGGCAGGGGAACGCGTTCCGCGCCAGGGATGTTATCCAGCAGCAATTCCGCCTTGCCCCGCACGCCCAGCTCCCGGGTGAGATGGCAGGAGGGGTGATAGGTGTATTTACCCGGTGCGCCGCCCAGCTCCGTCGCGCCCAGATCATCCACCAAAAACTGGCTGAATTCCCGCACCCGCGCGGCCACAGCCTGGGCTCGGGCCAGATTTTCGGGGTCATCCGCGAAGAGTTCGGGATAGTGATGCACCACCATGGCCGCGCAGGAGCCCGATGGCGAGACGATGGGGCCCTCGGTGTCTGCAAAGACGTCGAGGAAGTGCAGCGCCATCTCCCGGGCCTCATCCAGAAAGCCGCCGTTGAATGCGGGCTGCCCGCAGCAGGTCTGCCCGGGCGGCGCCTCCACCTCCACCCCGGCCCGCTCCAATACGGTGACCACATCCTCGCCGATGTCGGGGTAGAGGTTATCGATCATGCAGGTGACGAAGAGTTGGATGCGCATG
>Ga0256914_1003173_pt1 | contig 13115 bp, 12 predicted proteins | sample HulkmetaG_FD_191571 | JGI IMG/M metagenome (GOLD analysis project Ga0256914, IMG submission 191571) | Hydrothermal chimney microbial communities from Main Endeavour vent field at the Juan de Fuca Ridge, Pacific Ocean - Hulk | ecosystem: Environmental > Aquatic > Marine > Hydrothermal vents ... | reverse complement strand
GAAGCTCATGGGCGACCGCAAATCCTTCCTGACACCGGTACTGATCGCCGTCGTCGGTTTCCTGACCGTGTGCCCGGTGATCATGCTGGTCTTCGGCAGCTTTTCCACGGGCCTGGGGGCCTTCGGCCATTTTACGCTGGACAAGTACATCCAGGCCTACACGAACCCCGAGCTGGCCGGCATCATCTTCAACACCATCGTCTTCGTGCTGGGCTCGTCGGCCGTGGCCACCGGCCTGGCGCTGCTGCTGGTCTACCTCAACACGCGCACCGACATCCCCTTCAAGTTCCTCTTCCGGATCATCTCCATCATCCCCATGATGATCCCGCACATCCTGTTCTCGGTCAGCTGGGTGCTGCTGCTGAATCCCTCCAACGGGCTGATCAACCTGTTCCTGCGGCAGGTGCTGGGGCTGGAAAACGCGGCCATCAACATCTACTCCCTGCAGGGCATGATCCTGGTCGAGGGGCTGCTGGACCTGCCCATCGCCTACCTCATCCTGGCGCCGGCCATGGCGTCCTTCGACGTGGCCCTGGAGGAGTCCTCACGGGTCTGCGGTGGAAGTACTTTGCGCACCCTTTTCCGGGTCACGCTGCCGGTGCTGCGGCCGGCCATCCTGGCGGCCTTCATCCTGTCGCTGGTGCGCAGCCTGGCGTCCTTCGCCGTGCCGTCGGTCATCGGCATGCCCGGGCGCATCTACGTGCTGGCGACCCACATCTACCAGTCCATCGCCACGGGTTTCGCCGCCGACTTCGGCAAGGCCGCCGCCATCGGCATGAGCGTGCTGGTGACTTCCATCACGCTGATCTACCTCTACCGCTACCTGACATCGGAGAGCGAGAAGTACGTTACCATCTCCAGCCGGGGCTACCGTCCCACGGTGATCCATCTCAAGGGCGCCCGCTACCCCCTGTTCGGCGTGGTGGGCATCCTCTCGCTGGTGCTGATCGTGCTGCCGGTGCTGGTGCTCTTTTACACGTCGCTGGTGCCGTACTCCATGGTGCCCAGCATGAAGGCCTTTTCCATGATGAGCTGGAAGCACTGGATCGAGGTGATCCACGACCCCATCTCGATCCTGTCGCTCAAGAACAGCGTCTTCCTGGGCGTGGTGGGGGCCACCCTGGGCATCACCCTGTCGGTGTTCGTGGCCTACGCCATCGTCAAGGTGCGCTCGCACGCCTCCGGCATCCTGGAGAGCCTCTCGTTCCTGTCGTTTTCCTTTCCCGGCATCGTCATCGGCGTGGGCTTTATGTGGTTTTTCGTGCGCACGCCGCTCTACGCCACCATCTGGGCGCTGCTCATCGGCTACATCGCCACCTACCTGCCTTACGGCGTGCGCCCACTGACCAGCGCCTTCATCCAGGTCCACAGCCACCTGGAGGAGTCCTCGCAGGTCTGCGGCGCCGGAGCCTTCACCACCATGCGCCGCATCGTCATCCCGCTGCTGATCCCCGGTATCGTCTCGGGCTGGATCCTGATGGCCACCATGTTCGTGCGCGAGCTGACGCTCTCGGTGGTGCTCTCGCGGCCGGGCACCGAGGTGCTGGCGGTGCAGATCTTCCGCTTCGCCGAAGACGGCCTTTGGGGCCAGCTCTCGGCCCTGGGCATCATGATGATCTTCATCTCCACGACGCTGGTCATCCTGGCCACCCTGGTGGGCATCAAGTTCAAGCCCATGGAAGAGAGTACCTGACCGCCGAAATTCAACCCGCATCGCGCCGTTTTTCGTCCCGGGGACGATTGCGTCCGGATATTATACGTCGTATAGTAAGTTACAACATACTTTAGAGAGGTCGGGCGGCATGATCGACGACATCGAAAACTGTCCCTGTTCCGGCAAGAACATGAGCAACCTGGCGGCCCCCTGGATTCTGCTGACCCTGTTCAGCCGGCAGGGGCTGCACGGCTATGCCATCAAGAAGATCATCGAGGGCTACATCGCGGAGTTCTGCCCGGGACTCAACATCACGGGCCTCTACCGCCACCTGAACCTTCTGGAACGGCGGGGGGTGCTCCGCTCGCAGTGGGACACGGACGGCAAAGGCCCCGCCCGGCGCCGGTATTTCCTGACCGAGGCGGGCCAGGAGTGCCTGTGGCGCTGGCTGAACACGCTCAGCAACCAGGCGATGCTGATCGGAAGGTTTTTCGACCGGGCGCGCGAGGTGCTGCCCGCGTCCCACCTGCCGACCGTCCGGCTGGAAAAGACGCCGGACACCTGACCACGCGCCCGTCCATCGCAGAGGAGGCGACTTCATGGCCACACCCCGCAAGTTGAAGACAAACAAGACCGTCCGCCTGATTTTCACCGGCGGATTCCTGGGCTCCGGCAAGACCACCGCACTGGCGGCACTGGCACGCGACCTGGTCCGGCGCGGCCTGCGCGTGGGCATCATCACCAACGACCAGAGCGCCAACCTGGCCGACACCCTCATCGTGCGCCAGATGCTGGGAGAACTGGGGGTTCCGGTTGAGGAGGTCGTCAAGGGCTGCTTCTGCTGCAAGTTTGATGAACTCATCGACCAGATGGAGAAAATACTGGCCCACGAACCCGACATCCTGATGGGGGAACCGGTGGGCAGCTGCACCGACTTCGTGGCCGCCGTGGCCAACCCCATCAAGATCCACTACGGGCGGTCTTTCGTCTTCGCTCCCTTTTCCACCATGGTCGACGCCCAGCGGGTGCGTGAACTGCTGCTCAAAGAGACGGCCACCACCTTTCCCGAGGAGGTGGCCTACCTGTTCCACAAGCAGCTCGAAGAGGCGGACATCATTGTGCTCGCCAAGTCCGATCTCTTGCAGGCCGAGCAGATCGAGCGCTATCTCTCCGTGCTGAAGCGGAAGCTCCCCGGCAAAGAAGTGATGGCGGTTTCGGCCAGGACGGGCGCCGGAATGTCCCGGTGGCTCGACCGGCTGCTGTCTTCGCGCCCGGGGGCCGACACCGTACTGGCCCGGCTGGATTACGACGTCTACGCCCGGGCCGAGGCGGTGCTTGGCTGGCTCAATGCGGCCGTTCGCATCCGTAGCGACAATCCTTTTGCACCCGCCGACGTGCTGTGCACGGTGATGGCTTCGATCCGCGATGCGCTCCGGGCGAAAAACGCCGGTGTCGGCCACCTGAAAATGATCATCACCGGCGGCGGGCGGTCCATGTGGATCAACCTGACCCACCTGGACGCCGAACCCGCCGTCAGCGAGACCCGCATGGCGGAAATGGCCGGCGCCACCCTGATCATCAACGCGCGCGTGCACCTCGCGCCGGAGGATCTCGAAGCGGTGGTTCGCGCGGCGCTGGAAGAGCTGGAGGCAGCGGCTGGACTTCGGGCGGAGATAGAGGACCTGCAGTGCTTCAGTCCCGCTTACCCGGACCCGCCCTACCTGTCCCGGTCCCCCGCGTCCGGGGGGCAATGAAGAGGAGTCCGGTCATGCTCAACATCGAAGTCATCGGCCTCGACCCGCCGTGCCGCAGGTGCACCGAACTGCTGGAAAACGTCAAAGCGGCCGTGGCGCAGGCCGGTGTCGAGGCCCGTGTCGAGAAAAAGTGGGCGCTTTCCGAGGAAATCCGCGGCAAATACGGTCTGCTGCTGAGTCCGGCACTGGCCATCGAGGGGGTCGTCGTGGCCCAGGGCAAAGTCTACCGCACCGAGCGCATCCTCGCGCTGCTGCGCTGACGGCAAAGACGGGGGGACCCATGAACGATCAGAGCGCCGCCTGTTTCGGGGAATTTTTCGGCACCTTCATCCTGGTGTTTTTCGGCACCGCCGTCGTCGCCGTGGCCGTTCTGTTCCAGGCGCCGCTGGGACTGGTGCAGGTGGCCGTGGTCTGGGGTATCGGGGTGACGCTGGCCATCTACGCCACCCGGCACCTCTCGTGCGCCCACCTCAACCCGGCGGTTTCGCTGGGCATGGTGCTGGCCGGCAGGATGCAACCGCGCCTCTTTGTGCCGTACTGCTGCGCCCAGCTGGCCGGCGCGGCGGCAGCGGGCGGCATGATCCTGCTTCTGTTCCATCCCTCCATCGCGGCTTTCGAACAGGCCCACGGTATCGTCCGCGGCACACCGGCCTCGGTGCGGACCGCCATGCTGTTCGGGGAATACTTTCCGAACCCGGGTTTCCAGATTCCCTGGTTCAGGGTGTCGCTGCCGACGGCCATGCTGACCGAAGGGCTGGGGACCTTCCTGCTGGTTTCCATGATTTTCCTGCTGACCGAAGGCTGTAACGTGGGCCGCCCCACGGACGCCATTTCGCCGGTGTTCATCGGCGCCACGGTGGCGGCCCTGATCGCCGTGACCGCGCCGCTGACCCAGACCGGCATCAACCCCGCCAGGGATTTCGGCCCCCGCCTGGTGGCCTATCTGGCCGGCTGGAGACAGATCGCCATTCCCGGACCCCGGGGCGGCTTTTTCTGGGTGTACATCGCAGCCCCCCTGGCCGGAGCGGCGCTTTCGGCCCTGTGTTTTCGGTTCGTGCTGAGCCCGCTGATGACGGCCCGCAACCGGGTGACGACGTGCGATTGCCAAGAGCCGCAAGCGGGCTCCTTTTGAAAGGCCTGAAGGGCTCACGTCGGGACGAAAAAAAAGGGGGGACGTCGTCCCCCCGGGTTGTCGGTTTTCAGCGGGTCGGACGACCCGCTTTGGTCAGCAGCATTTTTCGAAACGGCAGCTGCTCATCTCGGTGTCCTCGCAGCACAGGGTGCCCACGGGGCACCCGCAGTCGTCGACGACGTAGTAACAGCACTTGCAGCCGGATGCCGATTTGCAGCTCTTTTTCTTTTCGTCTCTGTCACTCATGATGGCACCTCCTCATGTCGTTACACGCGGCCGCCCGGAGCGCCGGACGGTTCGTTGCGCGAGTGGATCCGGGGGACGTCCGGATATGCTTCCGGTGTCCGCACCCGGGTTTCCCGGATACCGGACCGGCGTTCTCGTTCTGCTTCGCGATCACGGTCGATGCATTCGCCTGCGTACCTGCCGGTGCGGTCTCTCTCGCGTATGTCACTCATGGGAAACCTCCGGTCATCGAAGGGCTTCACGTGTGGTTACAACGGCCGGGTGGCCTCCCGGGGGAAGCCGTCCCTTCTGATGGAATACCACTAAGTGGTATGCATGAGTCCAATATGATCACCCTTTGCCCGCTGTCAAGCCTCGCGGGTCGCATGCGCCGCCGGGGCGGACGGCCAGGGCCCGTGCCCCGTGAGGCCGGGCGGGAACCCGCGGGCCGCCGGCCCTGAAAAGCGGGCAACGCGCCCGTTCCCCAACTGCGCACCGCCGGTGCCCGCCCGCCCCTCCACCCCCCGTGCAGGCAACCCGCGAAAGGCCGCGACATTCATCACGCCGCCCGTTGTTTGCGATTGCCCCGCCGGCCAGCGGCTGTGTGGTTGATTTAAGCCGTCGAAGGGGTATAATGATCCCAAACCGCGAAGCCGCCGCGGAGGGATCGCCCGCAAACCGATGCGGGAGGCCGCTTCGCCGTGCGGGGCACGGTTATTGAATAATTTAAGGACGTCTCCCATGAAAATCGTGCACACGGCGGACTGGCACCTGGGGCGCTCGCTGTACGGGCGGCGGCGCTACGAGGAGTTTGCCGCTTTTCTGGAATGGCTGGCGGAATGCCTGGCCCAGCAGCGGGCGGACGTGCTGCTGGTGACCGGCGACGTGTTCGACAGCAGTACGCCCAGCCACCGCGCCCAGGCGCTGTACTACCGTTTTCTCTTCAGGGTTCGGGAGACGGGCTGCCGCCACGTGGTCGTCACGGGCGGCAACCACGACTCACCCTCTTTTCTCGACGCTCCACGCGAGCTGCTGCGCCACATGAACGTCCACGTGGTAGGCGCCGCCGCCGGCGACCCGCGCGACGAGGTGCTGGTGCTCGCCGACGGCAGCGGGGCGGCGGCGCTCATCGTTTGCGCGGTGCCCTATCTCAGGGACCGCGACGTGCGCACGGTGGCCCCCGGCGAGAGCCCCGATGACAAGCAGCGCAAGCTGGTCGAGGGCATCGCGCGTCACTATGCGGCCGTCTGCCGGGAGGCGCGTCAGCGGCGCGACGCCCTGGAGCGGCCCGTACCCATCGTGGCCACCGGGCACCTGTTTGCCGCCGGCGGCCGCACCGTGGAGGGCGACGGCGTACGGGAGCTCTACGTGGGGTCGCTGGCGCGGGTGGGCGCGGACGCGTTCCCCGCCTGCATCGACTACCTGGCGCTGGGACACCTGCACGTGCCCCAGACGGTGGCGGGACGTTCGGACATACGCTACAGCGGCTCCCCGCTGCCCATCGGGTTCGGCGAGGCCGGGCAGGAAAAGTCCGTGCTGCTGGTGGACTTCGACGGCCTGCGGCCTGCGGTCACCCCCGTCGCCGTGCCGTGTTTCCAGGAGCTGGTGCGCCTGCAGGGCGGGTTGCGGGACATCCTGGCGCGCATCGCGGCACTCAAAAGCGCCCGGAGCCGGGCCTGGCTGGAGATCCTCTGCGACGACGGCGCCGCCGCCGGCGAACTGGCCGCGCGGCTGCAGGCTGCCGTGTCCGACAGCTGCCTGGAGATCCTGCGCATCCGCAACCCCGGGGCCGTCGAGGGCGCCCTGGCACGGCAGGCCGACGGGGAGACCTTGGAGCGCCTGGACGTGCACGAGGTCTTCCGACGCTGCCTGGACGCCTTCGAGGTGCCGGCCGAGCGCCGGCCGGAGCTGCTGGACACCTACGGCCGGACGCTCACCGCGCTTTACGAAGAAGATCCCCGGGCGGAGTAGGGCGCCGGCATGCGCATCCTCGAGATCCGTTTCCGGAACCTGAACTCGCTGGCCGGCGAGTGGCACATCGACCTCACCCACCCGGCCTACAGCGCCGACGGCATCTTCGCCATCACCGGGCCCACCGGGGCCGGCAAGACCACCATCCTGGACGCGCTCTGTCTGGCCCTGTACGGCGCCACGCCGCGTCTGGGCCGGGTGACCAGGAGCGGCAACGAGATCATGTCGCGCCACACCGGCGGGTGCTTTGCCGAGGTGGTCTTCGAGACGCCGGCCGGGCGCTTTCGCTGCCACTGGAGCCAGCACCGCGCCCACCGGAAACCCGCGGGCGAGCTGCAGGCGCCGCGCCACGAAGTGTCCGATGCCGATTCGGGAGAGTTGCTGCAGTCCCGCCTGCGCGACACCGCCGCCTGCATCGAGGAAACCACCGGCATGGACTTCGAGCGCTTTACGCGGTCCATGCTGCTGGCCCAGGGGGGATTCGCCGCCTTCCTGCAGGCGCCGCCCGACGCCCGCGCCCCCATCCTGGAGCAGATCACGGGCACCGGCATCTACAGCCGCATTTCCATGAAGGTACACCAGCTGCGCGCCGGGGAACGGCAGCAGCTGGAGCGCTTGACCGCCGAACTCGAGGGACTGTCGCTGCTGTCCGGGGAAGAAAGAGCGCGGCTGACACAGGCGCTGGAAGCCAGCGAAGGGGAAGAGGCCGATCTGGCACAGCGGGTGGCGGCGCTGAAAGAGGACCTCGCCTGGCGCGAGGCGCTGCAGCGGCTGGAAGAGGAACATGGGGCGCTGGAGGCGCGGCTGCAAGATCTGGCGCGGCGCAAGGAGGCCTTCGCGCCCCGGCGCCTGCGCCTGGAGCGCGACCGCAAGGCCCGCGAGCTGGAGGCCGACGCCGCCCGCGTGGCCACCCTGGCGGCCGCGCAGGAAAAGGACGCGGCCGCCCTGACCGCCGCCCGGGAAGAGCTGCCGGAACTCGAAGGCGCCCTTGCGCGCAAGGCCGAAAGAGAAAAAAACGCCGCCCGGGAGGTGGCGGAGAAGCGACAGCGGCGCCGGACCCGGTCCGCCGTGATCCGCGAGGTGCGCGAAATGGACGTGCACATCGAAAACCGGCGCTCGCGCCTGGCCGCCCTGGAAGGCGCCGTCGCGGAGGCCGAAGAGCAGTGCCGGAGCCACCGTGAGGCCGTCGAGCGGCTGACGGCCGGGATAGCCGAGCAGCGGGCGGCCATCGCCCGGATCGATGCCTACCTGGCACGCTTTTCCGCCGACGCCGGCCTGGTGGAGAACATGGCCGCCATCGGCCGCCTGTTCGAGAGCCTCGACGTGCAGAACGCGCTGCTCTCCGAAAATCAAAGGGCCCTGGCCCAGGCGGCCGCCGGACGGGAAGCCGCGGTGCGCGAGGAAGCCGGGAAGGCGGCCGCGTTGCGCCGCATCGAAAAGCGCCGGCAGCGGGAGCGCGATGCCTTCGAGCGGGCCGGGGCGGCCCTCTCCCGGCTGCTCGAAGGCCGCCGGCTGTCCGACTGGCACCGGCGGTCGGCCGATATCAAGGAGCGCATCGTCCTTCTGGAGCGGCTGGCCGAGGTGCTCGCCCACCGGGAGCAGATCCGCCGGGAAACGGACGAGGCCACGGACCGGATCGCCGCGTTGGAAAAGGAAAGCGCAGAGCTGGCCGAGGCTGTCGCGGCCGCCCGGCGCCTGGAGGCGCTCCTGCAAGAGGAGGTGCGGCACCTGGAAACCGAGGTGTCCCTGCGCGTGCGCATCCACGACCTGACCCGGGAGAGGCGCATGCTCGAGGACGGCAGGCCCTGCCCGCTGTGCGGTGCGACGGAGCATCCCTATGCCGCCGGAAACGTTCCCGAACTGGACGAAAGCCGTGCGGCGCTGGAGGGCGCCCGCCGAAAACTGGCCCAGGCCGCGGCCGAGGTCGGCGAACTGCGGGTGCGGCAGGCCGGCGTCTCCCGGGATCTCCGGCAGGCCCGCGAGCGGCTGGACATGCTGGGCCGGGAACTGGCGGCCGACGGGAAGCGCTGCCGGGAGCTGTGCTCCGAAATCGCGCTGGACGAGGCGGCGACCGGCGGTACCCGGGAGGTCGAGGCGCAGCTCTCGCGCCTGCGCCGGGAGATGGCGGCGGTTTCCGACACCATCGACCGGATCGAGACCGCCACGGCGGAAAAGGAACGTCGGCGCACGGCCCTGGAGACCGGCGAACGGGTGCTGGCCGATGCGGAAAAGGCGCGCCAGGCGGCCCGTCACCGGCTGGACACCGCCCGGCGGGAACACCAGCGGCTCGAGCAGGAATGTAAAACGGCCCGGCAGCGGCTCGACGACCTGCTCCGGGAGGCACGCCGCACCCTGGAAAGCTACGGCGTGGACGAGGTCCTGCCGGAACGCCTGGACGAACTCCTGGCGTCGCTCACCGAACGGCGCGACAAATGGCGGCGGCGCCTCGCCCGGCGGCAGGAGAGTGAAAAGATCCTGGCGGGACTGGAAAAGGACCTGGAAAAACAGCGCGCCCTGCTGGACGGCCGGGAAGAGGCGCTGCGCAGCCGGCGCCGCGAGTACGAGACGCTCTCCCGGGATCTGGCGGAGCGGGTCGCAAAACGACGGGCAACCTATGGCCGCCGCGACCCCGACCGGGAGGAGCGCCAGCTGGCCGACGAGGAGCAGGCGGCCGTCGAGGCCCTGGAAGCGGTGCGGCAGGAGATCGCCGCCCTGGCGCAGCAGGCCGGACGCGTGAAGGAGCACATCCGCCTGCTGACCGTCGCCACCCGCGAGCGGGCCTCCGAACTGGCGGCCGCCCGCAGCCGCCTGTCGCAGGGCCTGCGGCGCAGGGGCTTTGCGGACGAGCAGGATTTCCGCTCGGCCCGCCTCGCCGAGGAGGAACGCGAGGCGCTCAACCGCGAGGCCCGGGAGCTGGAGCAGGAGGAAACCCGGCTGCGGACCCGGCTGGCGGACAGGAAGGCCGCCCTGGACGCCATGCGCGGGGAGAGGACCACCCGCGAGCCGGCGGAGGAACTGGCCCGCAAGCTGTCCGCCGCGGCGGACGCGCACGCCGAAGCCCAGCGGCACATCGGCGCCCTCCGCGAACAGCTGGAGCGCGACCGCCGGCAGCGACGCCGGCGCCGGACGTACCTCGCGCAGATCGAAAAACAGCAGAGGGAGTGTGCCCGCTGGGACGCCCTGCACGACCTCATCGGTTCGGCCGACGGCAAGAAGTACCGCAATTTCGCCCAGGGACTGACCTTCGAGATCATGATCGCCCACGCCAACCGCCGGCTGACGGGTATGACGGACCGCTACCTGCTGGTGCGCGACCGGCGGCAGCCCCTGGCACTCAACGTCATCGACAGCTACCAGGCCGGCGAGATCCGCTCCACCCGGAACCTCTCGGGCGGCGAGAGTTTCCTGGTCAGCCTGGCGTTGGCGCTGGGGCTCTCCCGCATGGCCAGCCGCAACGTGCGCGTGGATTCGCTTTTCCTGGACGAGGGCTTCGGGACCCTGGACGACGAAGCGCTGGAAACGGCCCTGGAGACCCTGTCCGGCCTGCAGCAGCAGGGCAAGCTGATCGGCGTGATTTCCCATGTGCCGGCGCTCCGGGAGCGCATCGCCACGCAAATCCGGGTGATCCGCGGACCCGGCGGCTGCAGCCGTATCGAGGGGCCCGGCTGCTGTCGGGCGGACGGGTAGAGTTCTCCGAAGCCCATTATTTTACTTGCATTTTGCGCTTGTTTTGCCGAATTAGGGACTAGGTGTGGGAGCGGCGTTTTTTCGGGTTCTCGAACCGCTTTCCGCATCCGGGTATCCGTGGAAAAGCCGGGAATGGGGGCAGATCACTTTTTCCGGGTGTTGTGAATGCAATGCATGGTCGCCGGGTGTAAGCGCATGGCCTACAAGGAGACGAACATGAAGAAGATCATCATCGGCAGCCTGCTGGGCGCCGGCGCCGGGTTCGGCATTAGCAGGCTGTTCGCCTGCGTGGGCGGCGGCTGAGCGCTGTTCATGAACCCGTTCATCGCGCTGATCCTGGGCGGCGTGATGGGCGGTGTGCTGGCCTCCGGTGGAGAGCCGCAGAAGAATACCTCCGGAAGGGATGCTTACGGGGTAAAGGATGAAACGTTGAGCCAGAACAATCCGGGGACAGAGAGAGGCGATTGATGATACCGACAATGACGAAACCTTTCAGGTTCAGTTTTTTTTTCTGGATGATCATGTCACTGACAGGTGCCGTTCTGCCCGGTTCCCTGCATGCAGGTGCAGTGCTGCGTTCCGATCTGTCATGGATACGAAGCTGGGGATACCAGTTGCAAGGCGCCGATGTGCGACAGCTTGCCGAAAGCCCTTATGACCTGCTGGTAATTGATTACTCCAGGGATGGAACCGATGCCGGCGCCTATACTCCGGCAGAGATACGCCGTATTCAACACACCGGAAAGCTTGTCTTGGCCTACATGTCCATCGGCGAAGCCGAGAGCTATCGATTTTACTGGAAAAATTCGTGGGAAACGGCGCCTCCTCGCTTCCTTGGTCCCGAAAACCCTGAATGGGAAGGGAATTTCAAGGTTCGCTACTGGCGCAAGACTTGGTGGAAACAGGCCTTGCGGCCTTTCTTGGATCGAATTCTGGCGGCCGGTTTCGATGGTGTCTATCTGGACATTATCGATGCCTACGATTTCTGGGGCCACCACGGTTTGAAGGTCCGCCGCAGTGCCGATCGGATGGCCCGGCTGGTCGTTAAAATTGGTAAATACAGCCGTTCGCGTGCCGGCAGCCGATTCATCATTTGTCCCCAGAACGGTGTCGGTCTCATTGACGATGCTTCCAGGAAATGGCGCAGGCGGTACTTGGAATCCATCGATTGCATCGGAGTCGAAGATCTTTGGTTCAACACTTGGAGCCCGGAGGATCAGGTTTACCGCCTAAAAATGCTGACCGCTTTCGACCAGGCCGGGAAGAAGATTTTCAACGTAGAGTACATTGCTCCCGGAAAGTACGACGAATATGACACTAAGGTGGAGACGCATCGACCGCTTGTGGTGCCATATGCCGCAGACCCGGATCGCGAATTGGACGAGTTGCTGATTCATGGGGAACGACCCTTTTTCACCGACAAAATGGATCTATGGCGGGGTGAAACGCTGCTGCGGGGAGCCGATGTGTACCAGCGCAGGGTGTACCCGGAGCTTGATGGCCCGGATTTTCTGGGAAGCGGCCCCGTGGGTCCACCCTATAGCCAGACCGATTTCGACCGCTTGGCGGGTATGGGCGCCAACTTGGTGGTGATTTCGCATCCCGGGCTTTACAGCGAAAACGCGGACTTCAGCCTGGACGTTGCGATTCAGGACAATCTCGACAGGCTCGTGGAAATGGCCGCCCGCGCCGATTTGTTCGTTGTGATCGCTCTGCGTACGGGACCGGGGCGCAGCGAATTCACTTTCCTGCTGGAGGACCTTGGCAGGTGGTTCGATGAGCGTTACCTAAACGATTCGCTTTGGCAAAGCCGGGAGGCCCAGAATGCTTGGGTACGCATGTGGCGGCACGTGGCGCAACGTTACCGCAATAATCCCGTCGTGGTTGGATACGATCTGATGGTCGAGCCTAACGCCAACGAAGTGGGCAGCCATGCCATCACGGATGCATTGGATATCTGGGAACCGGATGTCTTCTACCGGCAATACCGAGGATCTCTCTATGATTGGGCTCCCCTCTACAGGCGTATCACAACCGCGATTCGGGAAGTCGACCCCCGCACTCCCATCCTGATCGGCGCCATGGGATACAGCGCCGTCGACTGGATGCCCTATCTAGAGGTCACCGATGATTCCCGAACGGTGTACACTGTCCACCAATACGCACCCGAGACATACACCCATCAGGGGAAAAGGCGCAAACGAAAATACCCCGGTCGTTTTGACACCGATGGAGATGGAATCCGTGAACGGTTCAATCGGGCTTGGCTGGACAGCCTTTTGACAATGGTCGACGAATTCAGCCAACAGCATGGCGTACCCACGGCTATAACCGAATTCGGCGCCATGAGGTGGGAACCCGGTGCGGCTCGTTTCATCCACGATCAGATGGGCCTTTTCGAAAAACGCAACATGAATCATGCCATCTGGTTGTGGGAAACCTCCTGGCAGCCATACAATCGGCTGGAGGACGCCTTTAATTTTCGTCATGGGCCCAAGCGGGGCCGACATGCGGAGGGTGCCGGCGGTGAACTGCAGCGCGTAATCGGCAGCTACTGGCGCCGAAACTGGGTGCGTCCCTCGGGGGTAGACTTCAGATGACCATCGCTTTTATCCTGGGCGGCACCTGCTTTGATGAATCCCTTGACAGGAAAAGCTGGGAGTTGTTTTAGTGAGTATATGCTCAAAAGGAG
>Ga0256914_1003172_pt1 | contig 13115 bp, 10 predicted proteins | sample HulkmetaG_FD_191571 | JGI IMG/M metagenome (GOLD analysis project Ga0256914, IMG submission 191571) | Hydrothermal chimney microbial communities from Main Endeavour vent field at the Juan de Fuca Ridge, Pacific Ocean - Hulk | ecosystem: Environmental > Aquatic > Marine > Hydrothermal vents ... | reverse complement strand
GAGAAATCCACGATAGCGGCGGTTTTTATAGGAAAATGCTTCGCCGCCGTGTATTTCTCCGGCAACCTCGGCCATTTTTCCCGCCGCGGCCATCAACCGGTGAAGATGGTTGTGGATGCCGCCGTTGTGACCGGTGTAGCTGTTGCCGATGAAGAGGATCTTATCCGTTTTGCCATCGCCGGGACCGTCGGCGGCGATACTGAAACTGATATCGAAGTCCATAGCATTGGTCTTTCCTTCCCGGTCCCGGCAGCGAACATAGTAATTATAGGATTCACCGTTGATCAGGCCGGTGACCGTTGTGCTGTGGACGGTGGCACCGGTGACGGTGAAGACCGAGGGCATGGCGTCATACTCCACCCGGGTCGTTCCCAGGCTGTATCTGCAGGTGGCGGCTGTCCCGGTTTCCAGGGAGAGGGTCACCGTGCCGGTGCCGGCGGCCAGTGTGCCCATGGGTCTGCCGTTTCGGCGAATCGGCGGATCGTCGTCATCCCCCTCCTGTCCGAAGGCGAAGGGAGGCAAGAGGAGCAGGACAAGGGCGGTGACAATGGAAAAGGCGGTTATGGAGCTGCGGAAGGCGGATGGCTGTGCATGGTGGAAAATCATGGCTGGATGGGTTGCGGTGGAAAAGGGTTGGGGCAGGGGGCGATACCGGGGAGGGATTACGGTTCGTCCTCCTCCCCATCGGCGGCATGCGACCCTGTATCGGCGGAGGTTTCGCCCTCCGCCCCGGCGGGGGAAATGTCGATTCTTCCTGTTTTTTCCTGGGTGTACCGGAGGATTGCCGGGTGAGATATCTCTTCCGGTACCTTGAGGGTCCATAGGTTGTCAAGGATACCCTCAATGATCAGAGTATGCACGGCTTTTTCGATGGCCTCCAGGACACACATCTGGGGGGGTTCGTTGGTGGTCAGACCGGTTTCCACCTCCAGCAGCCGCTTGACCCGGACGAAACGGAAAAGGCCCAGATCCACACCCCTGGAGAGGATCGACTTGCTGGTGGATACCGACTTGAGAATGGTGCCGGTGCGCACGTCGATGGCCCGCAGGTAGATGGTGACCCGGTCCCGGCGATATTTGACATCCCCGCCGGCGCCGAAATATTTGGCACCGAAGCCGCCGGTGAGCAGGTTGGTTTCATAGGCGACGATACCGCCTTCGATGAGCAGGTTGGCCGGCACCAGGGAGGGAATCAACAGGCGGGATTGCCCTTCATCTCCTTCGTTTTCCGTATTTTTGGCCGTGGCCCGGGTAATTTTACGCTCGGTGAGCAGGTTCTGCAGTTCTTCGCGTTCCACCGGAATAAACCAGTCGGAGTCGATGAGCGCCTGAACCAGCATGGCGGAGGCGCCCTGGGTGACGGCGGTGGAAAAGGAGGTGGCGTTGGCTTGCGCCTTGTACTGGCCGGTCTGGTCCCGGAATCCGTAAACGGCAACCACGATTTTGCCGCTGGGTTCGGGCAGGGATGTGAGATCGTCATGCACGGAGGTGACATAGCCCAGGGTCGGCGGCGCTGTAAGAGTGGTCTCCAGGCTGAAGGGGACGCAGCCGGAAAGGAGCGGGAGGATACAGAAGAAAAGGATTGTTTTCAGAAGAGAATTCATCGGTCGCTGCGGGGGGCGATGATCACCCCGTCAATAGTGGGGAATGTTGATGGTTGTTGATCCACCGGTGGAATAGTCGGTTATGCTGACCTCGACGCCGTCCGCCCCGTCGTTGACCTCAATGGAGATATCGCCGACATTGTAGGATCCGGAAGAGAGGCCGTCTTCCCCGAATACCGAATCGGTGATTTTCAGGGCCAGACTGCTGAGTATCCTCCTGGTCAGTTGATTCTCAAAATCCGCCAGCAGATCTTCCTCGTCCCGGAAGGTATTCTGGGCGGAGGCGGAACCCATCAGCACCGAGCCGTTCATGGAGAGACCGCCGAACGACGGGTTGACCGGCTGGTAGACCAGTTCCGAGGCCTCGCCGGCTGCCGGAGGGTGGAAGATCAGCAAAAGCGGCAGCAAGAGACCGGCGATCACCGGGACAGTTGCCTGTTTCATCATTTTTTCCTTCCTTTTGATCAGCAATGGTTAGAGGCCGTCCCCGGCCAGATCATACTCGACGCGCCCATGGGCGCCCTTGCCGTACCTGGAGATCACATGGGCGGCGATGACGGCGGCGGCCGCGCGGGCGATTTTCTCAATATCCGCTCTCCGTCGGCCGATGAGGACGCGATGGGCAATGATGTTGTTGACCTTGATCCAGATCCAGGTGCCGGCCTGCGGTGTTGTTTTTTCCGTAATAACGATATTATATCCTCCAATTTCCGGTGGAGGTCGCCAGGAGGCGGAAAAAAAACGGTAAAAATCCCGTCCGAATCCGGTGCTGGTACGATCGGCCAGAAGGCCGCTGATTTCAAGCTCGTTCTCCGCCGCCGCTGCCCGAGAGAGCAAACCGCAGAGAATGGCGACGCCGATGAGCAGCAGCGGACCAATGCCGCTACCGCCTGCGACCCGGAAACCTTTGGGAGAGGACGTTGTCTGCATGGTTGTTGTCGGAGCGCCGCAAACGGAAGCGGCGGCCGTGAGCGCCGGTTTTTCGTGCTATCTTCTTGAAAAGTATATCATCCCGGAGTTGGAAAAGAAAAAGAGAAAAGAACGGGGCCGGGGATTGTCTCCCCGGCCCCGTGGGATCGGTTGCTCTTGGTCCGGATTGTCACCGGCCGCACCAGGCCGATGGCCGACTATCCGTGCCGCTCAGTTGTACTGGACAATGGTCAGGGTGTTGTCATTGCCGCTCTGGGTGAATTCGTAGTGGTTATTGTCACCGTACTGTTTGTTGATCAGGGTGTTGTTGTTGCCGTCCTGGGTGATGGACGAGCTGTTGTCATTACCGTATTGCCACTGCTCGGCCAGATTTCCGGAACCGATCTGTTCAATGAAGGCGAAGTTGCCGTTGCCCTCCTGGTACTGGTAGGCGGTGTTGTTGTTGCCGTGGTTCTGGTTGATTTCGGCAATATTGCCGTTGCCGATCTGATCCTGACCAGCGCTGTTGCCGATGACGAACATGCCGTATCCCTGGCTGATATCAGCCTTGTTGCCGCTGCCGCTCTGGGACTGGACAGCGACGAGATCCAACCCGCGCTGATAGATATCCGCCTCGTTGGAGTCACCGTTCTGGGTCTGGTGGGCTTCGTTGCGGGCGCTGTTCTGGTGGATAAAGGCGGTGTTGTTGTTGCCGCTCTGCAATTGGGTGGCGCTGTTGGCGGTGCCGCCGTATTGACGCAGTTCGGCAAAGTTGCCGTCACCCTGCTGGGTCTGCGCGGCGGTGGAGTCGGTTCCCTGACCTCTGAATTTGGCGGTGTTGTCGTCGCCCTGCTGCTCCTGGGTCACCTGGTTGGAGCTTCCCCACTGGTAACCGGTGGCCGTATTTCCTGTGCCGTTTTGCAGCTGGGCGACGGAAAGAAGGGAGCCGGACTGTTGGCTGTATGCCTGGTTGTTGTTGCCGTCCTGGATCGCGGAGGCCTCGTTGTTATCTCCGGTCTGTACCTGGGTGACGGCGGAGTTGCGGGAAAAAACGTTTGATCCCTGGGATGCGGATGCCTGGTTGCCGTCTCCGTTCTGTCTCTGAACGGCGGTGAGCTCAAGACCGCGCTGATAAAGGTCTGCACTGTTTGCATCGCCATTCTGGGTTTGTTCAGCCGTGTTATGGGCGCTGTTTTGCCGGATCAGCGCCACATTCATGGAGCCGGTCTGGGATTGGACTGAGCTGTTGTCCGTGCCGCCGTATTGGTATATTTCAGCACTGTTGCCGTCGCCGTTCTGGGTCTGTGCGGCGGTGGAATCGGTTCCCTGGCCCCTGAATTTGGCGGTGTTGTCATCACCGGTCTGCTCCTGGGTCACGCCGTTGTTGCCGCCCCACTGGAAAACATAGCCCTTGTTTGCCCGGCCCGTCTGGGTTTGCAGGGCGGTCAGGTCATGGCCGGTCTGCTGAATGTGAGCATACAGACTGCTGCCGTTCTGGGTGGTTTCCGCCGAGTTGTCGTCGCCGTTTTGCACCTGTTTGATCGTCGATGCCTGGGTGTAGCCGTCATGTCCCTGGTTGATGACGGTGGCGTTACCGTCGCCGCTCTGACTCTGGCTTGCCTGGAGGTCCGATCCCCACTGGTAGAGGGTGGCCTGGTTGTCATCGCCGTCCTGGCTCTGATCCGCCTGGTTGCGGGCACTGTTTTGATGAATGAAAGCGTTGTTGTTGTCGCCGTCCTGACTCTGGCTTGCCTCGTTGTCTTGGCCGCCGTACTGCCACATCCTGGCGAAGTTGTTGTTGCCGTTCTGGGACTGGTCCGCCCGGGAGTCGCTTCCCTGTCCACGGAACTGCAGCTCGTTGCCGTCCCCGGTCTGGGCCTGGTTCACCATGTTCCAGTCACCCCATTGGAAAATGGAGGCGCTGTTTTCAAAGCCGCTCTGGCTCTGGATTGCGGTCAGGTTTGATCCATCCTGCTTGATGAAGGCGTAGTTGAAATCCCCATCCTGGTTCTGGCCGGCATTGAGGTTGTCCCCATTCTGGTCCAGCACGGTGGTGTTATCTGCTGCCGCAAAACCAGCCGCCGAGAGAGTCAGGGCGGTGATTGCGGAGAGCAGAAAGAGTTTTTTCATGATGTTCTCTCCTTATCTGAATTGAAGGGTGAAAAGTTGTCATCCACGGGCGGTGCTTCCGTTTTTTTCCATGCCGCCGTTCCTGGTTCATTTTTTGAATGCAAGAATTGCGCCGGAATCAAGGGGTTGCATTTTGCCGCCGGACACCGGAAGAAATTCTATGGTATTGGTCTGTTACAGGAAGAAGGAGGAGATGAAAACAGGGAAGTTTTTCTGGTTTTTCCGCAATAGCGTTTTCTGCTTTCCGGAAAAAACAGGATAGCGGAAGTTTGCAGCTGCGACCCGGAGAGAAAAGGGCTGGAAAAGACCTGGATGGAAGAGATCAGGCGCGGGCCAGGATGTCGACAATCCGGGCCGCTGCCCTGCCGTCGCCATAAGGGTTTTTTGCCTGGGCCATGGCATTGTATGCCTCCCGGTCGGTGAGCAGTTCCGTGACCCCTTCCAGGATCGTCTCCACATCGGTTCCCACAAGCCTGGCTGTACCGGCTTCGATTCCCTCGGGTCGTTCCGTGGTCTCCCGAAGCACCAGGACCGGTTTGCCGAGGGAGGGCGCTTCCTCCTGGATACCGCCGGAGTCGGTGAGGATGAGATGACATTTGTTCAGCAGCTGGGCAAAGGGCTCGTAGGGAAGGGGATCGATGAGGTGGATACGCTCCCGGCCATCCAGTTGTGCATAGATATGTTTTTTGACATTGGGGTTGTAATGGACCGGCAGGATGATTTCGGTGTCGGTGAAGAGTTCGTTGATTTTTTTCAGGGCGTCGATGGTGTTGAGCAGCGGCGCGCCGAAGCTCTCCCGGCGGTGCGTGGTGACGCAGATCACCTTTTTGGCGCTGAAGTCGATATGGCGCAATTCCGGGCCGGAGAAGCGATAATCGTCTCTGACGATGCCCAGAAGTGCATCGATGACCGTATTGCCGGTGACAAAGACCCGTTCCGACGCCGTCCCCTCGGCAAGCAGGTTGTCCCTGGCCCTGTCCGTGGGAGCAAAGTGGAAATCGGCAAGACAGCCCACCAGCCGCCTGTTTATCTCTTCGGGAAAGGGATTGAGTTTGTTATGGGTGCGCAGACCGGCCTCGATATGACCGATGCGGATGTTGTTGTGAAAGGCGGCCAGGGCCGTGGCGAATGCGGTGGTCGTGTCTCCCTGTACCAGGACCATGTCGGGTCGGATTTCCCGGAGTACCGCGGGCATCTTCGTCATGATGGCGGCCACGATGGAATCCAGGGTCTGATCGGCCTGCATGATGGCCAGGTTGTGTTCCGGTGTGACTGAAAAGAGATCCAGGTAGGGTCGGCACATCTCCACGTGCTGGCCGGTGATCACCACAATTGAGCGGAAAAGATCCCGCCGTCGGTTGAGTTCATTGATAACCGGCGCTGTTTTGATTACCTCGGGTCGGGTGCCGATAACCGTGACTATCTTTTTTTTCTCCGTCATTGTCTGTTGTGGTTCTCCGGTTGAGTGAAGGGGTGAGGACATGCGGGTGTCACTGCAACAGCAGCAGCCACGGCAGGCCGCGGTCAAAGACGGCGGCCGGGGCGGGGGGATCGGTATTGCCGCTTCCCCCGTAAAAGACGCCGTATTCTGAGACAACCTTCCAGGCAAGCTCCTGCAGCACCCCGGCCTCGGCTGCGGTCAGGGTGTCGTTCCAGCTGTAGCCGTGGTAGGAGAGTCCCTGGGGTGACTCGCCGGTGAAAAAGGCAAAAAACATTGCTCCCGCCAGGTAGGCCCCGTCCAGGCTGAGATGAGAGCCGTCGGAATAGACATTCAATCCCTTTTTCTTGGCCTCGTGGATGCCGAGACCGATGGGCGCCACCGGGGTCGCGGTTTGTTCTCCCAGGGACTCGTAGAGCTCCCGGTACATATCCCGCTGGTTTTCATAATTTTCATACCCCCAGATCATGAAGAGGACCGGCTCGCTGTGGTTGGCCCTGACCCGCCGGATCAGGGTGGTTCCCGCCTCGTAGAATTCCCGGCCGTCGTCATAAAAACCCTCGGAAAGGCCGCCCTGCAGAACCACGGCATCCCAGGCGTCGCCGGCGATTCTCGCCGACACCTCCGGCCTGTTGACATGACCGGGATAGTTGTCGTTTTGTCTGGAAAAGGCCTCGCCGCCGTGAATCTCGCCGGCAACATCCACCGTTCTGCCCGAGGCCGCCATCAGCCGGTGGAAGTGATTGAAAACCCCGCCGCTGTGGCCGGTGTAGGAGTTGCCGATAAACAGCACCTTGTCCAGTCTGCCGCCGCCGCTGTTGTCGCCGGCCACGTTGAAACTGACGGCAAAATCGTCATGGTTGATGTTGCCGGCGGTGTCGCGGCAGCGGACATAGAAGTTATATCCCTCGCCGTTGCGGAGCCCGGTGATGGGCTGGCCATGGGTGGTGGAGCCGGTGGTGGCGAAGAGATGCGGCATGTCGTCGTAGGCAACACCGGTTGTGTCGATGCTGTACCTGCAGGTGGCGTCAACACCCGTCTGCAGAGAGATGGTCACCGAGGGGGTGTCGGCGGGCAGGGTGCCGGTTGGTTGGGGATTGAAACGAATCGGTAAGCTGTCGGCGGCGGCAACGGGAACGGCGACGAGCAGAATACTGAACAACAGGAGCGCGAGCATGGTTGGTTCATAGCGAACGGCCGCCGTATCCTGCAAGACATATTTTTCCATCACGGTCATCATCAATCAGTTGGACGGTTCACTCTGCAAAGAGAGAATCATGGGGCTTGAAGAGGGTGCTGAGGTGCCCCTCCACCCGCATCCAGAATTCGAATTTGCGTTCAAAGGCGATGTTGCTTCTCTTGATGTCATAGGGGTCGACGGGGGTGATGTTTTTTCCGCCATAGGCGGAAAAGAGCAGCCTGATATCGGTTTGTTTCCGAATATACTCGACCTGTTCGGGCCGGATATCCTTTTTCTGGCCAAAGGGAATGGACATGAATTGCGGTTTTTCTCCCAGCTGTTTCGTGTAGGCGCCGATGGAGGTGTCGATTTCAGCGATGGCCTCCTCCCGGGACAGGGAGCCGAGGTTGGCATGGGTATGGGTATGGATACCGATGTCCACGCCCTGTTTCTTTGCCTGCCGCAGTTGCTCCCAGGACATTTTTGCAAAACTGAGTCGTGGTTGCACCGTCTGGTCGTGAGGGAACTGGCGGTCGTTGCCGATCATGCCCGTGGAGATAAAAAAGAGGCCTGGGCATCCATACCTGACAAGGATGGGCAGACCATTGGTGAAATTGTCCCGGTAGCCGTCATCAAAGGTGATTAGGCAGCATTTCTTTCCGATAAAGTCGTGATTACGGCCTTCGACGATATCCAGGAGATCGCCGGCGGAGATGATCCGGTAGTGCTTTTTCAGGAATCTTATCTGGTTTTCAAAAAGCGAGCGGCCGGTGGTCATGCCGTCGTGGCAGATATCGGTGACGCGGTGGTAATAGAGAACGGAAACAATGGTCTTGCCCTGCCGCAAAAGGCGTCGGTCCCGCAGGTGAATCAGGAAAAGCAGAAAGAGAAAGACCATTACCTTGACGGGCATGACAATGCCGGTGCGGGGTGAAAACCGTCGCCGCGCCGTCCGGCTCCAAAGGCGCAAGCGTTGTTGCAGGGTGGGCAGAAAGTACTGCTTTCCGGCATCCTGCTCTTGCTGTATGCGTTTATAGTCTCCGGCAACCAGACGTCGTAAAACCCGGGGATAAAGGTCGAGGGAGATATCCGCCACCCTGTCCTGAAGGGAGGAAAGCGTGTCATAGGGAAAGATCGGCACGATGCGTTGCCGGATAATATCACCGGTGTCAACACCGGCATTGACGAAATGCACGGTGACACCGATTTCATCGGCATCATTCCACAACTCCCAGAAACCAGGTGGAGCTCCCTTGTATTTTTTGACGTCTCCCTGGTGAAGATTGATCGTCCCCATCCTGGGAAGATCAAAGATACAGGATTTTAGAATCCCCGTACCGCAGACCAGGAGCAGGTCGAGGTCGAGATCCCTGACCATGGCGACGCCGGAATCGGAATGGACGTTTTTGGTTTCATGAATGGTGATGCCCTGCTCCCTGCAGACGTCGTAGAGATCCTTCCGGACGGCGGGTGCCAGGAGAAGGTTGACCACCGGTGTGCAGAGGAGTCTTCTGAGACCTTTGACAATCGACAAGCCGAGCCGGTAGGGGATATAGATAATACCGTTTTTTTTCAGGTTGTAGCGGATTTTGCGCCACGGGGACTGCTGTCTGTCCCAGAAGACAATATCATTGAAGTCAACGCCTTCAACCTCTTTCAACCGACAGACCATGTCGGCGATGAAGTGATCGGTGGCACTGGTGATCAGGGCGATTTTCATAGGTTTTTCCATAGATGGAGGAGGTTTGCGATGTCTTCGCCCCTGGAATCCCACCCAAAGCTCATGTAACCGATCACGGGGTCACGCTGCGTCGGCCATTGATAGCTTACCTTGCAGAATCTCATTTTTTTTTCTCGGTGAGAAGGAGCGGTTCCAGCGGCGGCACAATGGCGGTTGATTCCGGCGTATCGATACTCGATTCCATTCCACCCAGGTCCTGCCACCAGGTGGGGGGCGGCAGGGCGCGGTAGGTGTCCACATCTCCGGCGGTATTGCCCCAGTTTGACCGCCAGTAAATCCTGGTGCCCTGTCGGTTGATGGTGGCCTGGGTCTCCGCCCAGTAATGTTGGCCGCCTCCCTCCGGGAAGAGGCCGTGGGTCTGGGCGATCTGCCAGATTCTCGGGTTCTCCTTGAGCTCCAGGAGAAAGACCTGATAATAATGCCAGTACTGGCTGGTGGTACCGAAGGTCGAAACCACCACCCATCCCGGTTTTGCGTAGGCATTGCCGGAGATATGGTAATCGCCCCTTCCCCATTCGTCGGGATTGCCGGCAAGGGGCAGGTTGACGAGGTTGGTGCGGGCCCCGGTGTTGATGTCAAGCATGGCGATGACGTCGTGGCTGTCGTCCTTGATGACGTGCACCTGGCGGTTGTCCGCGGTCAGGGCAATGTCCGAATGGCCGTCGTTACCCAGGGCGACCGGTTGCGAAAAGTCCAGATTGTAGGCCCAGGTGGAATGGTTGCCGTTCTTTTGCCAGTTCCATTCAACAACCACACGGTCGCCGTGGGGGCTGACGGTGATGGTGTTCATGCGACAGTAACGGCCGTAGGGTGTACAGTCCGGCCAGTTTTCGTCCTGCTGCATGCGGCCGATGATCCGGTTCTCGCGGAGATCATAGGTGAAGATAGCGAAATGGTCGTAGTGGGGATTGCCCCTCCGCACCGAGAAGGCCCAGTAACGGGTGTCCCGGGAGGGTTCGCCCTCCATGTCCGTGGTGATCCAGGAGCCCTCGGGAAACTCGGTGGAGAAGTCACGAATCAGGGTGATCGCATCCGTGCGGATGTTGAACTTGTAGAGCCCCATCTTGTAGACGTAGTAGAAGATATCCGCATCAGCGGCATCCCAGCGGGGTTCCAGATTTTTTGGAAAGTTTTCCGGGATGGGGCCGCCGGCGAGGCTGGTCAATCCCTTGATAAATTGCAGGGTTTGGGCATCGTAGAGAAAGAGTGCGCCCTCTCCCTGGGTAATGATCAGCCTGGTACCGTCGGCGTTTTCAGGATCCGAGCGGGAGTACTCCGGCACCAGCAGCCCGGGATCAAGGGCGGTGCTGCCCTTCCAGAGCGCGGCAATGCCGTCGCTGTCCTTGTCGGTGACCCGGACGACCTCGGTGTGAAAGGTGGGATCATTGTAGGAGGCGCCCTTAGCCGGTTTGGGCATGGCCGGCACCGCACGCAGGGGCGGGCGGCAGTCGCCGTTAAGGCAACGGGAGGTGACATAGTCAAATGCCGGCGCCGTATCGGGTGTTAGCGCCGGGAGAACCAGGAAGACGATACCAAATAGACGGAAAATCTTTTCTCTTTTCATCGGTGTGTCTCTTGTCTTAATAGAATTTGCGGGAAACATTGGCCTGGACATAGACTTCTCCCTGCCGCCGGGTGGTCAGCAGGCAGCGGTCCACCAGTCCCCAGAGCATCCAGAAATAGCTTCCGAGCACAAAGTAGGTGAATCGGTCGCCGAAAAAGTTGGTGATGATGCAGGCGAGTACGGTTCCCATGAAACTCAGTCCCAGGCCGCGGCGGAACTGGTTTTTTCCGCTGAGAAAGAGCAAAAATCCACTGTGGAAGGCCTTGCCGAAGACCGTAACTAATATGATCAGACCGATAACTCCTCGGTCACAGAGGGTCTTGATGTAGTAGTTGTGGGTATCGGTGAGACCGTGGATACGGTCCGCCTTGGGTATGCTGAACCCGTAACCTTCCCAGCCGACCCCCATGATCGGATGACTTGTTATGATTCTTTCCGCCTGTTTCCAGATGTGTAACCGGGTGGAGGCGGAGCCTTCCAGTTCGCCGCTGGCCGTCACCGAACCGGAAATACGGTCCACCACCGAGGGGGGCAGAACCGTCTGCCAGACAAAATAGAGGCTCACCAGGGCAACCAGGATCGTCGGTTTTTTGAACAATCCGTAGAGAACCAGGACCATGGCCACGGCAATATAGGCGCCCCGCGAATAGGAAAAAAAGAGCGGATGCAGGCTGATGGCAAAGGTGCCGATAAAGAGGAGCTTTTTTGTAAGATTTTTTTCAAAGAAGGACATGCCCAGGCAGGCGATCGGATAGTGGGCCATAAAGGCGCCGTAATGGGTGGCGCCAAGACCCACAAAGAAAAAGGGACCGCCCACTCTTTTGTCGTAGCGGAAGGCGGAACCGCCTGAAAAGTTTCGGTAATTTCTCAGGGCCATAAAGAAGATGACACAGGACATGAGGATAAAGAGCTGTTTTTGATGCTTTTCCTCTTTGGCCAGGGCCAGGGTGATGAAGTAGATGGTGATCATCTGGGCGAAGTTCTTCCATTCCATGAGCTGGAAACTGGCCGTACTCACCGGATGGGGCAGGCAGAAGTTCATGCTGCTGGTCCAGAGGGAGACATAGGTGATGAACAGGAAGAAGATGATGACAATGCCGCTTGAGGTCAGGGGAATTCTCTTTCTCTGCACCAGGATACCCAGGAGAATCGCCAGGTAGAGGATATCCATGAAATCCTTGCCCATGGGCAGGCTGTAAAATTTATGCCAGATATTGGGCTGCGGAATAAGGGCGATGAGCAGCAGAAAACCCCACCAGGCATCCCCGATTATCGAGTAGAGAGATAACAGCAGTCCACCCGTATAGACGCTGGGGAAAAAGATTTTCCGAAGGTATAATTTGAGCGCGGTGAGCATAAATTATTTCGGTCGACTGTTTAAAGCCGCTTTCGGGTTACAGATGTTGTTGAGTACACTACGATTCTGCTTGCAAACCATGCGCCATGTCATGTTTTTTCTTCCCGGTAGAGTTTGCCGGCGCGGCTTTCCGCGACCATGGCCATGATGCGGGATACCTGGGCGGGCGTCAGTTCCCGTTGCCATCGCTGGGCAACTTCGATGGATTTTTTCCGTACACTGTAATAGCCTTCCCGGTTTTCACCGGTACTGTATCCGAGAAATTCCTCGGTCTGGACATCCCACGGCAGGCCGGTGAAGGCGAAGATTTTCTTTGCCTCCCTGACGGGATGGCGGCAGATATCCTCATATCTGATGATCATGGCATCGGCAATACCCTCCAGTTCCTCGATTGCCTTGTCGTTGAAGACCGCCCAGCGCCAGGCCTGACGCTCTTCCAGAGACATCCGACGCAGATCGGCAAGCCTTTCCGGACGACGCCGTGCCTGCTCGGTTGCCAGCAGCTGTTTGAGAACATTGTCGTCGTCCACGGAGGAGTCGAATTTGTTCATTGCCCTGCCGCGCAGGATGGAGGCGACGTGGCCGGCGGGATGCCGGATGATCTGGACGATTTTTATCCCATCAAGGCCCCTGGCAAGCACACCGACCCGCCCTGTTGACTGGATGCTCTTCCAGACGGTGATCCCATGACCGGATGATTTTTTCCAGACATTGATGATGGGAAAACGCAGCGAGAATCGCTGGCCGATTTTGGCGATCTCCACATTGCGGTTGAAGATGAAGGTACTGATTCCCGAGAGATACCGTTTTGAAAAGAGCGGCAGTTTGCCGCGGACCTCCACAGCGGTATTATTTTTCAGGGAATCGACCCAGTGGCGCATCACCTCCCGGTAATGATCCAGTTGTCGGCAATCGGCGGCCAGGGGAATTTTGATCTTGTCATGACTGTCCGGCTCGTGCAGGTAGATGGTGTCCGGGTGGCTGTCGAAGATCTTGCCGATCCAGGTTGTGCCGGAACGCGGCATTCCGGAGACGAGAATGAGGTTGTCGTATGGTTGTGGTGTCATGTCAGGTCGGGTTTCCAATCCATTTCTTTTTCCAGAGAAGTTCCTGGAGTTTTGCGGCCAGCTCCCTTTCGATGAGCAATATTCCGGAGACAATGATGATTCCTCCGGTGACCACCTTCAGCCCC
>Ga0256914_1003171_pt1 | contig 13116 bp, 7 predicted proteins | sample HulkmetaG_FD_191571 | JGI IMG/M metagenome (GOLD analysis project Ga0256914, IMG submission 191571) | Hydrothermal chimney microbial communities from Main Endeavour vent field at the Juan de Fuca Ridge, Pacific Ocean - Hulk | ecosystem: Environmental > Aquatic > Marine > Hydrothermal vents ... | reverse complement strand
AGGCTCTTCATCCTTGGTCGCCCAAACCAGATGATAATACGTTCGCCAAAATGACATATCTCGCGACCTCTACTGAATCGGCTCGAACTTCATCACGCGAGCATTGTCCGCGTCCGCCACCCACACGAAATTATCAGGGGAGACGGCCACGCCGTTGAGATAGCCGAATTCGCCCGGGCCCGCGCCGAACTCGCCGAAAGCGGCCTTGGGGTTGCCATCAGCATCCCACACCAACACCCGCCAGCCGGTGGGATCAGCCGCGTACACCATGTTGTTCTGATCCACGGCCAGATAGGGCTTCATCAGGATGTCCTGTCCATCCCAGCCGGGCACAGGCCAGGCCTTGATGAACTGGAAGTCGGGCGAGAACTTCTGAACGCGCCGGTTCCAGGTATCAGCCACATAGATATTGCCATCCGCGTCTACGGCAATGCCTACAGGCTCATCAAAATAGCCATCCTCCACGCCGGCGCCGCCGAACTGTGTAATAGCTTCGCCATCGGGAGAAAAGACCTGCACCCGCTTATTGCCCGTATCGGTCACCAGCAAATTCCCGTCCGGAGTGAAAGCGATGGCGCGCGGGCCCCAGAATACGCCCATCTCACCCAACTGGCCGTCGGTGGAGACAAACGCGCCCCAGGCGGTGATGAACTCACCCCCGGGCGAAAACTTCTGGATGCGGTGATTCCAGGTGTCGGCCACATACACATTGCCATCCGGGCCTATCGCTACATCCCAGGGCTCGTTGAACTGCCCGGGCTCCACGCCGAACTCACCCCAGGCAGTCACCATATTCCCATCAGCATCGAAAACCGCAATGCGATGATTGCTGGTGTCAGCCACATAGACGCGGCCATCTGTGGCCACAGCCATATTGCGAGGCTGATTGAGCTGGCCCGGGCCGCCGACGATCTGCACCGCCTGGGCGTCAACGTACTTGTCCACGAAATCATCGCCCGCGGCCTCCGCCTCCGTCAGCGCGGGCAATGCCGTCAGATTCCACACCTGCGATGCAATATCCTTACGCACAAACATCACAAAATGATCCGCAGGACTCCAGTCAGCGATAGGCTGCTGATACTTGCGATACAGCACAATATCCCAGAACACCTTCCGGCCTTCCGGATTCTTGATCCACGACCATAGCAGCGGCAGCCCCTTCAGCGTTTCGCCATCGGGCTGCGGAACGCCATCCACCAACTGCTTATAAGTCTCCTTAGGCCACCAAATCTGCCGATACTCAGTGCGAAAATAACTATTGCCCAGGAAGGGCTTGGCCTTGCCCTCATTCTCGATGCCCACCAGCACCACAGGGGCATCCTTCAACGCCTCGCGAGTGATATTCGCTCCCACGAACTTCTTGTTAGGAAAATCGCGGAAATACCACTCGAAAGGCCAGGTCGTCTGATCATCATACACAAAAGCGAGCGCATTCTCACCCACGGTGCGCCGGGAAATCTCCTTCAGATCATTAACCACAATCTTGATATCGGGTGCGCCGTGGGCGTATACGATGGGCTCGATGGGATAATCGTAATTGACGTAATTCAAGAGGAAAGACGTGCGCAAAGAGAACATCGTCAGCAGACCCAGCAAACTCAACAAAACCAAACGCACGCTCTGACTCCAGCCCAGCTTCTTCATCCGCCGATACAGGAACAACGCGAAGAACAAGAGCACGATGACGCCCGCCAGCACAGCCATGGTCTGGCTTAACGCGTCCAGCGATTTGCCCTGAAAAGGCTTCTGCTTGAGAACCTCATAAAAAACGACGAGCCAGATAGGCGCACCCAGCAAAACCCACCAACCGCCCTGCCTCCACACCGCCCGCCAGTCGACAGCCTTCAGCTTCCACGCGATCCACCAGCCGCCCAGCAGAGCCATGGGGACAGCAAAATGAGTGGTCAGCCAGGGCATCTTCTCGCCCGCCCAGGTGTAAGCGCCCCAGGTCAAAGCCGTCCACCACACCAGATACAGCAGCCAATGATCCCGCACCTCCTGCGGGCCCGACGCGTCATCAGTCGGCGCATCGTCGATACGCTGGCGGCGGAAGATGCGCACGATGATGCCAATGCTGGCAATCGCGCTCAGCAACATGGGCAGGAATTCATAGAGGGGAACCAGCATGAAGTAATAAAACCAGGGCTGTGCGCCTCGGGCCACCTCCTGCTGACTGAGCCAATACCCCAAAGCGCCCACCAGGCCCGTAGCCACACCCCCGCCATTGGTGAAAAAAGTGGTAAAAAAGAGCAACATCAGGCCGTAATACAATCCTAACCCGCCCCAAAAAGCATGCAGCTCACCTCGCGCCCAGGCCCAGAGCGCCCCCAGCGCCGTAAATCCAAGCCACATCAATAGAAAAACCAGCGCTGCGATAATGGTATTTTTTCCCAGAAGATTGTTGAAATCGATGCTGGAAGGATTGCCCCCAAACATCTTGATGAAAAACGCGGCGAACAAAGGTCCAGACAGCGTGATGACCCAGACCGTCACATCAAGCTCCCGCCAATTCAGCAACTTCTCCCTGCCTATGCCTTTGAAAAGCAGCCAGAAAGCCACGGCCAACAAGCCCGCGCCCAGCACAGCCATAATCCACACCGGAAAGCCCAAACCCTTGCTATGCACCACCTCTCCTACGGGCGCATGGATGGATTCATACATGGAATAAACAAGGAAAAGCCCTCCTATGCCCAATAAGCCAAAAAACGGCCATTTGCGACCTTTTTCTCGCCAATCCCCTACCAACAGTCGCCACAACACGCTCAACACCAAAAACCCAATGAGGATGATCACATAGATAAAAGCCACCTCTTTGGTTGTGTAGAGCATCCCCAGCATCGCAGCCATCGCCACCAATAAACGCTTATCACCCTTTTGCATAAACTGGAAGACCAGGATAATAACGGCCAGGGCGAAGAAAATCGCATACATATCGTGACGAATGTAACGGCTGTGGAAAAGCATCGTGGGGGAAAAAGCAAGCATGGCCGCGGCCAAAAACGCGCCCAGCTTGCCCAGCCAGGGCCGCGCCCACCACAACATGGCCACCACGCCCGCCCCCAACAACACCACCGGGAATCGGGCCGAGAAGTCGCTGGGACCAAAGATGAAGTAACTTAACGCAGTGGCATGAAACAGCAGTGGCCCATGCATCAGCGGATCATGTTTGAAACCAACGCCGCTATAAAGATTATAGCTGTACGTTGTATGAAGACTCTCATCATGGCTCATGGTGCGCGCGCCTACATCATAAAGCCGTAACACAAAAGCGATGAGAATCAGCGCCATCCACGCGAGCTTCTCCCAATTCAGACGAAGATAGAGGACAGCCGGACGATCGAGTAACGAGGAGATGGAAGAAACATCAGATTTTGTGCTCATAATGTTAGAAAGATCAATACTGGTGCGCTCTATTGGAGATCCGAAATGGGAATGAGCGCCGAGAACGCTAGGAAATCACTACTGATGAACTGAGCAAGTATAGCATAAACCCCACCGTTATCCGTAGCAAAACACATGATTATCAACTCCCTTACTCCTCAAATTGCTCCGAATCTGGTCAATCATCCCAACATCACCCAACAAAACAGGGATGGATTTCCTCTAGCGGTTCGATCCATCCCTGTGAGTCAACAAACTTGCACTGTTCAGACCATCAGGCGTCATCCTGATTTGGAGCAAACACATCGATCATCAAACGGGCGTCTCCCAAAGGATAGAGAATGGGATAGGTGGCGCCATGATCAATATATTCTTGCACCTTGGCTTTTACTTCTTCGGGCGTACCACTGGCAGTGATGCGCTGCACCAAATCATCAGGAACCAAATGCATGGCCTTTTTGATTTGTTCGTGAGTGGCGGGCCAGCCCAGAATACTCTGAATCTCTTGCACCACCTCAGGCTTTACGCCGCTGGCTTTGGCAATGTGAGGCTGTTGGGCCAGATACTGGGTTAACAATTCCCGTGCGCCATCCAATGCTTTCTGACGATCATGATCCACAGAACACACCACCAGCTGGGGCCGATCCAGATCATAGACCGAGCGACCGGCCTTGCGTGCGCCTTTATCCAACAACTCCATGGCCTGATCGTTGTACTCGGGGGGCACACAATAGTTCAACACCGCCCCATCAGCGATCTCGCCAGTGAGCTGCATCATCTTAGGACCGGTCGCGCCAATGTAAATCGGTACATTTCGCGGCTCTCGGCGACCATGCACTACATCCAGTTCGATACCATCCACATGATGAAATTCACCATGAAAGGTAACGCGTTTCAACGCCAAAAGCTCGCGCAGTACATAGACAGTCTCACGCATTGCCTTTAGCGGCTTGCGGCGCTCGATGCCCACATTACGGGCCAAGGGGTCCCACCAGGCACCTATGCCACAAATGATGCGATTTGGAGCAAGATCATCCAGGGTGAGAAATGTCGCAGCCAGCAGCCCAATATTGCGGGTCCAGTTATTAATCACGCCGCTGCCGATCTTAATGCGGTCTGTGACGGCCGCATACGCGGCCATGGGTACGATGGCGTCACGCACCAACCGCGACTCCGCCTGCCACACAGCCTCGAAACCTTTTTCTTCGGCGTACTGCGCCAGAGACATGCCTTCACGAATGGGGTGAGCGTCTTGAAGATATAAACCTACTCGGTCCACATTGACCTCCAGAATGAAATTGAGATGATATCCTGATGAGCGGGTGAAGCTCATCATTCCGATATCATATTTTGATTGAATGTTATCTACTGAACCAGAAAAGACCACCAGCACAAAAACGCAAAGAGACAGAAAAATGAAATTGCTTACGTACCTGGCTTCGGCCTGTTTTTTCGCCCGGAGCTGAACCTCCGGGCTACCTTTGCCAAGGGCGGAGCGGCGCAGACAAGTCAACCTTAGCAGTTACGAAAAATGAAATTGCTCAGCACTGCATCGCGTTTTAGTGATGATGGGGTGTTAGCATTGACAGAACTTCGCTCATTTTATGCCCGGATGACAACATTGGCAAGCCTTTCCCTGGTCAATATTCATATTTTGTAAACTCAGAACGTGTTGCGCATGATGAAATGCGCTCGATGTGCAACGTCCCGCCCATGTATCCTGGTGCATCTGGCCCATCTCCTCCTACCAGCTGAAAACATGGTGAAAATTGACCAGCACGTGTCCTACGCACGCAAATATCGATCCAAAGCCATCCAAAGCCCTCTACACCTACCCACTCCCCCCCTTCGTTCTCAGCCTACCCCTATTATTCAGGGCATGCCCTGCGCCCGGCTGAAATTCAGGTTGTGTGCCATACACTTGCGGTTTGCCCAACGAAAGCCGCCAGGGCGATCAACGTGACCAGGATGAAGCTGATGAGAAAGACATGGCGCCGCAGAGCGGCGTTGCTTAGACCAGCAGCCAGGGCGGGACGATGGCGGCCAGCAGAGAGGCGAAAAGAATGCTCAGTTTTTCATCGATCCTGATCCCGATCCATTTTCTGCTCCACCGGCATTCGCAGGATGCCGCGGGTGTAGCGTCCGGAGATGCTTTCCAGCGCCAGCTCGCCGCCCGCGACCGCCATCAGCGCCCCGTGCAGGCCGAGACCATGGCCCGATTCACCCGCGGCGCCCACACCCACGCCGTTGTCCTCCACCGAAAGCAGCACCGCTCTCGCATCCGTCCACACCCGCACGGCCAGCCGCCGCGGTGAGTCGCTGCTCTCAGGAAATGCGTGCTTGGCTGCATTGCGCACCAATTCCCTGGCCGCGTAATACATCGCCTCCTGAGCCTGGGAGTTGAGCGCATCCATAACTCGGGCTGAATTCTCGTCAATCTGCCAGATGATTTCGTCGAAATTGCGGCCAAATTCATCTTCTATCGTGCGACGCAGGGTGGGAACGAATCCCCGACGGGCAATATCGGGGGTAGTGATGGCGGGCAACTCTCGCAGCAGGCCCGAGATATCTTGATGCACCCGGGAAAGTTGTTTCATGACCTGGGTTTGATCTCCATCGGCGATCAGTTCCAGCATGGCGGTGTGAATCATTGGCAACACCTCGTCGTGCAACAAACGACGGGTGCGCTGATCCAACAATTGCGTGGTGGCCATGTGATCCCGCTGTAACGTCATCAAGCGTTGCGAGAGGGCCAGACTGGCCTCGGCGTCGATCAGGCGTTCACCGGCGGCCCGGGCAATCTCGATTTCCTCCCGGGCGAACAGGCTGCCATCCCGTCGCGAGCCCAGCAGCAAAAAACCAATGCGTCCTCGCTCGCTCCACAGGGGAATGGCCCAGTCGCAACCCTGGTAAGCAGCGGGAGCGATGGCCAGGATCAGGGCGTTTTCATCCTGTTTCTGCGGCAAATCAGACGTCTCGGGGATGGTTCGTCCTTCCGGGTGGCTGCGGGGCCGGACGAAGGGGGCCAGGGGGCCGGTGGGAATGAGATAAGCGATGGGGGTGTCCAGGAGATCGCTGCATAGGGCCCGGAAGGGATCGGGCGTCTCTGTCGAACCCCTGGCGGTAAGAGACTCATACCAGCGCTGGCTGGAAACGAAAGGCCGCAGTTGCTGCATACTACGATCCCATTCATCGAAGATGCGCCAGCCTGACAACGCAGCAAACGCAGCGATGATCAAGGCGGCGAGTAACGCCACATAGACAGGTGGGCGATTCAGCGCCAACAATCCCCCCACCACAATACTGAATCCCCCGGCCAGCGCCAGAGCCCGGCGCCACTGGTTGGCCAATCCTTGGCGGGGAAGCGCCTTGCCTGTGAAAAGCTCATATGCGGCCATGGCCTGTCCCAACATGAGAATGACGCCCGCGATAAGCCCTTCGGCCAGCAAATCCAACAGGCCGATGGCGTTGAGCGTTCTTTGGGTGAAGATGTAGACGCCGCTTTGAGTTTTGGTCTGCGGCACAGTCCACAAAACGACAATGGCCACCACAATGGCCACCAGCAGCAACAGCGCCGAGGCGGCAATGAGCCAGGGACGGGCCCGGCGGCGGGCCTCTTTGCCCATGAGACGGCGACTGGGCCCGGGATGCAGGATGGCGTCCAGCGAGAGGGCCATGCTCAGCAGCACGTAGATGGGGAAAGCGGCAGTGGCCAGGGGAATGCCGAAGATGGGATAACGCAGCAGTTCCCGCTCGGGCCAGATGAGAGGTGTGAGCCGGTAGAAAAATGGTAGATAAGGAATGCCCATCAGGGCAAGACTCACCAACGCAGCCACAACGATCCCCGCCACCAGCCACACCCAGCGCCGATGACGGCGATGCAGCGGGGAGTCGGGCGTATCCCAATAGCCTGCGTGCCAGAGGATGACCAGATACCAGGCCGCGGGCAACAACGCCACTGGCGCCAGGCCCATGACGAACCAGGGAATGGTGGCGGGCGTGATGTAAAGATCGCCATTCTTCATCAGCAAGGCGGAGTGACTGACGAAAAAGGCTGCTCCCAATAAAAATCCCCCCGCGGCCAGCCACACGCCGGGCGAGCGTTGATCCGCGTTCAGCCACACCGTCAGGCTCAGCCACAGCAGCAAGATGGCGTTGAACAAAGAGATGGCAATGAGCGCCCAGTTCAGGAAGAGATGTGAAGTCATAATAGCGGATACTGTTTCGAAAACCACTTTGTAGAACGCAGGTGACGCGGAAAGAGCAGATTTTTGACGATGAAAAAGTTGGGCTTCACCGCCTTTTAACATGGTCACCGGGTCGCAGGCCCGGCTCAGCCCACAAACCTAATAAAAATGCTCCCAGGCGAGTCTGTGATCCGCCAGTAGCCGCCCGCCGCATCACAGATGCGACCGGACGCAATGGCGCAAAATTCTGATCGGCTGACCATCAAAAAACTGTGGTATCAGCGTCATCTGCGTTCTATCTTCTTGGATATCGACAAACCGCCATTCAGTTGGGCTGCTTACTCCAAAATTGGTTGCGTCACATCAGCACCCATTCCTCTTTTTCATTCAGCACATACGCATCGCCCGCATCATCCCAGTGGATGAGGATGCCCGTGCGGGCGATGATCGCAGCCCGGGTGCGGGCGACCTTCTCGTCGGTGTTAGAGTGTTTCAAATCCCAGGCAGCGTATATCTGCCCATTCACCCGGCTGATGGTGCGCTTATCGCGAAAACCCAGACGAGCTGCGATCTGCTCATTGGTCAAACCCTGGGCCAACATGCGGGCCACTTGCCGCTCGTTAGGCTCCAGTAGCGCCATGGGATCGTTGGCGTCCTTGCGTTGCACTTCCTGCACCCGATCGGCGATGTCTGGATCGATGAAACTGCGACCCGCCACTGCATCGCGAAAGAGGGGAATGAGCATATCGGGCAGCAGGTAGTTGGATTTACGCACGTATGCGAAGTGGGTGAGCACGCCCGCCCGCCGAAACTGGCGATAGTAATCATCATCATCCTGGATGGAGTAGAAGACGACCGGCATGCGGGGAAATTCGCGGCGAATGGCCACCGCAGTCTCGATGCCGTTCATCACCCCGGCCAGTTGCACGTCCATGAGGATGGCGTCGGGCGGCTGGCGCAGACACAGGTCCAGGGCTTCTTCGCCGCTTTCGCAGGAGGCGATGACCTCTACAGCGCCAGTATCACCCAAACCTTGACATAGGGCAGGACGCAAACGGGCGTTGTCTTCGACGATAAGGATTTCGAGGCGTGGGGACGACATGACCTCATTGTGCTTCAAACGATTATTTTCGTCAAGCACTCAGGTGCGCTAAAAGTGACATTCAGACTGTTGAAGGCGGTGGGGGGAAAGGAGTACGATGGCAGTGTGTTTCAGTGTTCAGTGATTCACTGTTCGATATCTCTGGCTACCTGACGTAAATTCGTCGGGATAAGCGTTGCCTGCATTTCCGCTTTATCACTTTCCCCTTTTGCGCCTTTGCGTGAGCAATGTTTTCCCAAACAGGAGCAATGATCATGACTATTCGCCACCCCCTTCGTATTCTTCTTGTAGGCCTGGGCCTGGGCTGGGCCTTTGACTTGCTGTTCTGGGGTAAAATGCCTGGCGTGTCGGTGCTGATTTACACTTCTTTGTTGTTGATGGGTCTGTTTTTTGCACTGCGCTGGCATCAGGTGCGGGCCTTGCCTTCGAATCTGTGGCTTCCGCCATTGTTGCTTCTCTTCGCGGCCATGGTCGTCATCCGGGCCAATGCGTTCCTGACCTTTCTCAACATCCTCTCCATCCTCACTATCCTCATTCTGATTAGCGAGAATCTGGTGCGACGCTCCTCGCTCTCCTTACGCATGCAAGATTTGTTCGTCGAGCCGCTGCGGGCCTTCCTGTCCTCCATCTGGCATAGTCAACATTTGCTTCAGAGAGCCAATCAATCGCTGAAAGAGGATTGGGAGGGAAAATACGCCAGATCGATCCCAAGCGTGATCAAAGGGCTATTGATCAGCATTCCTATGTTGATTATTCTTCTGCCGCTGTTGATCTCCGCCGATCTCATCTTTGCGGAGGTTGTGAAGAAGTTATTATCCTGGGATATCATTGTGGAATGGGGGTTTCGCACCATTTTCATGATCATTATCGGACTATTTGTAGCTGGGGGATTGGCGTATTCTGCGCAGGAGGAAGAGCCCCGGATGTCCTCCTCTGATGATATTATCGGCCTGGGAGATGAGGCGCCTGCATCGTCCAAAAAGAGCGAATGGCGATTGGGCGTCATCGAGACCATCATCCCCATCAACCTCGTCAATTTACTTCTGCTCTCTTTCACGGTTATTCAGATACCTTATCTTTTCGGCGGCGCTCTCAATATCGCAGAACAAAAATTCACCTACGCCGAATACGCCCGCCGCGGCTTTGCCGAGTTGGTCATCGTGGCGTTGTTCATTTTCGGCATTATTCTCCTTCTGCACGCCCTGAGTCGACCACAGCAACCCGGCCCGAAACTGGCTTTTAATCTATCGGCTTCCCTGCTGCTGGCCCTGACCGTGGTGCTGTTGATTTCTGCTTTCAAGCGTCTGGGCATGTATGAGGCGGCCTATGGTTTTACCACCATGCGCATCTATCCCCATGTGTTCATGATCTGGCTGGGGGCGCTGTTGGTGTGGTTTGCCGTGACGCTGTGGATCGCCCCCGGGCGTCTGGCGCTAGGTCTCCTGGTTGCAGCCTTTGGCTTCGTCCTCACCCTCAACCTGCTCAATCCCGACGCCTTTATCGTGCGGAAAAATGTAGGGCGCCACCTGGAGAAAGGGCTAGTCACAGTTTCGAATGGCGCTCGCGTTGTCGATGTTAATTATCTGCTAAATCTTTCTGATGATGCTGTGCCCGCACTGGTGGCGGCGCTGCCCGAACTGGGCGATATGCGACAAACCGCAGAAGAGGAGTTGCAGTTTCGCTACCAGCAGAGACGGGATGATGCTTCCTGGCGACGGTGGCAATCGTGGAACGTATCTCGCTGGCAGGCGTACAGATGGTTGGACTCATATTTCGGCGATGAGAGCGCCGATGTTCCGGAAACAGGCGCTTCGTTGCTGCGATATTGATGAAATCTCAACGAATCCTTATGAAAACTCTTCGAAACAAACAATTTTTGGCCCTGACCCTGTCCGCGGGCCTGCCTGCGGGCCTGGTCTTCTTCCGTATGGCCTACACCGGCTCGATCATTTATGGCTTTCTGGTGTGGAATCTCTTTCTGGCCTGGTTGCCGCTGCTCTTCGCCTGGTTTACCTGCATGATAGCGCCCAGGAGTCGCGTGCCTGCTCTGATGGCGGCGGCCGCATGGCTGGCCTTTTTGCCCAACGCCCCCTATCTCATCACCGACATCGCCCACCTGCACCCCATCGGTGACATTCCCTATTTCTACGATGTGGTCATGTTCTTCAGCCTGGCCCTGGCTGGTTTGGCGCTGGGATTCTCATCTGTGGCCTGGATGCAAACGGCCGTGCGGGAGCGAATGGGCGTCTGGCCTGCCCGGCTCTTTGCCGCGGGCGTCATCGCCATGGCCAGTTTCGGCGTCTACATCGGGCGTTTTCTGCGCTGGAATAGCTGGGACATTCTCATCCATCCCGGCCCCCTCTTTTGGGAAGTCGCCCGCGTCCTGCATCACCCGGCCACTCACCGGGCCATCTGGGCGCATGTGGCGCTTCTCACTGTTGTATTGCTATTTGCCTATGGCCTTATGATTATACTACCATTACCAAACCCTCCACCTTCTCACGGAGAACTCCAATGAAACTGACCAAACTCATCCTTGGCGTCATCTTGCTGGCAACGATGGGCATCCTGACCGCCTGCAACCCGCTAAGTGAAGTTCAGGAAAAACAATACAACGATTATACTTCGCTGGTCGAGGCTGGCGAGATCGAACGTGGCTGGGCGCCCAAATTTCTCCCAGCGTCAGCCACCAACATTCACATCAAATATAATCTGGAAAACAACGCCATTTTACTGGCCTTCGATTTCGATCCCGCGGATGCAGCGGCCATGACCCAGGCCTGTCATCCCGTAAACCTGGCCCCGACTCCCACCCTCACCGCTGACTGGTGGCCGCAAGAAATCACATCCGAGAGCTTCGCCCATGTCTACGAATGCGCTGGCGGCTATCTGGCGCTGCAGGAGGGAAGGGGCTATTACTGGGCGGGGACAAAAGCCCCCAAGGACGCCATCCCTATCACCTCGCTTTATCAACACCCCGACAAATATCTCGATCTGGATGGGAAGCGGGTCACGGTGGTGGGCTACGTAGATTTTTCGAACATTCACGACCTGCGGGAGATGTATTATTCCCAGGAGGGCATCGGTTTTGTGCGCAAGCCGGGCCAGACCGCCGACGCCATCTTCTTCGTCTACTTCGACCCTGAGGATGATCCCCACCCGCTGTTCGACAAGCTCCACGCCCTGCAACCTACGCACGAGGAAACGGGATTGCTGCTGATGGCCACAGGCGTGCTTCACGCCTACGATCAGCCCACCAACTTCTCCACCCGCACCGGCTATGTGATGAACGTGGAAAGCCCTGATGATGTGATGATTTTGAAGTGAATCGACCGGAGACCGAAGAGGAGAGAGCAGGCGTAGAATGATTCAGCGACTCTCAGTTTGGTCCGCTACAACAGAGGAGCCAACCGAATCATTCATAATCTTGACGGTTTCCTCCACCAAAAACCGGTTGAGGGCGTCGCAAGAGGATGTATTTCTGAATTCGCTGAAGTCATCCCAGCCCTGGAATTTCCTTCCCGTGAGTCTTGAGCACTCGAAATAGCCGAATGTCTTGATGAAGCGGCTGACCAGGACTTTGGCCTGACGGAAAAATTCGGAATCCATCGAGCGGTAGATGTTGCGCAATTGTTTGGGGTTGGTTTTCTTGGGGTCCAACGCATATTCAAGCCCCAGCGCCATCAATGCCCCCGAAAGCGCACCGCATCCCCCGCCCGAAAGCCCAATGCCCCCATCCAGGGCCACGGAAACGCGCTCCAGTCTTTCACTCCCGACGCCCGTCTCCTCCCTGATCTCCCTGAGTATCTTTCGAGCGCAGTGTTCGCAGGGCTTCGCCTCGCCTATGGCTATCTGCGGTCGCGCCCGCGTCCCGGCGACTTCGTACTTCTCCAGAAAATGAGCCATGCTTGCGCCCGTGCGGGCGACGCATCCCTTCACCTTGCGCGGATTCATCAACCCGATCACGGTGATGCGCTGATAGTCCAGGTCATCTCTTTCCCGGCACAGGCAGGCGCCGAATCGATCTTCGAACCAGGAGACATCCTGTCCGATCTCCTCCAGTAGCTGGATTTCATCCTCAATCGTCCACCGCCCCGACAATTCTTTATCCCGGATCATGGCGGAACTGATGGCCCCGCCGATGACCACGCCGCAGGTCGAGCCATTGTTCAGAATACCGCCGGCCAGACCGGTCAGCGCCCTAATCAGATCATCATCCTGAATCCCCTGCACCTCCTGCAAGGGAATCAGTTGCGCTTTGGCGCAATTGAAGGTGGTGAAAAGCAGTTTTTTTGAATAGCGGATCGGATTCGACATGACTGGCGCGCTGATGCTGTGGCAGGTTTCCACGGAGCTCGATTGAAAAGAAAGAGCGGTCTGCCGAAGCAAACCGCCTTTCCTGATTTTATCCTTTCGCTCTGCGAAGATCGGCGCTTCTTGCGCAAG
>Ga0256914_1003170_pt1 | contig 13126 bp, 11 predicted proteins | sample HulkmetaG_FD_191571 | JGI IMG/M metagenome (GOLD analysis project Ga0256914, IMG submission 191571) | Hydrothermal chimney microbial communities from Main Endeavour vent field at the Juan de Fuca Ridge, Pacific Ocean - Hulk | ecosystem: Environmental > Aquatic > Marine > Hydrothermal vents ... | reverse complement strand
TTTACCTGTTCCCGCATACCCCCCAAGTGTTATATAATTGTTGAAACTGGTTTTATACCAATTAAGTAATTTATCAAGAGCTTTTTGTTGATCAGAGGTGAATGTTAGGTTCATATTTTTTACTAATAATATAAATTTAGTTGATTTTAACACAAATGCTAGAAACCCAATCTAAACCTGAAATTATTGCAACCTATAACCCTTCAGCTATACATACTATTTCACATCTTGCCAATGAGCGAACATGTATTCGCAATGGTATGGAAGATATAGCAACAGGGCTAATTCGTCTTTCAAATTCCATTCTGACAAGAAGAAAGAGAACTGACACTAATTCACCACAACATAATAATCCAATTATTGATATAACAACCTCAGACAAAAAACCTATGAGAGATTCAAATCTAATCGATAATAGTACAGTACAGTTATATATATTATATCCATTAAATACTGGTCCAAATGAAATTAGTCTAGAAAATAAATTTGAGTTTTCTATTAATGCCAGTACTAACAGGTTAGAGATAGTATTGAATCAAAAATATATAATAAATTCTAATTTGACTGTAACAATCGAAATAACACATGAGTTAAATCAGGATATAAGCAACAGGATAATAGAAATAATTAAGATATTAAACAAAACCAATTCGTATAATACTGCAAACGACACATATGCACAAACAAAAGAAGAAGTTGATACTAAATTTCAAATTACACAAGAAATACCGATAGACACAGTCCCGTCAACTACAAATAGCGACCTTTTAAATCCTAATAAACCAGTATCTCCCGGCGATATATCACAAACTGTTAAACAAGTTAGTGTAGGAAACCCATATAATGAAATATTAATTTTAATATTAGAGGATATAAAACAATCATTCAACGAAAATATTGGATTCACTGTTAGCGGTCAGACTACACTCACTAAAATGCAAGTAGAACATAAATCACATTTAATCAGTTTAATAAAAAACAAACTAATCAACAACTGTGATGATAATTCATCAATGAGGGAATGTAAGAGTATAATACAATATGTAAAAAATATAATTAATTCACAATAAACTGACTAATCGTATACATGCATCACATTTTTTACTAGATAATGGATACATCATTATTACCTTCGAAATTAATACAAAACAAGAGGCATGTATTTGTTTAAACACCAATGTTTCAATTAATAAGAAAATCTTTGCTATTATTTTCGTATCATTAATACCTTCTAATAACCCCAATAACCTTACCTTTAATTTCAACATTTGTTGCATAAATTGGGTCCATATTAGGATTTTCGGGTTGTAATCTTATTCTATCTTTTTCTTTGTAAAATCGTTTTAATGTCGCAAATTCACCATCAATAATAGCTACAACAATATCACCATTATCAGCTGTGTTTACTTGTTCACATATTACCTGATCTCCATCGCAAATATGTGCGTCTATCATAGAATCCCCAACAACTTGTAATATAAATGTTCTTTTTGTTTTACTAACAAAATCTGCGGGTATGGTTGCTGTCATTGTAGTATCCTCAATAGCCTCTATTGGTTCTCCAGCAGCTATATAACCAACAACAGGTACTTGTATTGCGTCAACAGGGTCATATATAGAATCGGTTTTTTCTAATATTCTGATACCACGTGCTTCTCCAAATATTCTTTCAATTAACCCCTTTTTTTCTAATGCGTATAAATGTTCTGAAACTGTTGCTAATGATTTAAGGTTCATTGCCTCTGCAATTTGTTTTAGAGTAGGGGATGTACCAGTTTTTTGAATGTATTGTTTTATAAAATCATAAATTTCTTGTTGTCGGGGATATAAATAAACAGGCATAATGGTAGATTTGTTTAAATTAGCAATTATTTAGTGGAATTTTGATGATATTTTTAATTCCACATAATTTAAAATGCTAATTTATGCAACTAATTATCACTTAATTTAAACCTACGAACTATACCCGAAACTGTCAACAACCAAATTTTACCCGAAGCACAATAGATATTGTTTATAATAAAAACTCATCTTGTATAATGATTTTGAAGTCTAAACTATAGGAAATTATTTTTATGTTTCAACTAAAATCAAACTTTAAGCCAGCAGGAGATCAACCTAAAGCAATTAACAACTTAATAAAAGGAATCAAAAAGGGCTATAACGATCAAACCTTATTAGGTGTTACAGGATCGGGAAAAACCTTTGTTATGGCAAATGTTATTGCTGAGATTCAAAAACCAACACTTATTATTTCACACAATAAAACTCTTGCAGGTCAGTTATACCAAGAATTTAGAGAATTTTTTCCTGATAATGCTATTGAATATTTTGTCAGTTATTATGATTATTATCAACCCGAAAGTTATTTGCCCGCAACTGACACATATATTGAAAAAGATGCTGATATAAATGAAGAAATCGATAAATTAAGGTTATCTACCACCACTTCACTTCTTTCAAGAAAAGATGTTATTGTAGTCGCATCCGTATCTTGTATTTATAATATTGGTTCCCCAAATGTTTATAAAAACTCTGTAATACGACTTCAAACAGGTATTAGAATGAGAATGAATGATTTTTTAAAGCGACTTCATTCTTTGTATTACGAAAGAAATGATTACGATTTTAAAAGAGGTACTTACAGAGTTCGGGGTGATATTGTTGATGTATTTCCGGCATATGAACACTTTGCAATAAAAGTTGAATTTTTAGGTGATAAGATTGAAAAGATTTCTTATTTTGACCCAATTTCTGGTGAAGTTTTAAATGAAGAATTTGTAAGAAATATTCTAACCAAAGATAGTGCTGAAAATTCCCATAAATTAACAAAAGCACAAGAAGATTATTTAAAAACAAAGAACAAATATGATAATGAAATTAAAATTTATCCGGCAAAACATTATGTTGCACCAGAAGATAGGTACGAAAACGCAATTAAGGAAATTCAATCAGATTTACAAAAAAGATTAGAAGAATTAAATAAACAGGGCAAAAAACTTGAAGCATATAGATTAGAACAAAAAACTAATTATGATTTGGAAATGATTCAAGAAATTGGATATTGTAAGGGAATTGAGAATTATTCTAGATATTTTGATGGTAGAAAACCAGGTGAAGCTCCATATTCATTATTAGATTATTTTTTTAAGGGTAATCGCGATGATTATTTGTTATTTATTGATGAATCACATATTACAATCCCCCAAATTAGAGGAATGTACAATGGTGATAAATCTAGAAAACAAACCTTAATTGATTATGGATTTAGGTTGCCATCAGCCTTAGATAATAGACCTTTAAGATTTGATGAATTTGAGAGACGAATGGGAATAAGTGTTTATGCATCTGCAACACCTTCTGATTGGGAAATCAACCGTAGTAAACAAGTTGTAGAATTAATCGTTAGACCCACGGGACTTGTTGATCCGAAGATTACAATTAGGCCTACTAAAAATCAAATTGACGATTTAGAAAAAAGAATTAAAGAACGCGTAAATAATAAAGAGCGAGTATTAGTGACAACTTTAACAAAACGGATGGCAGAAGATTTAGCAGAATTTTTAAGCGATAAAGGATATAAAGTAGCTTACTTGCATAGTGATATTGAAACTTTAGAACGATCAGATATTTTGGATAATTTAAGAAAAGGTGAATATGATGTTTTGGTTGGTATTAACTTATTACGAGAGGGTCTAGATTTGCCTGAGGTTTCACTTGTAGCAATTTTAGACGCTGACAAAGAAGGTTTTCTAAGAAGTGATACATCTTTAATTCAAACAATGGGTAGAGCAGCTAGACATGTTAAGGGTGAAGTTGTTATGTATGCTGATAATGTTACAGGTTCAATGAAAAGGGCAATAGATGAAGTAGAAAGAAGAAGAAAAGTTCAACTTGGATACAATAAGAAACATAATATAACCCCACAAAGCATTCAGAAACCGATTCGAGAACGAATACTAGAATTCAGTAAAGAAGAACCAAAAGTTGAAACTAAAGTTGCTGATTACGAATTTAAAACAATGTCTAAAAAGAAACAAAAAGCGTTAATTAAAGAATTAGAAAAGAAAATGAAAGAGGCTGCTGAATTATTAGAATTTGAAATTGCGACAGAATATAGAGATGAGATTAGAAAGTTAAAAAAACTAGCATAATAATTGAATTATTACCCAACGATATATCTTAACACGACATCAAGTAGCATTATCATTTCACTTTATACACAACCTTTCAGCACTCTTGAAAACACACTGCAAAATAATGTAATATTAAAGTATAGTCTGTCGCATATTATTTCACACTAGATAATATGCAATTGATTTAGTTAACAATAGTGTAGTATAATTATGTTAATGCCTATAAATAAAAAATATATAACAACCGCAAAATCTTTCTCAGTCTTGATTGTAGCTGTATTTGTTTTAGCACTTATTCCAAAACTTGCATTTGCCGAGGAACAAAATACTAATAAGATTCCCACACCTGTAACGATTACAGAAGATCAAATCAACAAATTGAACAAGGCAAAAGAAACCGCACAACAAGTACAACAACAACAAAATCAAGTAAAAGAACAAATGCAACAAATTGATGAAGCCAAGGATTTAAAGCAACTCAAACAGTTAAAACAACTTAAGCAATTAAACCAAAACAACGGACTACAAAATGGAACACCTAATGACTTCAAATACCTAAAAGAGGTTAGGATGCAAAATTTCGAAGAATTAAAAAAAGCATGGAATGAAACAAAAGATCCAGAACAATTAATGGAAATGGTTAAGGCACAATTAACAAAAAAGCAATTAACGGCTTTAGGGCGAATTACGAAAAGAGCAATGTTAGTAGATGCTAGATATCAAAAATCTGTAGAAAAGATGTATGATGCATTAGATAAATTAGAAACATATCTCGATACTCAAGAAGAAGCTGGATTTGATGTAACTGCTCAAAAAGCTCAACTAGAAAAAATTAGAACAGATTTAGATAAAGTAGTTAAAGATATTGATGAATTAAAGACAAAATATTCTGGACTAGAAAACATGAGTTTGGAAGAAATAAAGGCAACAATACCACAGATAAAAGAAGATGCTGCTACTATTAAGGTTCAATTAAAGTCAATAAAAGAAGAGTTAGTTAGTTTAATTTCTTCACTAAAATAAAATGGCAGATGACAACACAAACACACCAAATCAACAGCCAGCAGGAGATATGAATGATACAACTCCTGAGGTTGGAAACAATACACAACAAGGTTCTGTTGCACAACCAACCGAACAACAAGGAGTTAATTCATTAGGCACAACACCAAGTGAAACACCAAACCCGATAAGTACACCGGACATAACACCCGAGCCAGTTGCTCAAGAACCGGTAACAAGTTCGTTGGGTAACAACAATGAAACGGGAACACCATCTAACACAGACGCATCAAACACCGTATACGCTAATAATATGAGCCAAATGCAAGATGAAATGCAACAAGATACACAACCGTTTGTAGATACAAGCATAATGAGTGAACCGGAACATAAAAAATCAAAATTTAGTACTGTCATCATCGCTGGCATTGTAATTGGCTTCTTTTTGGTACTAATCGGTGGCGCTGCATTTTACATGTTTGTATATTCACCTTCTAAATCTAAACAAGAACCGATTAAACAAGAACAGCCTCAACAACAAGTAGATCAAAATACGGAAAGTATGAAAAATGAGGACACAATGCAAAAAGGACAACAAAATACAAATACCGATGTACCGGAAAATTTAGAAGATGACCCTGTAATAAAAGCATTAGACAAACCAACATCTGGCGGAAACGAATCACTAGATGATATCAAGAAATCACTAGAAAGCATTGATTTTGACGGAATTGATAGCGAACTGCAACAAGAAAACTTTGAGTAATAAAGAATAATAAACTTTAAATTCCGAAGCCCGCTTATTAAAGCGGGCTTTTTTATGCCAATTTTATAGTATAAGAAAATCCAAAAAAACAACAACAAATATGGTAAAATAGACAACACAAACTTTACCCGAAGCGTTCATAATGTTAACATTTAAAAATGCAAAAAGATTTCATAAAAGTTAAAAACGCAAGCGAGCATAATTTAAAAAATATTTCCGTTGATATACCTAAAAATAAAATCGTTATATTCACCGGTGTTTCAGGATCTGGCAAATCATCTCTAGCAATGGATACTATTTACGCAGAAGGGCAAAGAAGATATGTTGAATCTTTGTCATCTTATGCTAGACAATTTTTGGGTGTAATGAAAAAACCGAATGTTGAATCAATTGAAGGGCTTTCGCCAGCAATTGCTATTGATCAAAAAACAGTATCACATAATCCAAGATCCACTGTAGGTACTGTAACTGAGATTTATGATTATCTTAGACTTTTGTTTGCCAGAATTGGGCATCCACATTGTCCTGAATGTGGTAGTGAAATAGCACATTTAACTATTGATCAAATTGTTAATTTTATATTAGATTCTGCTGATAATAAACCGAAAAGGTTATTTATACTTGCACCAATTGTAAAAGATAAAAAAGGAGAGTATTCTCAATTATTTAAGAATTTAAAACAACAAGGGTATGCAAGAGTTAGAATTGACGGACAAATTTATTCATTAGATGAAGATATTAGTTTAATTAAAACAAATAAACACACAATAGATGTAGTTATTGATAGAATAATTCTTCCTGCTAAAAAGAATATAGATAAAGATTTTGTAACAAGATTAACTCAATCAACAGAATCGGCACTTCATTTAGGAGATGGTTATGTTATTGTCAGCGAAATACTGGATAAGAGTTTTGACTTTGTAGAAAAACCAAAAGAAATGAAAGATCATTTGTATAGCGAAAGATTTGCATGTGCTAAATGCAACATATCATTACCAGAGATTGAACCAAGAAGTTTTTCTTTTAATTCTCCACATGGAGCATGTCCTGAATGTTCTGGGCTTGGTACAAAAAGAAAGATAAATGAAGCAACGGTTATTGCACCTGAACTTTCTGTATACGAAGGCGGGCTTATTCCTTGGGGGTCTCAAATGGAAAGAAACAGTTGGACAAGAAATTTAGTAGAAGCAGTTGCCGATGAATATAAAATAAATTTATCAATTCCCATAAAAGATATGCCACAAAGTAAATTAGACATTTTGCTATATGGTGCTTCTAAAAAACATTTTAAAGTTAGACACAAAGGTAATATTTATAATGGTAAATTTGAGGGATTAATAAATAATCTAGAAAGGCGATATTTAGAAACAAAATCAGATTATGTTCGCAATGAAATTGAAAAATTTATGGTAAAAGAACCTTGCCCTGTTTGTAAAGGTACCCGTCTGAATGAAAATGCCTTAAGCATAACGATTTCTAACTTAAACATAGCTGAAGTATCTGATTTATCAATTGGGGAAGTTTACGAATGGGTTAAATCTTTAGATGATTCTGTATTAAACTCTCGTGAATTGGAAATATCAAAACCGATAATAAAAGAAATTGAATCTAGATTAAAATTCTTGATTGATGTTGGATTAGATTATTTAACTTTAAGCAGGGGCTCAGTAACATTAGCAGGCGGTGAAGCACAAAGGATAAGACTTGCTTCTCAAATTGGTTCTAAACTTTCTGGCGTATTATATGTACTAGATGAACCGTCAATAGGTTTACATGCACGAGATCATGCCAAATTGATTAAAACACTGAAGGATTTAAGAGATTTAGGTAATACAGTAATTGTAGTTGAACATGACGAGCAAACTATGCTTGAATCAGATTATATAATTGATTTCGGACCAGGTGCTGGACAACACGGCGGAACAATTATTGCAATGGGAACCCCTGATGAAATCAAAAAAAATAAGAATTCAATTACTGGGGATTATTTGTCAGGTAGAAAAAAAGTTGAAATAACAAGGTATCTAACTGCTGACGAATTAGAAAAGCATAATCAAAAAGTAGCATCTTTTAATTCAGATTATTCAATCAAAGTAGTAAATTGCAAAGGTCATAATTTGAAAAATATAACCGCTGAATTTCCATTAGGAAAGTTTATTTGTGTTACAGGGGTTTCTGGATCAGGTAAATCTACTTTGGTAAATGAAACTCTTTTAAGAATGCTAAGACAAGAAAAGGGGTTGAAAAATGATGAAGCACCTGCTGAAAATGGTGGAATAATGGGTGCAGAATTAATAGATAAAATAATTAGTATTGACCAAACGCCTATCGGCAGAACACCACGAAGTAACCCAGCAACATATACGAAAGTGTTTGATGAAATAAGGGCATTATTTGCACAAACCAAAGAAGCAAAGGTAAGAGGTTATAAACCTGGTAGATTTTCGTTTAATGTAAAAGGCGGTAGGTGTGAAGCTTGCCAAGGTGACGGTCAAATAAAGATTGAAATGCAATTTATGCCTGATGTATATGTTGACTGTGAAATTTGTGGTGGCAAGCGATATAATCGAGAAACTTTAGAAATTGAATATAAAGACAAAAATATTGCTGATGTATTAGATATGACCGTTGATGAAGCATTAGATTTTTTCTCTAATCATCCAAAAATATACAAAAAATTATTAACTTTAAACGAAGTTGGATTAGGTTATATAAAACTCGGACAACCTGCACCAACTTTAAGCGGTGGTGAAGCTCAAAGAGTAAAATTAGCGGCTGAACTCGCAAAAAAAGCGACAGGTAGAACATTTTATATATTAGATGAACCTACAACAGGTTTGCATTTTGCTGATTTGGAAAGACTAATTGCGATTATAAAAAGATTAGTATTAAGAGGAAATACAGTTGTTGTTATTGAACATAACCTTGATGTAATTAAAAATGCAGATTGGATAATCGATTTAGGACCAGAAGGTGGCGCTAGAGGCGGGGAAATAATATTTACTGGTACTGTGGAGGAACTTTTAAAAGATAAGACATCTTATACCGCTGAGGAATTAAGAAAATATATTAAATAGCGAGAGTTACTCATGCTTGTTATAATTAAGTAAATTTAGAAAAATTGTAATAATGTATAAAACCGTTAAGAATTATAAAGAACTTCCAACAAGCCCAGGAGTTTATATCTTTAAAGATAAAGACAAAAAGGTTTTATATGTTGGTAAAGCAATCAACTTACTTAATAGAGCAAGTAGTTATTTTCAAAATACAAATAATTTAACTCCAAAAACTCGTGCATTGATGGAAAAAGTTGAAACAATAAATTTTGTTGTTGTAGAAAATGAATTGGAAGCTTTGCTTGTTGAGGCAGAATTAATTAAAAGATATAAACCGCCATATAATATAAATCTTAAAGACGACAAATTTTATAAATATATAAAAATAGAAAAAGATAGAATTACAACCAGCCGAAAATCTGAAAATAAAAATGGTGTAGAATATTTTGGACCATACCCAGACGGCCAAAATATAACAAGAATATTAAAATTCTTACGAAAGGTTTTTCCATACAGAGATTGCACAAATGGTAAATTTAGTAAGTATAAAAAATTAGGAAAACCATGTTTGTATGGCCATATAGGCTTGTGTCCAGCACCTTGTATTGATAATAAGGTCGAGGGTTTAAATTCCACAAAACAAAACCAAGAAAACATACAACGTATAAAAGAATATTTGCGAGGTGATAGAAAAAAAGTATTTAGAAAATTAGAAAAAGAGATGTTTGAGGCGTCAAAAAATCAAGAATATGAGAAGGCATCAATATTAAGAGATCAATTATTTAGCTATGAGTATTTAACACAACCAACACATTTGGTCGGTGAATATATAGAACAACCTAACTTTTTAGAAGATCAACGCCTGGAAGGATTAAAGGAACTTATTGAAATCCTACATAAGGAAAATTTATGTAATTTAACAAACGATAAAATACCACAAAGTAAAAAGGAATTTAAAAAATACAGAATTGAAACTTATGATATCTCTAATTTTCAAGGGAAATATGCAGTCGGTTCAATGGTTGTAACAATAGGAGGTTTTGCGGATAAAACTAAATACAGAAGATTTAAAATTAAATCTAAAAACACACCTGATGATTTTAAAATGATGTCTGAAGTATTAGAAAGGCGGTTTAATGAAAACAATGTAAAAAAATGGGGGATACCTGACTTAATTGTTATTGATGGCGGGAAAGGTCAATTATCTTCTGTAATAGATGTTTTAGAATATAAGCAAATAAATATTCCCGTAATTAGTTTGGCTAAACGATTTGAGGAAATAATTATACCTGTTTGCAATAATAGAGTTAAAAATTTGAACAAAACTGGAGGAATATATGAAACGGTAAGACTAAATAAAGATTCTAACGCATTGAAAATTATCATAATTGGGCGAGATGAAGCACATAGATTTGCAATAAGTTATTATAGAAAATTACACAGAAAAGGATTAATTGAGAATTAATTTGAAATATAATATTGCATGAATGAATTGCAAATTAATCAAATTACCAATAGAATAATAGTAATGAACATAAAAAAACCTGCGCAACTTGTAATTTCTAATATCATCGGACTTTTTTTATCTACGCTTGTATTAGAAGGGTTTTATGTAGAACCAAAAGTAATAGTTTTTATTTTAGGTGGTATCTTTTTAATGCTTGGTCAACTAATAGTTAGGCCTATTTTAAAATTCATATCGTTTCCAATAAATATGGCGTCACTCGGATTGTTTAATATTGTTATTAATGCAATTGTATTATTTTTAGTGGTTTACTTCACAAACGGTATTAGTATAACTTCCGGATATATAATCGTGACATTTCCTTTTGTTGGAGATTTATTACCCAATATAGAGGTAGATAAGTGGATTACACTTTTGATTGGTGCGTTTTTAATAGATTTAGTAGGGTGGTTAATGAAAAAACTTGTTTATTAACACAGTTGCAACTTAATCATTTTATGAAACATTTACACAAGCGACTTTTTAGTTTAAAATGCTAACGATGAATATTGACGTCATTTTGAATGTATTACAAGTTATATTTGCGGCAGTAATAGTTGTTTTGGTATTAATGCAACAACAAGATTCTGGATTTTATGCAAATGTAACAAATATACACCGAACAAGAAGAGGGCCAGAAAAGTTAATTTATAATTTAACAATTTTGTTCGGTACACTTTTTGTTTTAATCTCAATTGTCAATTTCTTAGCGTAAGGTTAGCGATTAAATTCCCAATAATATATATTTAAATTGTAGACTTTTATTAATGTAGTTAAGATAGTATTATTCAATATATATGGTAATTCAACAATTATTTGTGCTACTAGCACTTCATATCATTTTGCCTATATTAACACTGTTTCCACAGCAAACGTTATCTATTGGTTTGGTTGACCAACCTCAATCTTTTTTACCACATAAAGCAAAAACCGATAGCGAAAAAATTGTTTCGAAAATGTTATTTAGAAAACTATTTAAATATGAAGACGGACAATTAAAAGAAGATTTAGTAGATGACTGGGATTTAGATGAAAGTAAAAAGGTTTATGTAATCAAGTTAAAAGATAATATTTATTGGCAGGACAGAGTTCCAATAACCTCTGATGATGTATTGTATACATTAACTTTATATCCACAACTTAGAGAAGATGTAGATATTGAAAAGTTAAGTGATAAGGAAATTAGGATAGAATTACCAAAACCATTAGCAATATTACCAACAATGCTTACTTTTGGACTAGAACCTGCTCACTTAAGTAACAAGCAGTCTGATTTATCACCAATCGGATCAACAAGTTTTTATGTCGCAAATAAGGTTATGGAACGAGATAAGATACAGGGTGTTATATTACAATCGTTTAAACCTGATAAACAATATAACAGAATTGCAGTTAGATTTTATGATAAAGAAGATGACTTACTAACTGCGTATAATTTAGGGGAAATAAATGCATTTCTATCTAATAAAGAGATTGACGCTGAAAATGTAAATATACAATCAGTTCATTATCTTGGTAGATATTACACATTAATTTTTAATACTTCAAAAACAAAGCTAGAATCAGCTGATTTGCGAACTAAACTAGTGAAAGCTGTAGATGTAGAGAGTATGTTACAAAAACATTACTATGCAAATAGCATAATGGCACAAGGACCAATTAGTCATTCAGAATATACTAAGCCAGAATTTGCCGTGAGTTTATACGACAGCACTGTAAAACTTACAAATGAAGAAATAGAGTTATTATCACCACTTGAAATTGTATTACCTGATACAGAAGAAGGGCGACAGATAGAGTCTACAATAAGAACTTCATGGAAAGGTTTAGACTTAAATTTAGAATTTCAATATTTAAAACAAGATGAACTGTTAGAAGCAGGTAAAGACGGCGACTTTGATGTTATTTTTGTTGGGCACGAAGTTACACCTGATCCAGATAGATATCCATTTTGGCATTCAACACAAGCTGATGGCGGAATGAATTTTTCTAATTTAACAGATTTGAGGGCTGATAAAGCCTTAGAAGAAGGACGAAAATTTTACAGTTTTGAAGAAAGATTTCCACACTACAATATATTTCAAGATGTTATGCGCACAAAATCCCCAGCGATATTTTTATATCATCCTGGGCAATACTTTTACATTTCAAAAAAGTTAGAATTCTCTATGCCAAAGATAATTTATTATCCCAGTGATATTGTTCAGAACTTATAATAGGTGCTTGAAGTAAAATATTTGTATGAATTCCCAATAATAATTTTAAAGTTTATAATTTTGTAACTTAATGTTAGTATCAAAAATGTATGAAAGATATAGATAATACAGAAAAAATTAAGAATATGGCATTTGAAACCCCAATGATGCAACAGTATGCAAGAATAAAAAAAGAGTATCCAGATACATTGTTATTTTTTAGATTAGGTGATTTTTATGAATTGTTTTTAGAAGATGCGGAAATTGGGGCTAGAATTTTAGATATAACTTTAACTGCAAGAAACAAAGGTAAAGACGGAAAGATACCAATGTGCGGTGTTCCTTTTCATGCAATTGATTCTTATTTAGGAAAAATAGTTAAAGCGGGCTATAAAGCGGCAATTTGTGAGCAAGTTACTAAACCTGAAAAAGGTAAAAATATTGTAGAGCGAGAAGTTGTTAGAATT
>Ga0256914_1003169_pt1 | contig 13127 bp, 8 predicted proteins | sample HulkmetaG_FD_191571 | JGI IMG/M metagenome (GOLD analysis project Ga0256914, IMG submission 191571) | Hydrothermal chimney microbial communities from Main Endeavour vent field at the Juan de Fuca Ridge, Pacific Ocean - Hulk | ecosystem: Environmental > Aquatic > Marine > Hydrothermal vents ... | reverse complement strand
GCTAACGCGGTTCCCCGGTCCTTGAACGAGCCGCTTGGGTTGAGGTACTCGAGCTTAAAGTACACGTTAACCCCGTGAACCCGCCTAAGAACTAACGGGGTTGAGCCCTCGCCCAGCGAGATCTTAGGGGTTAATGGAAGGGAGGCGGAGTACCTAGCGAGTCCATGACCCTTAGGTCGCCACTCGGGGCTGTAGTCCGCCTCAGGCAAACCGCCGCACTTAGGACAAAACCATGACGTGCTTCCCGCAACGACCATGAAGCTGTGCCCGCATGAAGAACACTTGAGGCGCAGCACCATCACTCAACTACCCGCTTTTCCACAGTAGTTCCAAGGTAAATAGCGTTGCTGGCGGGCGCACAGCTTAGTGTAGCGCGCTCAACCGCGCCCTCAAGAACCCTCACCCTAATCAAGTAAGGACACGGAACCTTGAGAGGCTTGCCAGTGACCCCCTCACCCACCGGAACCCATTTCTCCTCGCTCTGAGGGGCTATAACGGAGTACTCAGGCAGTAACGCCTCAACAACGAACCTCCCGGTGCCTTCACAGAGCAAAATACAGTCCCCCAAGGCTGGAGCGGGCGTGAACGAACGGAAACCCTCATGCTTAAGAAGCTCCCCCTTCCGCCCACGCCCTAATGGGATGACATAGGGCTTGAACTTCGGCAGGGGTAAAGGTACCTCGAACGCGCTCAGCGACCACTGAATTAGGGCCCTCTCAAAACCCCATGAATCAGCCCTGTTAGAAGCTAGAGTCCCGTAATCCCATAGGTAAGCGAACCACGCTGAACGAGGGTCCAAGTGCGTCGCCCCGTAAACTAAAGTTAGCTGGACGTGCTTGGGGAACCTACCGCTCGACACTATGAGCCTCTCATCGTGGGTGTAGCGAACCCCGCCTGGGAAGGGAGTAGGTATTGACGCCTTAAGGGACCCGTCCTCACCCACGAGAAGCACGGAATGACTTAAGTAGCTGGCCACGGCAATGACCCTAGCTGGCTCGGCACGCTGGGAATCCATGCTCGCACCGCCAGTCACGGCTAAAACACGTCTAACCTTGACACCCTCAGCGCTCCCCTCACTAACGACGTATAGTCCGTCCTCACTCAGGACCCATAATCTGCCAGAGGAGTCGAGGGCGGCTGAGGAAACCCTCCCTACACCACCCAGCCTCAGCACCCGCTTCAGTTCTAGGCTCTCAAGATCCCTAAACTCCACCACCCCCTCCACGCAGTGAGTGGCTAGGAGAATGCCTTCCTCAGGGTATGCGTTAAGGTCGCCGCACCCCCACCCATAGCTTGTTTGAATGACTCTCGTAACCTTAAGGGACCTAGTGTTCACCCTGATTAAGGCCCTTCCCCAAACCCTTCCTGCTGGGTGCACGGACGCTATGACGTCGTCAGGCGTTGATGGGTCGTAGATCGCGTCGCCAACGTCGAGCACACTTAATGTCTTAGGGAACTTATGGTTCCCAGCTATGATGGTTCTGAAGACCGCCACCACACACCGCCACTACTTCATCGCTCCGCGCGTTAAGTGCGTTGGGTTCCCGAACGTGAAATCCTTTAAGCCCTCACCTCCCATTATGTGGGGGCTCCAGCGTATTGAGTGGTGACTTAGTGAACCTCCTACTAATAGCTGTAGTGGCGTTCCTGCCGACTATAGAGGTTAGGGGCGCTATACCGATGGCATACGTGATATACCACGGCAACATCACCGGGTTCTGGCTCGGCGTGATAATCGCTGTGGCGGCTAACATCGCGATAGGACCGGTCGCCCTAGCCCTACTAGGTTCTGCGGAGAGGTGGTTACTGAGGCAAGAGAAAGGGTTCCTTGCGCGCCTAAGGAACGCGTACTTAGGGATTATCCAGCGCGTAGAGCGCAGGAAAGGTATTGTGGAGAGGTGGGGATACGTGGGTCTGGCAGCGTTCGTCGCCGTACCGTTGCCGGGGAGTGGTGCGTGGACTGGCGCCCTACTAGCTCACCTACTTAGGCTGGAGAGGCGCAAGGCTATAATATCAATAACCGCAGGTGTTGTACTAGCATCTATTCTCGTGCTCCTAGGCGTTGAGGGAGTAATCACCCTGGTAGGAATCGCTGGACTACTAAAGTGAGGTAGAGGTACGCGAACAGTAAAGTTGAGGGTATTGAGATCAGCAGGTACTTATAGGAGGACTTCATGCTTCCTTCACCGAAGTACTTAGCGGTGTATATTAGGCAGAGGTGCGTGGGTGACCCAATATACGCTACGAGGGCAGAGACGTAAACTAGGGAAGCCGCCACAACAGCGTTAGGTAGCGGGGGAAGCATGGGTACGGAGAGCACCACCCCAGAGAGCGTGGAGCCCGTTAGAACAGCTATCACTGCAGGAACCATAACGTAAAGAACCTCAGTGGGTGCAGGCACTAAGGAGAGCAACTTAGCCAGCGCTGATGAGGCCCCTGCGAACATCATGGAGTGCTGAAGAAGCATTATGGCATAAGCAGTGAACGTTATTGTCCAGACCCGCCTTCCCCTCAAAGCCTTAAGCACTGTCGAGCCCAGACCCTCACCCCTATTCCCCGAAGCAATGATGGCTAAGGGAATGGCTAGAGCGACACCTACTGGCATGCCGAAAGGCCCAATTAAGTAACGGAGGATCAGCGCTAACAGAACAGCTATGACTAGAGGTGACAGTGAGTACCTCAGCGGAATAGATGCTTCTGGCACGCCCTCTAAGCCGGGGCCTGAATGCTCCCTCCTAACAAGTAAGTACCCCACAAACACGGAAAAACCCAGTATTGGAGCTTGGATCCCGGCTAGCGTAGTGACGCTAACCCCCGTCATGGTAGATGTTACTATCATCACCTGACTTAACGGGTATGAGAGAAATATGATGTGCCTGAACCACACGTTAGTGAAGACCATCTCCCCAACACTTAAACCCGCCGCCTTACCGATACCCTCGATCATCGGTGCCGACATTAACGCGCCCCCAGCCACCGGAAGCAAGCCAACTATCGCGGGAACAAGCATCACGGCAAGTAAGGGACTCCTCAAAGCTCTGGCAAGACCTAACCCCATCTCATTAACCAGCCCAGTTACCTCGTAAACCTCCGCAAACAGGGCTATCGCGAATGATATCACGATTAAGTATACTGTCTTAGTGTCAAGCAGGGTTGCGGCTAAGGTGCCAGGTATTGACACCGGCGCGAGTACGGCAAGCAGAACGAGCGAACCCGCGAAGATCGCCAAACCTAAGTCCTTCCCCAGCCTAACAATCACTATTATCAGCGCGAAGGCAGCTAACGCGGCCACTACCTCCAGCACCTGAGCCCCCACGCTTCAGTACATAGACATAATTAAGCGTGCACCTCGCACATGGTGATCAAGGAAGCGGTAACGCTAACCGCGACCTATTTTAGACGCCCCTCCAAGTATGATATATTGAGGTGCACGCATGAGGAGAGCGGTGGTTCTAGCCTCAATAGCCCTCCTAGCCCTAGTGCTCGCCGGTGTCCTCGCGTTTGCGGGGAACGTAGGTAAGCCAGTAACGTATCAGGTGCCTCAGGGTGAGAAGCCCAAGTACGCTCAGAGAGTGGTCATACTGAGTATCGACGCGGCTAAGGCGATCCTGACTTACAAGTACGCGCAGGAGGGTCTGCTACCAGGTATTAAGAGAATGATGGATGAGGGCGTGTACGCTAAGGGAATGATAGTTAGCTTCCCCTCAGCGACCGCCGTGTCCCACGCGGTGATGTCGACGGGCGCCCCACCATACGTAACCGGGATAACAGGCAATAGCATTCACCTCGTGGGGTTACCTGTCTATAAAGGCGTTTCAGGCTTCAACGGCAAGTACCTGCAGGCAGAGCCAATATGGGTGACGGCAGACAAGCAGGGATTACTGGCGGTCGTAGCGGCGTTCCCGCAGAGCACGCCTAGCGCATGGGAAGGCAAGGTAAAGAAGGCGGTGCTCTTCAACCCCTACGACTCATTCCTATGGCCGATCTCGTACTCGAAGCTCTACACCACTAACTCAAGCGTGCCGGCAGCCGTCCACATAACGCTGCAAACAGCTACTGGATGGTCAGACCTAAACAGCCTCGGTAAGGTGTACAGGGCGTATGAATTCAACTTCACCATGGGTGACGACGTCTGGTGGGTGCTCGTGTACGACAGCGACGGTGACCTCAAGTTAGATCACGTAGCCATAGTGCCTGGAGTTAAGGACGCCGCCAAGGCGGTTGCGGTGCTCGCTGAGGGACAGTGGAGCAAACCGATAAACACTACCATAACGTACAATAACAAGACCTACGTCGTGGCACCACTCTTCAAGCTAATCAACGCCAGCGAGAAGAACTTCAGGCTTTACCGCTCACTAATGAGGCCCTTCAACGCCGCGTGGTTCAACAACGAAACCCTGGCTAAGGGCGTGTGGAATAACGTGGTGGTTAAGGTAGGTATGATCACTGACGGTGACTGGTGGGGACTAACGCATGACTGGTTCGGCCTAGACACGTACATGGAGACACTGAACTTCACGAACCAGTTCTTCATGGGCATGACGAAGTACCTGATGGAGCACACGAAGTGGGACCTCCTCATGACTTACACGCCAATAGTCGATAACGCACAGCATCAAATACTGGGCTTAACGGATCCGAGCATGCCCTACTACAACAAGGATCTAGCTACTAGGGCTGAGAAGGCGCTTGAGCAGGTCTACGAGTGGGCCGACCAATTCGTGCAGATGCTCCTAAACAACGTGAACCTAAGCAACACCGCAGTAATAGTCGTATCTGATCACGGCCAGTGGAGCGTCGCTAAGCTAGTCTACGTAAACAGCATACTCTACAACGCCGGCCTACTTAAGGTGGACGCCTCCGGCCACATACTGTGGAACGAGACGAAGGCCTACTACTTCGGCTACAACCAAATATTCGTCAACCTAAAGGGACGCGAGGAGGGAGGCATCGTCGACCCCAGCCAATACGATCAAGTAGTTAACGAGATTAAAGCCGCGCTAGAGAAGGTTGTCGACCCTGACACAGGGCAGCCAGTGTTCTCGTTAGTGATGAGTCGGGATGAGGCATGCGTCTTCGGCCTCTGCGGCGAGCGCGCTGGAGACGTGGTCTTCAGCCTAAGGCCGGGCTACGCGGCGTGGGGAGGTATTAAAGTGGTTAACGGTACTGGTGTGGTCTTTGAGGATGCTGTGCCCTTCAAGACTGTCGTGGGCTGGCACGGTGACTTACCGTACTACAAGGACTTACTAGCGATATTCCTTGCTGTAGGGCCCCACATAAAGCATGAGGAGCTGGGCTACATAAGGTCAGTCAGCGTAGCCCCAACAATAGCGATGCTACTCGGCATTAACCCACCAGCTAACGCGACAGGGTTCCCGCTACCCATAACCGAGCCCGTGACTTGGGTTAAGACCGTGACGAAGACCTCAACAGTAACAACGACGACGACCAAGACCGTGACAACCACGGCAGTGAAGACCGCTACAGTAACAACGACGAAGCCCGTCACCACCACTAAGGAGGTGACGGTGACGTCAACCGAGACAACAACCGCCACGACGACAGTTACGGCAACCAAGACAACCACGGCGACCACGACGGCAACAACCACCGTAACAACAACTAAGACCGCCGAGGTCACTAACTGGGGAGCAACGGCTGCCGTAGCCGTGGTGCTCCTAATAATAGGCTTAGCGATAGGATACTTCGCGAGCAGAAAGAAATGATTTTTCACTCAAACCACATAATCGTGCGGCGAGCGTTCTTGCGGAGGAACGTGGTGAAGGCTTAATTTACCTCAGGTAATCATCACCGAGCTAGCTCGTGTGGAACACCACGCGTGCTCTCCTCCGGGGGTCACGGCTTGAGGGTACGTCGAGACAAGCGGGCGGAGAGGGCTGTGAAGTTAATAGTTAAGGAGTTAGGGTTAACTCACATCGACTTAGACTCCATTCGGGTTGTGCGTTCTGACTCGAAGTCACGGGCGTACGCTAGGATATGGGGCGTATGCAAGGTGCTTCAGGCAGGGCTAGGCATCGGGCCCACCTACGTAATAGAGCTTATTGAAAGAAACTTTAGTCACCTATCATGTAGAGAAAGGGTTGAGACAATTATTCACGAACTCACTCATATACCTAGAACGTTTTCGGGGGCGGTGAGACCGCATAACACTTATTTCAGACGTGACTTAAAGATGTATAATGCAACACTTAAGAAGAAATTATCAGTACTATTTAACGAGAGGATTTGCGACCTCCTTTCCTAGACCTCGCTTTTTTCTTTCCTTTTACTGCTTTAGCTTTACTAGTACTAGATTTCCCGAGGGAGGGCTTCTGCAGCTTCACACCCTTGGCCCTTAAGAGTAGCGCTAGTAGCACTACAACTATACCTGCTAGTATTACCGTACTACCAAGGGTTACAGAAACCCATGAAGGTATCGTAGTTTCGGTTCGTGTTAATGTTAAGGTTCCAGCCCACTTGGTCTTAACCTCGGTTACTGTCGTGACTTCCTTTTTTGTTACGGTTGATGTTGTCGATACTGTTACTGTAGTGCTTACCGTGGTTGTATTAATCTTCGTCATGGTGGTGGTGCTGGTGAGGGTAAACGTCGTGGTAATGACCCTGGGTTTTAGTGTAGGTAAGGATGTTTTAAGCGGTACTGAACTGGGGCTACTTGCTGTTCCACTAATTATGTCCTTAAATATATTACCTTCAACTAAGTAAAGGTCGTAGTCGGAAGTGCTTCTAAAGAAGGTCAAGGGAGCTAGAAATCCTCCCCAGGACTTCACATGACCCACTACTAAGCCGCATACTTTAACGTTCGGGACGCCGTACTCTATTAACTTAACTACGCCTAAACTACCCTCATTTGGTTTAACCACGGTTGAGAAAACCTCGCCGTACCCGTTTATGCGCCCACCCCATAGCACTACTAATCCCGCAACTGCTCTTGAAAAGGAGATTGTGGGGCTCCACTCAGGAATTTCCTTTAACCCAACGCTTACGTCGTACTCTATTGGTTTCCCTAGCTTAGTTGCGTTAATGAACGCTACGTTGATGTCTCCTAGGGAGTCATTCCGGTAATCGACCCATGCAACAGCAATGGAGCCCGTTATCTTGTCAACAGCTACGTAAGGATTTACTCCTGCAGTACTTAGAACATACGTGTTTATGGTTCTTCCAGCGTTAGCATCAACTACGGCTAGGTAAACATTCCCTCCGCCAACCACGGGTATGAATACTTTGCCAGAGTAAGTAGGGGACTGTGAACCTGTGAAGCAGTTACTTAGATCCTCGTTGACATCAGGGTCGTCAAGTACTTTGAATTCTTTGCCTACACTACCATCTAGGTTAACCTTCTTAGCATAGACACCGTGTTGAATACCGTCATACTTTCGGTAAACAACTAGGAAATACGCTTCGCCACCGTAGACTTGGAGTGAAGCAAGGGAGTAAGGCTCATTCGTTCTAGCAATTAAGAATTTCCCTTTCAATGGTTGCCCTTCCTCGTTATAGATGGTGCCGTAGATCGACCGATCCCGTGAATCATACCAAGCAATTAAGTAGTCGCCGCTGGAGTACGCTACCCTAGCATATGATTCGTAACTACTGCTATTTGCAATTACTGCTGGTCCCAGAACCTCTCCCTTAGAAGTCACTATGGCTAACACCACATCCATTTTAGTTGCGGGTGTAAAACATTCGTAAACAACCGCGAAAGTGTGCCTGCCCCCCGCCATGGCGTCTAAGTACGTATTATTCCTTTCTTTGTCAATCACAACCAAGTTTGCCTTCCCCGTATCTGGATTAACAATAGCGCCGAGAACCTCACCACTAGAAGGATTCTCTCGCGGGGCACTAATCCATGCGATGAGATAGGGCCCACCACCGACGAGAGAGGTAATCGATGGTGTGCCTCTGACCGTGATTACCGTTGTTGAACCACCAACGTCTAAGGACATGAATTCCAATGGTTCTGCTATCAGTGTTGGTGTGATTAAGGTTATGAACGACACAATTATCAGGGCTAGAAGAGCAATACATAGTAATAGCGTCGAGGAAGTATGAACCTTATGTTTACCGTATACATCGATTCGTGCCGAGTTCTTAGGATTTCTGTTCATCATGTCCTTTCACACAGGTAAATACTATTGTCAACCATTTAAAGAAGACCTCTACGGAATTATTAACCTAGTAGGCAAAACTAAGTGACGACACTTGGGGGTGAGTGCGATGAAAGTAGTAATGTATGACGAGAAGAGAGGGACGATCCGCCTTAGGGTTGAGGACGTTGATGACCTCTGGGTGATTAAGAACGTAATTCAGGAGGGTGACATAGTCATTGCTAGGACGTTAAGGGACGTTAAGATAGATGGTGAGGGTAAGAGGAGGAAACCCATGGTGCTCGCTGTTAAGGTCAAGAACGTTTACTTCCAGCCATTCGCTTCGAGGCTGAGGGTGCATGGCGTGATCGTGGACGCGCCTGAGGGCTACGGGCTCAGGGGCTCGCACCACACGCTCAACATAGACGTTGGGACTGAGTTCGAGATAGTTAAGGAGAGGTGGCATGAGTCGCAACTCAGGAGGCTCAGGAAGTCTGCCAGCAGGTGGGTTAAGGCATTGCTAGTGGCCGCCGACTTCGACGAGGTGTCGATGGCCGTCATGTATAGGCAGGGACTGAAGTACCTCCTCGACGCCAACTTACCGGGCGTTAATGAGTTCGAGCCTAACTCGATAGAGAAGGTGGCGGAGCGCGTGGCGAAGCTGGTTGCTGACGCTGCAGGCAGGGAAGGTGTGGAGGTCATAGTGATCGGGTCGCCCGCCGTGCTCAGGGAGGAGATCGCGAGGAAGCTTAAGGAACTCCTCGGGAAGGGAGGGGTCAGGATACACGTTGACTCCGTGTCGCAGGGCGGTAGGGCGGGCGTGGAGGAACTAGTTAGGAGGGACTCCGTGAAGAACCTGCTTGCGGAGGCAGCCGCCGTGGACGCTGAGGAGACCATGAATGAGTTCATGAGGCTCCTCTCAATGAAGCCGGGACTCGTCGCGGCTGGCTTGGAGGAAGCTAAGTTAGCCGTGAACGCTAACGCCGTCAAGAAGATGTTGGTACTTGAGGAGTTACTCACCAGCGAAGTGGGTGAGGAGGTCGAGGAGCTAATCACCGAGGCCGAGAGGAGGGGGGCCGTGGTGAGGATCGTCCCATCGAACTCGCCGACGGCGCCGAAGCTCAAGGCCTTCGGCGGCGTGATAGCGTTGCTCAGGTACTGGCTCGACCTAAGCATGCTTAAGGAGGGTAACAGGTAATACGTTCACATGAATTAGGGGTACCCACTGAATCATTGGGTGGGGCCCGTAATACTCGCCCGTAACCCCAACAGCGTTTCCCGAGGGCCCTAACTTATTACCTTAGTCAGAATCCTAACGTAGTGGGACAGGAGGTTGCTGGTAGCTCACCTAGCAGACACGCACCTCGGCCTGAGGCAGTACGGCCTAAGCTGGCGTGAGGAGGACATATACGAGAGGTTCAGGGAAGCCATCGACGTGGCTGTTAGGGAAGGGGTTGACGCGATACTTATTTCAGGCGACATGTTCGACAGGGCAAGGCCGCCCATAAGGGCCATAAGGGTAGCTATGGAGGCCCTAGAGGAACCCCGCTCAAGGGGGATACCGGTTTACGTGATCTTAGGTGAGCATGACATTCCTAAGGTTAGGGACGAGCCTCCTCAAGTGCTGCTGAGGTACGTTAAGTTAATGGGGACTCATAGGACGCCCGACGTTGACTTCCTGAGGGTTGATGGTAAGGAGTACGTGGTGGCGGGGGTCTCACACTTTCCGTCCAGGAGGAAGTACCTGGACAGACTTAGGGAGAGGATAGTTGCGGCCGCCTCGAAGGCAGGGAACAGGAAGTCCGTGTTGATGCTCCATCAAAACATAAGTAACGTCTTCGGGTTCGAGGAAGGCATAGACCTCTCAGACATACCTAAGACCTTCACGTACGTCGCCATGGGTCACATACACATGAGGAAGGTGCTCAAGACGCCCGACGGCGTCACCGTCGCCTACCCTGGCAGCATTGAGATCCTCAGGTCCGATGAGGTACGGGTCTGGGAGGGGGAAGGTAAGGGCTTCTACCTAGTCGACTTAAGTAGCGACGAGCCCACCGTAAGTAAGGTTGACTTGGACGTAACGCCGCAGGCGGTAGTTGAGGCCGACCACCCTAGCCACGTGCCCCCCGTAGAGGACGCTTTAAGGAAGTTACTGAGGATGCTTAAGCCCGGCAGGAGAGGGATACTCCACGTACGCATACGGATGAGGGCGGACGTTCAAGCGGATCCAGCCTCGCAGATTCGGGAATTGGTTAGAAGGCGTGCGGGAGACACGATCTACGTTAGGGTCTCCGTCGAGAGAGTCGCGCCGGACCTCATGCGGGCTGGTCGTCAGGCCTTAAGCGCCGGTGAGATGGTTGACGAGGTAAGCATAGTTGCCTCCGTGATCTCAGCCCCCGGCAACCCGGGACCTACAGCGGTTAAGGTTGCCCGAAGTATAGTTAAGCTCAAGAACGTCCTCGCAGGCATCGAAACAGGTGACGTGGAGTCAGCTGTCGAGGCGATACTCTCGGAACGTGACTTCTGGAGACCCAAGGTGAGGACTGCGGACGAGATACCGCTCTCATCAATCACCCTCAGGAAGCCAAGGTCTAAGGGAGGACTGGACGCGTTCCTGAGGTGAGGAAGTAATGCCCGCAGCACCTATAACCCTGAAGAGGGTCGAGCTCCTTAACTTCCTTTCCCACAGGCACACGGTCGTTAGCTTCGACAGGGGCGTGACGGTCATCGTTGGCGAGAACGGCGCTGGCAAGACAAGCATCCTCGAGGCAATATTCTTCGCGTTAACGGGCACCGGGTGGAGAGGCAGGCGCGGCGAGCGCGCGTACCTCATAAACGCCATGGCAACCGAAGCCACGGTCAGGGTCTGGCTGAACGTTGCTGGGGAGGAGCTATTCGTGGAGCGAGTTATTTCGAGACGAGGCAGGTCATCAGCTACGCTGAGGTTCGGGAGGGAGAGGGTTTCAGGCGACCAGAACGTGACGGCGAGGGTAAGGGAAATCATAGGGCTGAGCCCTGAGGCGCTAGGCTCCGTAGCGATAGTCGGGCAGGGAAGCATAACTAACCTCTTCGGCAACCTACGCGGGACTCAGAGGAAGGAGCTTATTGACAAGCTACTGGAGCTAGACGCCTACAGGACGGCGTGGGAGGAGCTCGGCGAGTACGCCGTCGTGGCGGGTGGGAGGGCACTAGCTCAGGTAGACGTCATGCCTAAGGACACGAGCATTCGAAGAGCCAAGGAGAAGATGGGGAGGGAACTAGCGAGGCTCAAGGAAGCCGAGGAAGAGCTAAGGAAGGTCAAGGAAGAACTGAAGGTTATTGAAGAAGCGGTTAAGGAGCTACGGGCCAAACTAGCTGAAGCAATCTCGAAAAAGGAGGAAGTTGAGAGGAGGATTAAGGAACTCGAGGCCAGCGAGCAGGAGTACTTAAGGGCGGAGTCCGTTGCAGGAAGGCTGGAAGTAGAGCTACGCGCAGCGCGCGAGAGGGTGAAGGCGCTAGAGAACGAAGTGAGGGAGTTGAAAGCCCTACTGACGCACGTGGAGAGGGAATCCCGAAAAGGTGACTACCTCGAGACCGCCCTCAGGCTAAGGGAAGTTCTGAAGGAGTCAAGTAACGTGGAGGAGAACCTAGCGACACTTAGGGAGGAGTTGAGGAGGGTTAAGGACGCGCTGGCGGAGCTGAACAACATAAAGTCGAAGTACCCTGAAGGGATCGAGGAGACCCTAGCGAGACTGGCTGAGGTAAGATCCGAGCTTGACGAGATGCGCAGGAAACTCAGGGAAAGGAGCGAGGAGGTCGGCAGAATAAGGGGAACCCTAGAAAGCATCAGCGACCAAGCACTTAAGCTTGAGGAAGAAGTGCGGAGAACCTTAATCAGCATCGCGAACACCGTAGGCATACGTCCGGGACCGGACCTAAGCCTCGAGCTAGTCGAGGACGCCGTGAGGGACCTGGAGAACAGGCTCGAATCAGACAGGGCGGAACTGAGGGCAAGGCTGGACGAGCTTAGGAGGAGGGAGGGCGAGCTGGAGGCCCTAGCCACCTCAGCTCGCGAGAAGCTCGAGCTAATGAAGTCCGGAGAGGCAGGTAAGGCTGGTAAGTGCCCGCTCTGCGGCTCACCACTGGATGAGGGCAGGGTGCAGGAACTAATGAAGAAGCTGGCGCTCGAGATGCAGGCAGCCCTCAGCGAGCGTTCCCAAGTCGCCCGCAGGATTAAGGAGGTGGAGAGCTCCCTTCACCGAGTGGAGACCAGGTTAGAGGTGCTTAAGGAGGTTAAGGCCAGGTTAAGCGAGGCATCAAAGAAGGTTGAGAAGCTAAGCAAGTTAAGGGCTAACGAAGAGAGGCTCAAGAACATGCTTGACGAGCTTGAGGACGAGATCAAGGAGCTTGAAAGACACGTCAAGGACCTCGAGGCTGAGGAGGCGCGCCTAGCCCCAGCAGAGAAGGACGCCGGCAGGTTCGAGAAGTTAGAATCAATAATCGCTTCATCCTCCCCAGAAGTGCTTGAGGCTAGGGTAGCCGAGCTTGAGGACAGGTTAAGAACACTACGCACGGAGAGAGGGGAGCTTGAGGAAGTCCTTTCGAAGGTTTTCGACCTGAGTAAGGGCGTGGACGAGGTAATCAGGGAGGCTGAGGAAGCGGCTAGGATGGCGGAGAAGGTCACGGTGTTGAGGACAAGGCTTGAGGAAAGGATGAGGGAGCTTAAGACAGTGGTTAACGATGTCAAGAGGCTCAATGATGATCTCACCAGAGTAAGGGAGAGAATGAAGGAACTGAAGCCCGTAATTGAGGAACTCAATAAACTGAGGGAACACGCTGACAGCATCAGAGAGAAGGTAGAGAAGTTAAGGGAGGCCCTAGCCGGCAGGGAAGCTGAGTTAAGGGCCCTCCGGAAGAGGATGGAGGAGCTTGAGGAGTGGGTGAGCCTAGCTAAGGAAGATGCGAGGGAGTACAGGGAAGCCCTCTTCAAGGCCGCGGTACTGCTCTGGCTGAGGAACAACGTGCTGAGCCCTGACGGCGCCCCCA
>Ga0256914_1003168_pt1 | contig 13128 bp, 10 predicted proteins | sample HulkmetaG_FD_191571 | JGI IMG/M metagenome (GOLD analysis project Ga0256914, IMG submission 191571) | Hydrothermal chimney microbial communities from Main Endeavour vent field at the Juan de Fuca Ridge, Pacific Ocean - Hulk | ecosystem: Environmental > Aquatic > Marine > Hydrothermal vents ... | reverse complement strand
TGACGGCCTGGATCAGGTTGCGGCTGGAAAGGCTGGCCGCGCCACCGATTGAACCTGTCCGGGAGAAGCAGTCGTCTCATGGTTGCTGGCTTTTCCGTTGTGGCCGGGCGTCTCCGGAAAAAAAACAGCTTCCCCCGCCTCCGTCGTCTCCAACGGCAGAGGAGATAGAAGTGGCCCGGCGCCAGATGGAGAACCTGCAAGGGCATGATCCGCCACCGGCTCTGGTTCTCCTTGCCGCCAGCCTGGGGCTGTCAGTGTTTGATCGAAACCTTGTGGCGCTGTGTGCGGCCATGGAACTGGATACTCGTATCGGAGCGCTCTGTGCCAGGGCCCAGGGAGATGCAAACAGGGCGTATCCTACCTTCGGGCTGGCCTTTGCCCTGTTCGATGATCCAGATTGGAACAGTCTTTCTCCACATGGGCCGTTACGGTACTGGCGGTTACTGGAAATCAACCAGCCAGGCAATCAGCCGTTGACCGGTGCATCGCTTCGTCTCGACGAGCGCATCCTCAATTATCTCAAAGGGCTCAATTATCTCGATGATCGCTTGAGCCCGATGTTGGAGCCGGCAGAGGTTCAATTTCCAGAAGGAGGCCTCTCAGAGTCGCAACAGCAACATGTCGATGCAATGGTGGAAAAAGTTCAGCAATCAGGTGATGAGGGGCCATTGCCGATCATGGAACTGTTCGGCCGTGATCCCGCCAGCAAGCTCATGGTTGCGGCGCAGGTGGCCTCGACCCTGGGCCTGGAACTCTATACAACCGAACTTGATACCCTGCCTTCCGGTATTGTTGATTTTACAACCTTCAGCCTGCTCTGGCAGCGGGAGGCCCGACTCATGGGGCTTGGCCTGTACATTGCAGCCGGTGACGCGGACGAAGCCCGGCAGGCGCTTCTCCACCGTTTTCTGCGGCGGGTCCGCGGCCTTATCTTTGTCGATCGGACCGGTGCAGCGGTCGAGGCATTGGGTTATTACCACTTTTCAGTTGACATCAACAGGCCCACCCCAAGGGAGCAGGAACAGCTCTGGACAGAAGCCCTCCGGAATGAGGCGGCTCTTTTGCCCAAACGTCTGGCAGAACAGTTTTCATTTAATCAGAACCAGATACAACGTATCGCCCGGTCCGCTTTGAACAGCCGGCGGCTTGAAGAGACGGCCTCGGATTTTTCGCTGGCGGATGTGCTGTGGCGGGCATGCCTTGCCGAATCACGAACCGCGATGGACTCGCTGGCGCAGCGGATTGAGGTCAAGTCGAGATGGGATCAACTGATTTTGCCATCGGAACAGAAGACTCTGCTGAACCAGATTATCGACCAGGTCGGTCAGCGCTACCAGGTTTATGAAGAGTGGGGCTTTCGCGATCACATGAACCGCGGACTGGGGATCAGCGCGCTCTTCAGCGGCGAAAGCGGTACCGGCAAGACCATGGCCGCCGAGGTTATTGCCAATGCGTTGCAACTGGATCTGTACCGCATTGATCTGGCCGGTGTGGTCAGCAAGTATATCGGTGAAACAGAAAAGAATCTGCGCAGGTTGTTTGACGCCGCTGAGGCCAGCGGCGCCATCCTGTTTTTTGACGAAGCCGATGCCTTGTTCGGTAAGCGCGGTGAGGTCAGGGACAGTCATGACCGCTATGCCAATATAGAAATCAACTACCTGCTCCAGCGCATGGAGTCCTATCAGGGATTGGCCATCCTGGCCACCAACATGAAAAGCGCCCTGGACAAGGCCTTTGTTCGGCGCCTGCGTTTTATCGTGGAATTTCCCTATCCCGGTTTCAGGGAACGTAAACAGATCTGGGAAAAGGTCTTTCCCGTCAATACGGACATTGATGACAGGGTGGATTTTGACCAATTGGCAAAATTCAATCTCACCGGCGGAAATATCTTCAGCATAGCGCTCAATGCAGCATTTCTGGCGGCACAGCAGGGCACATCCATTACCATGTCTCTCCTGCTGGAAGCGGTGCGGACAGAGCTTAAAAAACTGGGCCGACCTGTAAAGGAATCAGATTTCAGCCGGCAGGATCATATTGAGGTGGTGAAATGAATATTAATCTGCATATTGAGCGGTTGATTCTGGATGGAGTTGATATCTCTTCAGATAAGCGACATCTGCTGCGGGCGAGCATTGCAGACGAGCTGGCCCGGCTGCTCAGCAGCGGCGGGCTTGGGTCTGATTTTAGGCAAGGTGTTTCCTTATCCAGAATGTCAACTGCCCCTGCCGAATTGAGTGGCAGCAATCCTGCGGAATTTGGCAAGAACATTGCCCGGTCGGTATATGGGAGAATCGGTCATGAATAAAACTGCTTTAGCGCAGCAGAATAAAACGGCAGGCATTTTACCGACAACGCAACACAATTTTCTTCAGCGCCGGTGTAATAGCAGAAACCGGAATCGGGTGAGTGAAGAATGTGCGTATTGGGCAAGCGGATCAAGCGGTTTGCAAAGAAAACTTGCTCTTGGTGCAGCCAACGATCCGTTGGAAAGGGAAGCAGACCGGATTGCCGATCAGGTTATGGTCATGAGCGGATCAGAAGTACTCAATAACGGTCCGTTGCATCGTCAGCCAGTCACTGGTGCTTCAGACGGTTTCACGGAAACAGTTCCCAAAAGCGTCAGGGGAGTTCTTGCCGGTCCGGGCAGGCCTTTAGAGCCCGGCTTGCGGCAGGACATGGAACAACGTTTCGGTCATGATTTCTCTCAAGTGCGTGTGCATTCCGGTCCTGCCGCTGAACAATCGGCGCGGGAGATAAATGCGCATGCCTACACGGTCGGAAATAGAATTGTATTCGGCTCCGGACTGCTCGCATCAGGGACAAATTTCTCGCGAAAAATCATTGCCCATGAGTTAGTCCACGTGATGCAGCAGAGGAGAGCATCAAAAACTATTATTAGACGAAGGTCCGGGTGCTCCAAAGCAACTATTACTAAGGATCACGATCGAGCCAGAAAAATGGTTGCAAGGGCGATTACGAAGGTCAGCTCCTATGATGGAACTACTCCGAAGAAAGTATATGATGCATTAAATAAGCATTTCCATGGTGCAACAAGTAAAACATTTGCAGCATGGATAAATTTGAACCTACGATTTCTTTTACTCGCTAGCCGTATGGCAGGATATGTGTGTTATACAGGAGGATTTTTCGAGAAACGGTGGGCATGTGGCTCACAGAGGACTCTTGCTTCAACCTTTTGGTGTGTTCCTGGAGTAGATATAAGATTGTGCCCGTCTTATTTTAGATTAAAAAGTCCTCGTGACAGGTCAACGACAATGATTCATGAATGGGTTCATAAATATGGATGTAACTTCGATCTTGGATATAATTTTGAACCAAAATATAGGAGAAATTCTACTATAACTCAGCTGATTAATGCTGATTCATTCGCAAGTTTTGTCAGGGACGTTTTATGAAAATTAACTTATATTTATATAATTACAGAATGTTATTTGTTTGTGTATGTTTTACATGATTAATAATCATAATATATAATGTGAATGTGGTTGTATTGAAACCATAAAAAGAACAATAGTAATAGTTTCTCTGTATATTTACAGTAAGGGAAAAGATCATTGCCTTGTAAACAAATCAAAACTTCTCATCGTTGCCAGGAGAGACATTCGAAAGTTAATGGGGCATCAATGTTTTTTTCCATTGAAAATACAATGCCGAACTCATCCGAACAGCTGTTAGGCGCGGGATCTCATGCTCTCGCTGAACCTGTCATTGGCTATAATTTCAGCAGAATCCCGGCACATGCTGTTTTTCGAGTAAAAGAGTCGGCAAGGAAAAAACATGCTCGATTGTTTACTGCCGGTCACGACATTGGTTTGAACAGGAAAGAGTATGCACGCACCCCGAAAACAGCTCAAAGGGGGCTTAACAGAGAGTTGATTCATCGGGTGCAGCAGCGGGAAACTGATCGGGTCAATACGCTCAGTTTGTCAGGTGGCGGGCAGACAAATTCAATGAATTTATTACCAGCCAGGAGCGATATTCCCGGTCATTCCATTTTGCGACGGAAATGCAAAGGGACAGCCCGATCCGGGAGCAATGAAATTATAAGCTCAGCTGAAAGCGATTATAAGCGTGCGGTAGAAAAGGGTAACTATTGTCGAGACTCAGGATTTACAGGTTTTTTTCATAGAGGAAAACGATGCTATCGTGAAGTTCCCCCCAGGCAGAAGTATACCCATTGTCCTCCCGGAGATCAGGTTTGTTTTTCAAACAATAACAAATGCGTGGATAGTCAGGACAAAATATCACCGGTTGCCCAAACAGATTCCGACGGATCATGTATCCTTCACCCACGCTGTGCATGGCGGCACGGGAAAAAAGATGTCCTGCCTTGGCTTTTTGGCAGTCCAGGCAGAGGTGCATTGGCAGGATTGGCGGCCAGCGGGCTCGTCGGAGCAGGCATAGGGGCTGCTGTTTGCGGGGCTATAGGTTCGTTGGTTGGTTTGCTTGGAGGTGGATTACTCGGGGCAGGAATTGGTGCCCTTATTGGTTGGCTGCGTAAAAAATAAGGTATTAGCCTGGTCAACGGGCCTGAATGAAGCAATTGGATTAGCGGAAATCCGGATCAGGCCTCATGGGCATTGATACACTGTACGTGTGCAAGGAGCAAACATACATGACTACATTCCCAAACTCACCCAAGCTCCTGAAAGGCGGGATCGTCCTGATCAAGCCGGGTACGGGTGCTGTTCTACGCATTATCGGCCTGCAATACAATCCCGACAGTCTGACCCGTTCCCTGCAGGTGAAGAGCGTTGGTCAGGGGGAGGGTGAGCGTTCCGAAGCCCTGCGGCTTAAAGGGCCGCCGGTGGAGATCATTAAACTTGAAGCCGAGGTAGACGCGGCCGATCAGCTGGAATTTCCCGATCAGAACCGCAATGTGGTCGAGTCCGGATTGCACAGTCAGCTTGCCGCCCTGGAAACCATTGTCTATCCGGCAAGCCGCCAATTACAGGCCAACAGCCAGCTCGCGGACGCCGGTAACCTGGAAATCGTCCCCATGGAAGCACCGCTGCCCCTCTTTGTCTGGGGGAAAAATCGTATTCTGCCCGTACGGTTGACCGAGTTCAGTATTTCGGAAGAGGCCTTTGATCCATCGCTGAATCCGATCCGGGCCAGGATCAGCCTGAGTATGCGGGTTCTGAGTGTTGACGATCTGGGATTCAGGCACCGGGGCGGCAGCCTGTTCATGGCATACCTGCGCAATAAAGAACTGTTGGCAGGCAGGTATCAGGATGGTGGTTTGACGACCTTTGGCATAGAGGGGATATCATGAATGATTCGTTACAGGCCATTTTACAGGGCCGCGCCTTGCAGGATACCCTGTTTCCCGTAACCAGCAGGTATCATGGTATCGGAACCGGAAAGATGGAAAAGCGTGACGGTACAACCGTTTTGTATCTTAAACGACGGTTCGTGCCTCAGCCGGAGCGCTTTTCTTTACTGCAGGAGCATGTGGTGACAGAGGGGGAGCGGCTTGACAATCTCGCCGCCCGCTACCTGAGTGATCCGGAACAGTTTTGGCGTCTCTGTGATGCCAACCGGGCAATGCTGCCGGATGAGCTGACCGAGACTATCGGCCGGAGGTTGCGCATCACTCTGCCAGAGGATGTGAGCGGAGTGCCTGATGCTTAAAGGTATTCATCTGAGCCTGCTGGTCGGACCAGTGGTGCCGGTGCCGGTACCCCGTCCGGTTATCGATGCCTTGACCGACATCGAGGTGACCCATGATACCGATCGGGCCAGCGGTTTTCAGTTGACTTTTACCCTGAGCAATCGCTCTCCCCTGCAGACCATTTTCCTTGTTGCGGCAGGCACAACGCCTCTTCTGCGGGTCATTATAGTTGTCACGATCAACGGTACGCCTCAGGTCATCATGGATGGCGTGATGACACGCAATGAAATCACGCCTGGTGACAAAGCGGGCAAGTCGGTCCTGATCGTGACCGGAGAAGACCTGTCAACAGTCATGGATCTGGTCGATTTCAGCGGAACGCCATACCCTATGCCCGTGGAGGCCCGGGTGGCACTGATTATCGCGAAATATGCGGCATTCGGAATGATTCCCCTGGTGGTGCCCAGGCTGTTTGTCGAAGCTCCGATACCCGTAGAACGGATCCCAGCCCACCGGGGCACGGATCTGCAGTATATCAGGCGGCTTGCCGGGGAAGCGGGCTATGTCTTTTATGTGGATCCCGGCCCCAAGCCAGGACTTAATACTGCTTACTGGGGGCCTGAAATAAAGGTCGGTCCGCCGCAACCGGCCCTGAACGTGGACATGGATGCCCATACGAACGTGGATTCGATCAATTTCAGCTTCAATACCGCGGAAACCGTTTTGCCGGTGGTCATGATCCAGAACCAGTTGACCAGGATCCCCATTCCCATGCCCATCCCCAAGCTCAATCCACTCCAGCCTCCGCTGGGCGCTATCCCGGCGCCGATCAGCAATATCACCGTTCTGAAGGATACGGCCCGGCTTTCCCCGACGCAGGCCCTGATGCAGGGTATGGCTGTGGCATCGCAGTCAGCCGATGCGGTCGAGGGCTGGGGGGCGCTTGATGTGCTGCGTTACGGACGTATCCTGAAGGCGCGTCAGTTGGTTGGAGTCCGGGGTGCGGGGCCGGCCTATGATGGGCTCTATTTTGTCAAGAGAGTGACCAGCAGGTTCAGGCATGGTGAATGTACGCAGCGTTTTACCCTGACCAGAAATGGTCTTGTTTCCCTAACGCCAAAGGTGCCGGTATGACCAGTGAAGCCCCCGGTAGAGGGCAACAGCAGAAAGGTGGAGAGTTTTTCGGCAAGTACCGGGGAATGGTGCTGAACAATGTCGATCCCCTGCAGATGGGGCGCTTGCAGGTTCAGGTTCCGGACGTGGCCGGTTTTGTGCCCACCTCCTGGGCTATGCCCTGTTTCCCAGCATCGGGTAAACAGATGGGAGCTTACATGATTCCGCAGGTCGGTGCGGGCGTCTGGGTAGAATTCGAACAGGGTGATCCTGATTATCCCATCTGGAGCGGTTGCTGGTATGGATCGGCGGCCGAGGTGCCTGCCCTGGGGCTGGCGGGAAATCCGGCCAGTCCCAGCATCCTGCTCCAGACAGGGATGCAGAACAGCCTGGTAATCAGTGACCTGCCCGGTCCCACAGGCGGCATCATGCTGAAAAGTACTACCGGCGCTTCCATCATCGTCAATGATACGGGTATTTATATTCAAAACGGCAAGGGAGCCAGCCTGGTCATGACCGGACCCACAGTCACGATCAACAATGGCGCCCTGGTTATCACATAGGAGGGAGGAGATATGCCCGGTTTTTTACTTCATGTCGGCGCGCAGGTGCTCTGTTGCCATGCCGGACAGGCAACGCCCACGGTCCCAAATCCCCGGGTACTGGTCAGCGGCCAGCCCACGGTGCTGCTGAGTTCCCAGTATCTGATCGCGGGTTGCACCCTGCCGCCGCCTCCCGCCGCCAATGGTCCCTGCGTGACTGCCCAGTGGGTCAGCGGAACAACGCGGGTCACCTCCAACGGGCAGCCCCTGCTGGTTCAGGGCGGCCAGGCGGTCTGTGCGCCAACGGGGACACCGCTTATGGTCGTTGCCACGCAAACACGCGTCAGCGCACTGTGAGGATGCCATGAATATCGACTTTCCCTTTCATTTCGACGGCCGGGGTCATACCGCCACAAGTAATGAAAATGATCATATCCGGGATATGATTGAACAGTTTCTCTTTACGAATCCGGGAGAACGGGTCAACCGGCCCGATTTCGGCAGCGGTCTGCTCCAGCTTCTCTTTGCCCCCAACAGCCCGGAGCTGGCTTCCACTCTTCAGTTCACCGTTCAGGCAGGGCTGCAACAGTGGCTTGGAGATCTTATTGAAATACAGAAGCTCGAGGTCAGCAGCGAAGAGGGGCAGCTCCGTCTGGAGCTGACATATCTGGTGCGGCGTAGTGGTGAGACCCGTACCGAGACCTTTGCCCGGAGTACAGCATCATGACAAACCTGATTTGCCGCAATGAGTCGCGGCGGGAGAACGTGCGCCGTCAGGGCCGTCTCAATGGGCTTGATTACCTTGAAGTCTCTAACCGGCAGAGGAAGCTGATCGTCTATTTCCTGGGCAAGGCGGCGGTCAGTCTGGGCAGGGAAAATATCCGTATCGACGGCGGGCAGAGGATTCGGGCCATCGGAATCAGGGACGTGACGGTCCACCATGTCGATACTGCTGAACTGGACGATTATATGGAGGTTGTCATAGAGAGGCCGGGAGATTTCTCTCCCTATACCCTGCGCGTGGTGGAGAAAAACGAACAGGGCGAATGGCGGCCGCATTCCGCGTTCGATCCCCGTTATGACCGAATCACCTTCAATTTCAAGGTGGACTGTCCTGGTGAACTTGACTGCAAGTCCAGGGCCATTTGCCCGCCGTCCAAAAAAGAGGAACCGGATATAAACTATCTTGCCAAGGATTTCGCCAGCTTTCGCCAGTTGATATTGGACCGGATGGCTCTGGTGTTACCAAAATGGCGGGAGCGTCATATCCCGGACCTGGGCGTTGCCCTGGTTGACGTGCTTGCCTATGTGGGTGATCATCTGAGTTATTACCAAGATGCGGTTGCCACCGAGGCCTATCTTGACACGGCGCGCATGCGTGTCTCCGTGCGCCGCCATGCCCGTCTGGTTGACTATGCAATGCATGAGGGCTGCAATGCCCGGGCATGGGTTTGTATCGAAACCGACAGCGATCTGCGCCTGAATCCTGATGAGGTTTTTTTCATCACCAGTCCTGATGCAGTCGTGCCGGCGGGCGGCAGTACGCTTCATGCAGACGATCTCGCTCTGGTCCCGCCTCATTCCTACGAGGTGTTTGAACCCATGGACCGGGAAACCATCCGGCTCTATAGGGACAACAGCCGGATGTACTTCTATACCTGGGGTGATAGCGAGTGCTGTCTGCCACGAGGGGCTACCCGGGCGACATTGGCTGGAAGGCTCTTCGCTGAAACGAATCCTGCAAAGCCGTCCTGTTCAGTGGAGCCGGGAACGGGCGGGGTTGCGGTTGCAGACGGGATGGAGACGGAGTCGGATGCAGAGGGCGGACCGCCCGCCCCGGTGCTGCATCTCGCCCCGGGCGACGTCATTGTTTTTGAAGAGATGATCGGCCCGGAAACCGGCCATCGGCAGGACGCTGACCCCGGCCATCGGCATGCGGTGCGGTTGACATCGGTCATTGCGGGCCGGGATCCGCTCACCGCGCAGTCAGTGGTCGAAATTATCTGGTCAGAGGACGATGCGCTGCCCTTTGCGCTGTGCCTCTCATCGCTTGGCCGACCTCCGGATTGCAAGATGATTGACAGGGTGAGTATTGCCTGGGGCAATGTTCTACTGGTCGATCATGGCCGGCGCAAGGAAGAAGAGCTGGGCCCCGTGCCGGCGGGAGCATCCAGATCCTGCTGCCGGGAAGAGGGGATCCCCTCCGATACCGTCACCATTGCCCGGGATTTCAGACCACACCTGGCCCACCGTCCTCTAACGTTCAGGCAGCAGCTTACCGGAGAGATGCCGGCGGCGCACTGCCTTGAACAGGATGCTCGCCGGGCCCTGCCCGTGATCAGCCTGGAGGCGCTCCGCCCCGGAGCCAGAGCCACGGATTGGGTGCCACGGATTGACCTGCTGGCCAGCGGGCCGGATGATCCCAATTTCGTGGTTGAAATAGATAATGACCGACGCGCGACACTGCGTTTTGGTGATGATGAATGCGGGCAAAAACCGGCGGCGGGCACTCATTTTGTGGCCAGATACCGGATCGGCAATGGCCCGGCCGGCAATGTGGGCGCCGGAACGATTTCGTTTTTGGTCGTGCGTTCAGGCAGATTGGAGGGGGGCGGCCTGCGGATTCGCAATCCTCTGCCGGCCCGGGGCGGTATTGCGGAAGAAAGCCTGGCCGAGGTCCGCCTGTTTGCGCCGCATCTGTTTCGCAAGAGGTTGCAACGGGCAGTCATTGCCGACGACTATGCCAGGATAGCGGAACGGGAATTCAGGGGTCAGATACAGCGGGCGGTCGCAAAACTGTGCTGGACCGGCAGCTGGCATGAAGTAGTGGTGGCGATCGATCCCCTTGGACGGGAAGAGGCACCGCCCGAACTGCTTAAGGCGATCAGGAATCGGCTGAATAGATACCGGCGCATGGGCCATGACCTGCGGGTGGTGTCAGCGCGGCGGGTACCACTGGATATAGCTCTGACAATCTGTGTTCGGCCCGATTATCTGCGCGGCCATGTCAGGGAGGTTATGTTCGGGCTGTTCAGTAATCGCCTGCTCGCTGACGGCAGCAGGGGATTTTTCCATCCTGACAACCTCTCTTTTGGCGAGGGTGTGTATCTGAGCAGATTAATCGCTGCGGCCCAGGCAGTTGAAGGAGTGGAGAGCGTACAGGTGACCCGTCTGCAACGTTTGCAGGAACCGGCCGACCATGAGATTGAAAATGGATTCCTGCCGCTTGGGCCTTACGAAATAGCACTGCTGGACAATGATCCGAACATGCCGGAAAAAGGCCGTCTGCAACTGGATATGCGAGGTGGAAGATGAAGAATAGATGCTCGGACTGCTGCTCACCGGAAATCCAGGACAGCAACAAATGCGGGTGCTGTACGGGAATCAGGGCTCTCACGCCACTTGCCACGAGCAACCGCCCGGGACTTGCACGAGTTGCCTGCCGTATCGGCACCCATGCCGATTTTCTGTCAACCATGCTGGCCCGTCTGTCCAGCCATGATTTTCCTGAACTCGCCGGTCTGACGACCCGGAACAATTCCGATCCGGCCATAGCCTTACTGGACGGTTGGGCAACAGTTGCCGATGTGCTGACCTTTTATCAGGAACGCATAGCCAACGAGGGCTACCTGCGCACGGCCACGGAACGACGTTCAATCCTGGAACTGGCAAAGTTGGTCGGATACCGGCCTCGGCCGGGTGTGGCCGCCAGCGTGTTTCTGGCCTATACGATTGATGCGCACACCAGCGACGAGATTACCATTCCCGCCGGCAGCCGGGCCCAGAGCATTCCGGGGCCGGATGAACAGCCACAGTCATTCGAGACCAGTGAGGATCTCAAGGCCCGGGCCGAGTGGAATCTCCTTAGACCACGCATGACCCGGCCCCAGACAAAACCAGGTATTGAACAGGGAACCCTGTATCTCAGGGGAATCAAGACCAATCTGAAGCTCAATGAGCCGCTTCTGATCGATTTCGGTGACTACACTCCTCCAGTCCTGTACCGGGTTTCAGCGATGACGGAGGACATCAAGGCGGACCGGACGCGTGTTGCAATTATCCCCTGGCAGCAGCAGGGTATAAAAACAGCAGGACCATTTGTCGAGATACAACCCTTGCAGGCGATCATGGGCGAGCTGGCCCGCAGGCCTTCCCTTCAACCGTCGAACGCCCTCGGCATGCACCAGAATCTTTCAGAGCAGTTCACGGCCAGGTCAGAGGCCAGCTATGCCGCTTTAGCCAGTTTTTCTCCATTGTTGCGCGAAACCCTGTTTACTGCCCTGGCAAATGTCCGGCTGACAGGAACAACTCCCATCAGGGTATACAGATTTACCGTGAAGGCGCACCTCTTTGGCCACAATGTTCCCCGTAGAACAGAGATTCCCCATGAGGGCGGGATAGCCGGGGATGGAGGAGACTGGCCTATTATTGAAATAATAAAAAGAAAGCTTGTTGCCCATGAGGAAGAAACAACAATCTACCTTGATGCATCTTATGATGCCATCCTGCCGGGAAGCTGGCTTGTTGTCCAGACAAGCAAAACCAGCAGACTGACCGATGAAAGAACGTGTATTGCCACGGTAAAAAAAGTTGATGCCGAGCAAACCAGGGCCCAGTACGGTGTTTCGACGCCAACTACCCGTATTGAGATGGGTTTTCTGCCGGGAGAGGAGGCCAGGTGGGTAAAACTGACAAAGAGTGACGGCACACTCAAAAGCGCATCAAACACCAGGTCCGGCGATGATTTCAATATCCTTCGCTCCACTCGGGTTTTCGCCCGACCGGAAGAACTTACCCTTGCCGAGGAACCGATTACAGAGTCACTGGGCCGGTGCGGGGATCAGCCCGGTGATATCATAGAGCTTGATAGCTGTTATCAGGGCATTAAACCGGGCCGTTGGGTGATTGTCTCTGGGGAGCGGGACATCGCGGGCACCAGCGGTGTCATGGCCAGCGAACCGGCCATGATTGCCGCAGTGACGCAGGATGCTCATGTCGGAGCTGGAAACAGTGTTCCGGCGGGAGAACACAATCACACCTTCCTCCGGCTGGCCCGGCATCTTGAATACTGCTTCAAGCGCGACACTGTGACGATCCATGGCAATGTGGTCAGGGCCACCCACGGCGAGACACACCATGAAGTTCTGGGTAACGGGGATGCCGGCAAGGAATTTCAGCAGTTTTCCCTCAAGCGGTTTCCCCTCACGCATGTCCCGGCAGCCAATCCCGCCGGCGTGACCAGCACTTTGGATGTCTTTGTCAACGATGTGCGATGGCACGAAACAGATAGCCTCTATGGTCTTGATTCCACGGAGAGAAGATTTGTCACCAGGACCGATAATGAAGACAGGACAACTGTTGTCTTCGGGAATGGCAGGCAGGGGCTTCGCCTGCCGACCGGAATCGAAAACGTCAGAGTCCGATATCGGAGTGGTATAGGCCAGGTCGGCAATGTCAGAACAGGACAGATTTCTCTGCTGGTGAGCAAACCGCTGGGAGTCAGGGAGGTTGTTAATCCCCTGCGGGCATCCGGTGGGGCGGATCGTGAAAGCCGGGATCAGGCCAGGGAAAACGCACCTCTGGCTGTCAGGGCACTGGATCGTCTGGTCTCTGTACAGGATTATGAAGACTTTGCTCGTGTCTATGCCGGAATCGGCAAGGCACAAGCCGTGGAGATACAGGATGGCCGTCAATCCCTCGTACACGTCACCATTGCCGGCGCGGATGATATACCCATTGACGAAACCTCGGACCTGTATCTGAATCTGCGTCAGGCCCTGCACGATTTCGGCGATCCCTGGCAGCCGGTCCTGTTGTCTGTTCGCGAGCTGATGATGG
>Ga0256914_1003167_pt1 | contig 13130 bp, 12 predicted proteins | sample HulkmetaG_FD_191571 | JGI IMG/M metagenome (GOLD analysis project Ga0256914, IMG submission 191571) | Hydrothermal chimney microbial communities from Main Endeavour vent field at the Juan de Fuca Ridge, Pacific Ocean - Hulk | ecosystem: Environmental > Aquatic > Marine > Hydrothermal vents ... | reverse complement strand
CTCTTTCCACTTTAAACGACGAGATGTTAAAAGGTCTTTGCGTTACCGAAGTCGATTGCAGCAGGGGAAAGTATGACGCCGTCGTATATTTGGATAAGACTTTCATAAACGAAGAGGAACAAAAATATATTCTCTCTCATTTGAAAAAGGTTCATAGGTATATAGAAAACTACTGTATGCAGATGGAGGGATGGTATCGGTGTCCGAAGATGAGTTTTAAATTCGACGATTCTTTGGAAAAAAGAAACAGGATGGACGAGCTTTTTTCAAAAATAGAAAAAGAGTTGGGCGATGGATAAGGAAACTCTTAAAAAACTCGTCGAAAATTGCGGCGTTTCCTTGTACGATACCGAAATAGTCACCGAAAACGGCAGAAAAATATATAGGGTTTATATAACTTCCAAAGAGGGGATTACCCTTGATAAGTGCGAGGAAGTTACGAAGGTGATATCTCCGATTTTGGACACCGAGCCTCCGATAGAGGGGAGCTATTTTTTGGAGGTTAGTTCTCCGGGAGTCGAGAGAGGACTTAAAAAAATGGAGCATTTTAAAGCCTCCGTCGGAGAGCTTGTAAAACTCGAAACGGAAGAGGGCAAGGACAAGGGAAAACTTATAAAGGTTGACGAAGAGAATCAAAAGATATATTTAAGAGACAAAAAGGGAGAGGTTAAGGAGATATCTTATAACGATATCAAAAAAGCGCGCACCTATTTTCAATGGAAATAGATCACTCCTTTTATCTCTCTCTCGCTTTAAAAGAGGCTTGGAAATATCAGCTTCTAACCTATCCGAATCCCGCCGTCGGAGCTTTGGTTCTTGACGGATTCGGCAGGATTTTATCCGTTGAGGCGCATAAAGAAGCCGGCAAGGAGCATGCCGAATTAAACGCGGTGTGGAAAGCTTTCGAAACGCTTACCGGTTTTAAATCCGAAAAATCTTTTACTCCTCGGGAGAAACACTCTTTTTTGATTAAACACCACAATAATCTTTTTAAGGATTTTACGATCTACGTTACTTTAGAGCCTTGCATGAAGGAGGGAAAAACTCCCGCATGTTCCGTTTTATTGGATAAATTGGGATTTAAAAGAGTGGTTACGGGAGCTTCGGACCCTAACGAAAGTATGAGCGGAGGGGCGGCTTATCTTAGAAAACGCGGTATGGAAGTGATAGAAGGAGTGCTTAAAAAGGAGTGCGAAGAGTTGATAGAGCCTTTTCGTAAATGGCAAAAAGGCGAACCGTTCGTATTTTTTAAATACGCTCAGACTTTAAACGGGGTTATAAAAGGGGGAGTTATAAGCTCTTTGGAATCGCGAAGATTGGTGCACAAAATAAGAAAAAAGATAGATCTTTTGGTTATAGGAGGAAATACCGTCAGGGAGGACGGACCGATTTTGGATACGAGACTTGCCGGAGGAGATGGAGCTCCGGATGTTTTGATATATTCTAAAAAGGGAGGGTTTGATAGAAGCATTCCTCTTTTTTCCGTTGAGAAAAGGGAGGTTTTTATAGAGAAGTCGTTGGAGAGGATAAAAAAATATGGACTCGTTATGATTGAGGGGGGAGAAGGAATGCTTGATGCGACTAAAGATATTTTGGATTGGATTTTGGTTTTCGAGGCTCCTTTTATGAAAAGAGAGGAGAACGTTAAGGGCGATTTGAGATTAAAAAGACTTCATATATCCTCTTTCCATGACGATAATATAATTTGGTTTAAGAAAATAAAAGATAGTTTAAAAAATATTTGATAAAATACTTTAAAATTTTAAAAGGGGATTAAAAGATGAAAAAAACCTTCGTTATAGGGGCCGGAATTTTCTTAATCTGTCAACTTGCTTTCGGAGCTTCGGTATCCAAAATTTATTATAAAAACGGAAAAGTTCACTATCTCGTAACCATGGAGAACGGGGTAAGAGACGGAATCACGAAGGAATTTGACGAAAACGGTAACTTAATAGCCGAATGGAACTACAAAAACGGAAAATTAAACGGAATAAGCAAACAGTATAAAAACGGCAAATTGAAATATGAAGTCGAATATAAAAACGGCGTCGTTGACGGAATAACCAAAGAGTATTATCCCGACGGCAGATTGAAGGCTAAATGGAGCTATGTAAACGGGAAGAAAAACGGAGTTAGCACTATTTTTTATAAAAGCGGGCAAGTTCACTATTTTAGCGAGTATAAAGACGGAAAATTAAACGGAATTACGAAAGAGTTCGACAAAAACGGAAACTTAACGGCCGAATGGAGATATAAAGACGGAAAACTAAACGGAATTACCAAAAAGTACGACGAGAACGAAAGAGTGAAATTTGAGGTAAATTACAAAAACGATATTATAGACGGAATAACTAAGGAGTATTATCCGGACGGAAAGTTAAAAGCGGAATGGAGATATAAAGATGGCAAAAAAAACGGAGTTAGCGTAGTTTATTATCCCAACGGAAACAAAAAATACGAGCTTACCTATAAAAACGGAGTGTTAGACGGAACCGCTAAAGAGTATTACGAAGACGGCGCTTTGAAAGCGGAGTGGGAGTATAAAAACGGCAAGATTTAAGCCGCTTCGCTTTCTTTTGCACATTCGGGACATAATCCGCTAAAAATTAAAGCGGTATGTTCTATCTTGTAAGAGGTTTTATCTTCTATCTCTTTTACGATATCTTTTTTATCTATGTTTATATCTTCTACTCTTCCGCATTTTTCGCAAATTATATGGGCGTGTTCCTCTTTGATGAGTTCGTATTTCGATTTTCTGTTCGGGATTTTCACCTCTTTGATGAAATTTTTTTCCATCATTGCGTTTATGTTTTTATAGACCGTTGCCAAAGATAGGGACGGAAATTTATTGCTTATTTTTTCAAACAGTTCTTCGATGGTGAGATGGCCGTGTTTCATCAACTCTTCTACTATGCACATTCTTTGAGGTGTAACTTTTAAGTCATATTCCTTGAGTATGTTCGTTATATATTCGTTCATTTTAGGCACCTTCCTTCTTTTTCACTATATTACATCAAAAGAAAAAAATTGTCAATGGAATTTAAAAATCTTTAATAAAAAAGTTTTTTCTCACCTTTCTTTTTAAAATGAAATAATAACATTTTTCTTTTACTTTTTATTCATTTCGTATTGAAAAATACCGTTTTTATCGATAAAAAATTTAAATCTCCCCGGTTGCGTTACCATAAGCCATGCGGCGGGAGCGATAAAACACTCTTCGTATATTCTCTTTTTGAAATTTCCGTTTTTAACCTTTAGCGGCAGATGTTTTCTTTCTCCGTCGGGGCTTTTGAGATCCGCAAAATATTTCCCTCCTTCTTTGTACGCGGTAATCGTTAAGGCCGTAAAATTTTCGTTGCATTTTAGGGATCGGGGTTTTTGAGCCGTTTCGTTCTCCTTCTTTTCTTCTTTAAAAACGTTCGGCAGTTGACTTACGGCGCATCCTCCGAGAAAAATCGATAAAAATACGGTTAAAAGGGCGTTTTTCATTTTACTAAATCCTAAGTTTTTAAAGTTATATTCGGAAATCGGCAAAACGTAATTTTTTCTTTATATTTAACAAATAATATAACTTATAAAGTTCTAAAATTGACTTAAGTCAACTATATTTCTTCGAATTTTTGAGAAAAAAGGAGAGTTCGTAGCAATTAACGGATATTTATATATCTTTTTTGTATAATTTTTCAAAAAATCGATAAAAGGATAAAGGGCGTGAAAATTCAAAAGTTCAGTCGTATAGGTTTCATTATGGCGGCGGCCGGAAGTGCCGTAGGATTGGGAAATATTTGGAAGTTTCCCTATATGACGGGAGAATACGGAGGAGGAGCGTTCGTTCTCGTGTATCTTATAACGATCGTTTTCATAGGCTTTTCCGTAATGGTGGCCGAGATGCTTATAGGAGCTTTGGGACAAAAGGATACGGTCGGCTCTTTCGAAAAACTTGCGCCTCCCAATCGAAAAGGTTGGAAATATGCCGGTTTTATGGGATTTAACGGTCTTGTAATCATGACGTTTTATTCGGTCGTGATAGGATGGATATTTTATTATTTGGTCGGATTCGCTTTGCATCTGCCCTCTTCTACACAGGAGGCGAAAGGGATCTTTGATTCTTTGATCGGAAACAAAGTTTTCATTCAAATTTTTTGGCATACCGTTGCGGTATTGATTGTGGGTTATATAGTGGAGAAAGGTATAAAAAGCGGTATAGAGAGAATCAATCTTATACTGATGCCCTCTTTGATGCTGATTCTTTTCGTTCTTCTCTTTTACGCTTTCTCTTTGGAAGGATTTTCCAAAGCTTTCGATTTTATGTTCGCTCCGAAATGGGATAAATTGAATTCGGAAGCCATAGTTAGGGCTGTCGGACACTCCTTTTTTACGCTCTCTTTGGGAATGGGAGCCATTATGACTTATGCGGCGTCCTTACCGAAAAATGCAAGCATTACCAAAACCGCTTTCATCGTAACTTTTATGGATACTTTGATTGCGCTGGTTGCTGGACTTGTGATATTTTCGTTTCTGTTTCAATTCGGAGCCGAACCTTCCCAAGGTCCGGGACTCGTTTTTATCTCTTTGCCGGTTATTTTGAGTAAGTTCGGGGAGTTGGGAACGATTTTCGCGCTTTTGTTCTTCTTGGCCTTGGCTTTTGCCGGTATCACTTCGGCGATCTCTTTGGTGGAACCGGTGGTTCAGTATTTGATAGACAGGTTTAATATGACGAGAAAAAAAGCGGTCTTTTTAAGTTCATTCGCTTATTGGTTTATAGGGATAGGAGCTATTTTATCCTATTCCAAAAGCTGGGGAGAGATCTTTAGCGTAGCGGGAAAACCGCTTTTTGATATTTTCGAATATACTACCGATTCCATCCTTCTTCCTTTGGGAGGTTTGCTGATAGCCGTTTTCGTCGGATACGTTTTGCCTCAAACGAAAGTTAAAAGCGTTTTGGAAAAGGAGATGGGTGAGAAATATTTTAATATTTGGTTTTTTAGTATAAGATATATAGCTCCCGTGGCTTTAGTGTTTATGATGCTTAATTTGATGGGAATAATTGAGATAGGATAGTTTTTCCCGAAATTTTCGCTTTATTCGGTAAAAAACTATAAAGTTTTCTTTTTCCCCGGTCGATTTAAAAAATAAAACCTATTTTATATAGGTAAATTTATTACAAAGGCCGGGGATATGAAAAAAAACATCGTTAAAGCGTTTAAAGATCTTAAAAATAAGAAAAATGAAGAATTTTCCCAAGCATTAGCTAGACTCGTTTTATCTCCGGCTATCTTTTTTATCCTCTCTTTTTTAACTTTTTTCGGCGGATACGAATATTCTATTCAGACTCTTTTAATATCGGGATTTCACTCCCTTTATAGCGTTTTTATTTTCTTCAATACTTTAAGATATCCCAAATCAAACAAAATCAGAAAGATAGCGAATATCGTAGCCGATTTGGGAGCTTTGAATCTCGTTATCTATTTTTGCGATACTTCGGCCATATTTTTGTATCCGATTATGCTTTGGGTTATCGTCGGAAACGGGGCGAGATTCGGAATTAAGTATCTTTATCTCTCTTTATCGGTAGCGGTCGTTTTTTTCGGGAGTGCTACTTATTTCAATCCCGATTGGCACTCTCATCCCGAACTTTCGAAATCTTTGGTGGCGGGACTTGTGGTTTTGGCTATCTTTTACGACTCTTTGATAAGAAAGCTTCATTATTTAAACGCCACTTTGAATAGGAGAGTTAAGGAGAGAACGAAAGAGCTAAGACATAGACTTTATCACGATTCTTTAACGGAGCTTAAGAATCGTTTGGCTTTGAACAGATATATGGAAAATAGAAACTTTTTTATTCTTATGTTGATAGATATAGACAATTTTAAAAATTATAACGAAATTTACGGAGTTGAGGGAGGAAATAAAATCCTTTATGAATTTGCGAACTTTTTGAGAAAATATTTTAAAGGAAAGCCTTACGAAGTTTTTAGGGCCTACGGAGACGGATTTGCGGTTATAGGAGGAGGCAAATATCTCGATATCGAAAGATACGAAGAGGATATAGAGGGGTTATTGAAAGAGGTTTCCTCTTTTACCGTTCATTTGGACGAAGAGAATGAAGATATAGAGATAGATATAACGATAGGCATCTCTTTAGAGAGCGACCACGCTCTCGAAAAAGCCGATATGGCTTTAAAATACGCCAAATCTCACAAGATTCCTTTTATAGCGTACAATCAATATATAGATACTCAAAAAGAGTCCAAAAACGTTTTGTATTGGAAACATGAAGTTAAAAAAGCCCTCTCTACGGACAATATCGTTCCGGTTTTCCAGCCTATCGTGGATAGGGAGGGGAATATAGTCAAATATGAATCCTTGATAAGATTGAGAAGAGTTAAAGACGGAAAGACCGAGTTGGTTTCTCCCTATTTCTTTTTGGATATAGCTTTTAAAACGAATCTTTATAAGAAGCTTACCATTATAATGATCGAAAAAACCTTTGAAACGATGCTCTCCGTTAAAGGGGATTTTTCTTTGAATCTCTCCTTTTACGATATAAGCGATAGGGAAGTTATGAAGGTTTTGGGAGACAATATTGGCAAGTACGGGGTAGGGGAGAGATTGATTTTGGAGATTGTGGAAAGCGAGAACGTGGAGGATTATAAATATATAAAAGAGTTTATAAAAACTTTCAGAGAATACGGAGTTAGAATAGCGATAGACGATTTCGGAAGCGGATTTTCAAACTATTCTCATATTCTTGAGATTATGCCGGATATGCTGAAAATAGACGGTTCCCTTATAAAAGACATACACGAAAATAAAAACTCTTTCGTTTTGGTAAACTCCATCGTCTCTTTGGCTAAGAGTTTGGATATAGGTACGATTGCGGAATTTGTCCATTCGGAAGAGGTTTTTAAAATAACGAAAGATTTGGGAGTTGACGAATTTCAAGGATTTTATTTTTCTCCTCCTCTTTTAAAGGAGGAGATAGAAAATATGTGCAAAGAAAGCGTTTAGGAGGCCGCTTTTTGATAAATTTCTCCTTTTCTTCTATCCTTTGTTTTTCTTCTATCCCGCATTACGATGTTGCCGTTTGAATCTATCAGCGGAAAAGTTACTTTTTCGATATCGATTCTTCTATCTTGTTTCGTTCTTATTCTTTTTGCTTCGGAAATATTTTTCTGTTCTTGGGCGCTTACGAATTTCATCATCGTTTTGATATCCTGATCCGTAAGCTTTAAAGCGGCGTCGACCCATATTTTCGTTATGTCCAAAAGCTCTTCGTAATCTAAACTTTCGTATCTCTTTTTCGCTTTCGAAATCGCTTGCATGCCGTTGAAAACTTTCGAATGTCTTTTCATATATTTTTCTACGGTTTTATAGCCCGATGAAGCTATTTCGGTTATTATCCCTCTTTCGTAAAGCTCTTTTGCCGTGTATATTTTGCCGGAAGTTATCATCTCTTCGGCCGTTTTCACTCCGGCGTATCTTGCAAGAAGGCTGTAAGCTCCCATTCCCGGGAATAGATTGAATCGTATTTCCGGGAAACCCAATCTCGCGTTTTCGGTAGCTATTAAAACGTTGCTCGATAGTGCGGATTCGAATCCTCCTCCAAGGGCCGCTCCTTCCACGAAAGCTATCGTCGTTACGGGCAGGTTCATTCCCGTTGCGTTTAAATATACCGTATCGACGCATAATTTTGCGTATTCGAAAAGCTTTTCTCTATTTTTGCTTCTTATTAGACTTACGAAAAGGTCGAGATCTCCGCCGAAATTGAAGGTTTCCGGGATTTGGGAAGCCAAAACGAAATATCTTATCGGATAAGGAGGATTCATGTCGTATTTTTTAAAATAATCTATGATTGCGTTTTGAGTTTCGAATATCTCTTTTAACATCGTCATCGAAAAGCATGAGCGTTTTTTGGGATTGAAATAACACCATACCGCCGCATGCTCTTTATCGTATCTAATCGATAATTCCTCTTTGTTATTAAATATTTTCATAAAATACTGATTAATTTTAAACATTTTAAAAACCTATATTTTGGACTGAAAAATCCGTCGCATTATATATAAAAGAAAGTAATAATCATATTAAAAAAATATGTCAAATTTTTTAAAAATTATTTACTTTTTGAAACTCGCCTCTTTCGTTATGACTATTCTCTTTCCCGAAGAGGAGATATAGACGATTTTTGAAAAGCCGAAATTTTTTATCCGTATTGTTCCGTTTTTTTGGATATACAGAAGTTTTTTCGAAAGAGAAGGTATTTGAAGATTTAATAGGAAATCTTTTTTTAAAGGAGTCTCTTTTATGTAAAGCTTATCTTTTTTCGTCTTTATTCTGAACAATCCCTCTATAACGGCCGAAGTTACCGCCGCCGCGCTTGCCGTATAGTTTCTCGCTCCCTTAGGTCGGCCTATCATGTCGTTCCATTCGTAAAATCCTTCGTTTGAGATGTTTTTTGAAGCGATCTCTTTTAGAGCTTTAAAAGCCTCTTTGAAAAATTTATCTTTTGAAAACATCTCTTTCAAAAGCATTCCCCCAAACCAATCCCATTGTCCGCCGTTTTGATAATGAAAATAGTCTCTTACGGAAGGGTGAGAGAAAAAGTCTTTGGGATAGCAAGGAAGAAGAACGCCGGAAATCGTTGAGAAATTGAAAAGTTTTTGTCTAAAAAGAGCGGTTTTTACGATGGAAGAGAATTTTTCTTCGTCAACTATGTCGGTGCTTAAAGAGACGGCGTTGCTTCCCATAGGAAAAATGTTTTTTTCGTCGAAAGGAGTTTTTACGGGAGTTATATGGCGGTTGGAGATAAAAAAGCCTTTTTGAGGATTCCAAAAATTTTTTAAAATCTCTTTTTTCAAAGTCTTTTTCAATTTTTTAAAAAATTCGATATTTTTATCTTTTATATTAAGCTCTTTGGATATCTTTATGAGTTTTGAGACGGCTTTATAAAATAGGAAATTTTCGTAAGCTCCCGTTACGATATAAGAGTTTTCGTTCAGATGAATCGGGTCTTCGTTTGCGTATTGGACGTCTCCCCAATCCATGGTATAGGCGCTCGTTAAAAGAGAGCTTTTTTCGTCTTTTTTTGCTTTCCAAACTCTTTTTAAAAGATTTGATATTTTGGTAAAGTAGGAGGCATATTTTTTCTCGTTTAATTCTAAAATTTCGAAATAGCCGAGAGAAAGAAGCGTCTCTTGATCGCTTTCTACGCTGTTTTTGTCGGTTTTGCCCTCTTTATCCACCCAGTCGTAAACGAGTCCGTTTTTGTCTAAATGATTTAAAAAATAAAATATCCATTCGAAAAACTTCTCTTTATAGTAATATTTCGCGCTTTTTAAAGTGGTATGGTTGTCTCTAACCCATATTTGAGGATATCCGTCTCCCGCCGAAAATCCGCATATATTCTGATCGTTAAAGCATCTTTCGTTTAGTTTTAGGGTTCTTTGAACTAAAAGATTAAGTTTGTTTATCTCCTCTTCTCCCTTTATGAACCAGCAGGTTTTCCCGCTTTTTTCGTCGCACCGCTTATAAGCTTTGAAATAATTCTCCGCCGCAATCGGATACTTTTTGTCGAGAGAGAGCCAAAACTCCCTCTCTTTTACGATATCTATAACGAGAAGATATCTGCCCGCTTTTAAAGGCTCTATCTTCATTTTAATCGTTTTCGAGCTTTTCGGCGGAACGTTTAGGGGCGTTCTGACGCCGTCCCATTTTAGCAGATCGTTTTTTTCGTCGTAAATGTGGTAGGAGAGGAAGAAATTCTCTTTTGAAGAGATCTCTTTTGACGTATCGTTTTTTATCGAGACTGTTATAAAAAAGCGGTCTTTCTCATAAGGAGGCTCTTTTAACGGCTCTATCGACAGATATATGTTTTTTCTTAAAAAGTCCGCCTCTTTGGAGGTTTTTGAAAAAAGAAAGGAGTATGCAAAGATTACTATAAAAAAGATTTTAAAAATCGTCTTCAGTTTTCAAATCTCCGTTTTTTAACGAAATTGTAACAAAAGATAACTAAAAATTTAAGTTTATACTTTTTAAGCCTTATTAAAATAAAATGTTTTACAATAATGATAAATCCCCTTAAAGGAGAGGAATGAAGATAGTTTTCTTGGATAGGGCTACTCTCGGAGAGGACGTAAGTATAGAGGCGTTTATGGATTTTGGCGAGGTTATCGTTTATGACAATACGGAATATTCCGACGTCGCCGAACACATAAAAGATGCGGAGATAGCCGTAACCAATAAGGTGGTTATAGATAAAGCCGTTATGGACGAGGCGGAAAAATTAGAGCTTATATGCGTTGCGGCTACCGGAATGAACAATATAGATCTTGAGTATGCGAAAAAGAAGGGAATAGAGGTAAAAAACGTCAAAGGCTACTCTACCGATTCGGTGGTTCAGCATACTTTCTCCATGCTTTTTTATCTGCTTGAGAGGCTTAGGTATTACGATATGTACGTAAAAAGCGGAGCATGGAGCAAAAGCGGGATTTTTACCTGTTTGGACATTCCGTTTTTCGAGATAAAGGGAAAAAGGTGGGGGATTATAGGACTTGGAACTATAGGAAAAGAGGTGGCTAAGATAGCTAAAAGTTTCGGAAGCGAAGTGGTTTACTACTCTACGAGCGGGAAGAACGAAAATAACGAGTATGAGAGGCTCTCTTTGGAAGAGCTTTTGAAAACGAGCGATATCGTCTCCATTCACGCTCCTTTGAACGAGGATACGAGAAATCTCTTGGATTTTAACGAACTCTCCTTATTGAAAGAGGGAGCCGTGCTTTTGAATCTCGGAAGGGGAGGCATAGTGAACGAAGAGGCTTTAAGCAAAGTTTTGGACGAGGGGAAAATCGTAGCGGGGCTTGACGTTTTGGAAAAGGAGCCTATAGAAGAGGACAATCCGCTTTTACATATTTCTCATAGCGATAATTTGTTGATAACTCCCCATATAGCATGGACGAGCGTAGAAGCGAGGAGAAAACTGGTAAAAGGAATTTACGATAACATAAAAGAGTTTTTGGAAAATAAGGAGGTTTAAAATGAAAAATATGATAAAATTACTCTTATTTTTTGCGCTGATATTCGGCGTTTCTTTTTCTCTAACCGGATGTAGCGGAAAAATTTACAGCCGAGGGGAAGTCGGAGCCATAAATACCGCTTTTACCGGAACGATAGTGAGAATGGATCCGGTTAAAGTGGAAGGAAAAGGAGTCGGAAACCTAATCGGAGCCATTATAGGAGGCGTGATAGGGCATCAGTTCGGAAAAGGAGCCGGAAACGCGTTAGCTACGATGGGAGGAACTCTTGCCGGATCCATCGCGGGAGAGAATGCGGATTACGTGGAAGGATATAAAATAACCGTAAAGCTTGATGACGGAAACGTTATCACCACGATATTGACGAAAGAGGATATGGGAAACTATTTTTATAAAGTGGGAGACAGAGTTAAAGTTTTCGTAGCCGGAAACAGAGTTACCGAAATGGAAAAAATAGGGAGATAAATGGTAGATATATTGATTATAGGAGGAGGCGGAGCCGGACTTAGCGTCGCTTTAAGAGCTAAGGAGCTCGGAGCGAAAGTCCTTTTGGTAAACAAATCCTATCCTACGAGAGCCCAAACCTCTATGGCTCAAGGGGGAATAAACGCCGTTTTGGAGGACGATAGGAAGAAGATCGAGTCCCACATAGAGGATACTTTAAGATCCTCTATGGGGCTTGGCGACGAAGAGATGATAAGAAGAATGTGCGAAAACGCCAAAGAGGGGGTTTTATGGCTCGATAGAGCGGGAGTTCCTTTTAGCCGGACGAAAGAGGGCGAAATAGCTCAAAGAAGACTCGGAGGAGCTAAAGATAAAAGAGCCTGTTACTCTCAAGATTATACCGGATTGAAGATTCTTCATACTCTTTACGATCAGTGCGTAAAAAACGGTATCGAAATCCTAAACGAGAAGTTTTTGCTAAATCTGATAGTGGAGGAAGGAGAGGTTTTCGGAGCCACTTTTTTGGATTTAAAAAGCGTAAAAGTGGAAGCCATATACGCAAAGAGCGTTATAATGGCGACCGGAGGATATGCGGGGATTTATCACGGTTTTACTACGAACTCCTCTCACGCTACGGGAGACGGCGCGAGCGCTTTTTTAAGAGCCGGAGGAAAACTTAGCAATTTGGAGTTTATCCAATTTCATCCGACCTCTTTAAAAACGAGTTCCATTCTGATAAGCGAAAGCGCAAGGGGAGCCGGAGGCAAGCTTTTGAATCAGAAGGGAGAGAGGTTCGTTGACGAATTAAAAACCAGAGACGAGGTTTCAAGAGCGGTTTTTAAAGAGATCGAAAAGGGAAACGAGGTATTTTTGGATATAAGAGATTTGGGAGAGGAGTTTATAAACGAAAACCTTCCTCAGGAGAGAAAGCTCGCCGTTTTTTACGAAGGAGTGGATCCCGTGAAGGATCTTATTCCCATTAAGCCTTCCGCTCACTACACGATGGGAGGCATAGCGGTAAATAGGGATCTTCAAAGCTCCGTAAAAGGAATTTTCGCTATCGGCGAGTGTGCCGAAGCGATGACGCACGGAGCCAATAGACTCGGCGGAAACTCTCTTTTGGAACTTGTGGTTTTTGCGAAAGAGGCGAGCGAAAACGCTTACGAATTCGCTAAAAGAAGAAAAGATTTTAAAGAACCTAAAGAACAGGTGAAAAAGGATGAGGATTTTATAAAAGCCGTTTACCGACTTCCGAATAAGATAGATTTTTACGAAAAGAGGGAGATGCTCGGTAAAATTCTTTATAGAAACTGCGGAGTTTTCAGAAAGGAAGAGAATCTAAAAGCCGCTCTCTCTTTCGTAAGACAGACTCAAAAGGAGCTTCCTTTTATGGGGATTTCCGACAAAAGCGGCGTTTACAATACGAATTTGAGAGATTTTATAGAGTTTGGAAATATGCTTGAACTTAGCGAAGCGGTTTTGGTAGCCGCAATCAGCAGAAGAGAGAGCAGAGGCGCCCATTTTAGAGAGGATTTTCCCTCTTTGAACGAAAGTTACGGGCTTAGGAGCGTAGTTTGGAAAGAAGATGGCGTTATTTGCGGAGATTTTGTAAAGGTGGGAGATGAAATTTAAGATAAGAAGAACTTTTGCGGA
>Ga0256914_1003166_pt1 | contig 13136 bp, 13 predicted proteins | sample HulkmetaG_FD_191571 | JGI IMG/M metagenome (GOLD analysis project Ga0256914, IMG submission 191571) | Hydrothermal chimney microbial communities from Main Endeavour vent field at the Juan de Fuca Ridge, Pacific Ocean - Hulk | ecosystem: Environmental > Aquatic > Marine > Hydrothermal vents ... | reverse complement strand
GGCCGCCAATGCCAGAACTCCGGAACCACAACCGAAATCCAGCACCTTCTTTCCCTGTGGCGGATGGGCATCCAGCCATTCCAGGCAGAGCGCAGTCGTGGGATGGGTTCCGGTACCGAAAGCCAGCCCAGGATCGAGCATCAGGTTAATGGCCTGCGGGTCCGGCGGCTCATGCCAGGAGGGTACGATCCAGAGCCTCTTGCCAAATTGCATGGGTTCGAACTGCTCCATCCATGTGCGTTCCCAGGCCTGATCTTCCAGCATTTCGGTACGCCACTGTGCGGGAGGCTGCCCCATCTGGTGCGTCAACGCCTGCCGGAGCGCCTCGGCATCGGTATCTGCTGCGAACAATGCCTGAATCCGCACCTCCCCCCACATCGGCAAGGTACCCGGTGGTGGCTCGAAAAGGGGTTCATCCTCGGCATCCCTGAGCGTCACGGACAATGCACCAAGCGCTTCGAGAAATTCCTCGACCTGTTCCAGCACTTCACCAGGAAGCTGAAAATGAATCTGGAGCCAGGACATCGGGATAGCCTCCTACAGGCCCAGCTTCTTTTCCAGATAGTGAATCTCTACCCGGCCACGGCGGAAGGCTTCATCCTTGAGCAAATCCTGATGCAGCGGGATATTGGTCTTGATGCCCTCGATCACCACCTCTTGCAGCGCACCACACATGCGGGCCAGCGCCGTCTGACGGTCTTCGCCATGGGTAATGAGTTTGCCAATCATGGAATCGTAATAGGGCGGTACACGATAACCGTTGTAGATATGCGTTTCGACCCGCACACCCGGGCCGCCCGGAGCATGGAACTGATTAATGACGCCGGGAGAAGGCATGAAGGTAGCCGGGTCTTCGGCATTCAGGCGGCATTCGATCGCATGACCGCGAATGGTGATGTCCTCCTGTTGCAGCGTCAGGGGATGCCCCGCCGCGATACTGATCTGCTGTTTGACCAGATCGATTCCGGTAATCATCTCGGTGACCGGATGCTCGACCTGCAGACGGGTATTCATCTCGATGAAATAGAATTCGCCATTTTCATACAGGAACTCGAAGGTACCCGCACCCCGATAGCCGATATCGATACAAGCCTGAGCAACCCGCTCGCCGATCCGCGCACGCTCCTCCTCGGTGATGCCCGGTGCCGGCGCTTCCTCGATGACCTTCTGGTTGCGGCGTTGCAGTGAACAATCGCGCTCACACAGGTGGATCGCGTGACCCTGGCCATCGGACAACACCTGAAACTCGATATGGCGCGGTGTCTCCAGGTATTTCTCCATGAACACTTCGCCGTTGTTGAACGCGGCCAGCGCCTCGGCCTTGGTCAGCGAAATGGCATTGGTCAGCGCCCCTTCGGCATGGACCACCCGCATCCCGCGGCCGCCGCCACCACCGGAGGCTTTGATGATGACCGGATAGCCTATTTCCCGCGCCATGCGGATATTTTCCTGCGGATCATCACCCAACGCCTCCGCGGAACCCGGCACACAGGGTACACCGGCCTTGATCATCGCATTCTTGGCGGAAACCTTGTCCCCCATCAGGCGAATGGTCTCGGCTTTTGGTCCAATGAAAATGAAGCCACTGGATTCCACCCGCTCGGCAAAGTCCGCGTTCTCGGAGAGAAATCCGTAGCCGGGATGTATGGCAACCGCATCGGTCACCTCCGCAGCAGCAATAATGGCCGGGATATTCAGATAGCTGTCGGTCGATGCAGCCGGACCGATACAAACCGTCTCGTCTGCAAGACGCACGTGTTTCAGGTCACGATCGGCTTCGGAGTGCACCGCCACGGTGCTGATGCCCAGTTCACGACAACCACGCAGAATCCTGAGCGCAATTTCGCCGCGATTGGCAATAAGTATCTTGTTAATCATCTGTTCGCCTCTAATGAACGAAGATTTCGTGTAACCACTCGGCGAGTAGTCGATATGAGGTCATTCAATAATGAACAGAGGCTCACCAAATTCAACCGGCTGACCGTTTTCCACCAGAATGGCCTTGACCACGCCCGAGACATCCGATTCGATCTGGTTGAGCATCTTCATGGCTTCGATGATGCACAGCGTATCGCCTTCGGAGACCGTCTGCCCGATATCCACGAACGGAGCGGCGGTCGGGGACGAGGCGCGATAGAAGGTGCCTACCATGGGCGAGGTGACCTGGTGCCCCGAAGCTGCTGCAGGCTCGGCTATCTCTGCAGCTTCGGCAGGCACTGCCGGTGGCGCCATTGCAGGAGGAGGGGGTGGTGGTGGCATGTAGCCGGGATGTGGCGCGGCATAGGTAACCGGCGCCTCGGCATTGCCAATGGGACCACGGCTGATGCGAACCGACTCCTCCCCTTCCTTGATTTCAATTTCGGAAACACCCGAGTCTTCGATCAGTTCAATCAGTTTCTTTATCTTGCGAATATCCATAGTGATTCTGCCTTGACCGGCTACTGATCTGCTTTCAGCCGCTCGACCACTGTTTCCAGCGCAAGATGGTAGCCCTGCGAACCCAGCCCGGCAATTACGCCTTCGGCAACATCGGAAAAGTAGGAGTGGTGACGGAAAGGCTCGCGCCGGTATACGTTAGAGAGATGTACTTCTATAAAAGGTATCTCCACACCCAGCAGCGCATCTCTGAGCGCGATACTGGTGTGGGTAAATGCGGCAGGATTGATGATGATGAATCGCGTACCGTCATCAGCAGCCTGATGAACCCGATCAATCAACTCATGCTCCGCATTGCTCTGAAAAGCATCCAGGGACATGCCCCTTGCTTCAGCCTGCGCCATCAGCGCATCCACGATATCGTCCAGTGAATTGCGCCCGTAGTGATCCGGCTCGCGTCGTCCGAGCAGGTTCAGATTGGGACCATTCAATACTAGAATATCGGGCATTTGTTATTAAGTTGCTTCGATCTGTCTCCAAATCGTCACTATATTGGGATCAAGGGATTCTGCCGGAAATTGTGAGCAGTGTCTATCTGTTCACAAATGAAATACACAACTACTCGCTGAATGGATTGCCGTCCAATCCCGGAGAAGTTGCCAACCTGTAAAGAGGGGCAGCGACTCAGTGGCCTGCCACCAACAGGAGCACACTACAACAACGACTTGACGGCCTTCTCCAGCGATTCCCGCGTCAATCCGCCAGCGCCGGAAAAGCGGATATTTCCTTCCCGGTCGAGCAATGCGCTGTAAGGCAGTGTGTTCATGGTGTCCCCATAATCCACTGCCACCTGATTGGCATCAGCCTGGCCGTACAGCACCGGGTAGTTGATGCCGATGCTATCGACAAAACTGCGAATCTTGTCAGGCTGATCTATTGCCACACCAATGATCTCGAACCCCTGGTCGGCATAGGCATTCCTGACCTCGATGAAGCCGGGGATTTCACGTCGGCACGGAGGACACCAGGTTGCCCAGAAATTGACCAGCACAACCTTGCCATCCCACTCGCTGATGGAACGCATCCTGCCATCCAGATCGGGCAGGGAGAAATCCGGTCGGTGCGCATCTGCAACGACATCAGCAGCCTCGGGGGAAACACCGCCAACATCACTTCCGGAGGACTGCAGCAGCAGAAAGATCCCGCCACCAGCCAGCAACGCAATCAGAATGGCGTAACCCAGGAATCTGTTATTCATGGTTTCTTGGCCTCCAGAACATGATCGCGGAACTCTGCGGCGTCCATGAATCCGACGACCCGGTATCCCTTGCGCTCATTCCCATCGGGCGTGAAGAACAGGATCGCTGGCGGGCCGATGATACCAAACCGCTTCATCAATGCCTTGTCTTCGTCATCATTGGCGGTAACATCGGTCTGCAACAACATGACATCACTCAGCGCTTCATGTACCGAGGGATCAGAAAAGGTGAATTTCTCCAGCTCCTTGCAGACGGCACACCATTCGGCCTCGAAATCCAGCATCACCACCGTGCCTTTCCTGCGAGCCTCATCCAGCGCATCATCCAGTCCCATTTCACCCTTGACGTGTCGAAACGGGAGCTTGCTGCTGGCAACGGGGGCCGCAGACTGACCCATGGAGACAGCGGACACACCACCAGCGCCCATCACGCCCTTGAGCGGCTGCAGGACATTGTTACTACCGGCTGCAACGCCGACCAGGATCAGCACACCATAGACGATCATGATCAGGCCACTGCCCTTCCACAGCGGCAGCAACTTGTGGCCGACCTTGCCATAGCCATGAAACGCACCCATGTAGACGCCGGAAAGGATCAGCAGGAACGCCCACAGCATCATGGTGACTGCGGGAGGCAGGATGCGTTCGAGGAACCAGATCGCCACACCCAGCATCATGACACCGAAGACAGACTTCACGGCATCCATCCAGGCTCCGGCCCGGGGCAGCAGGCTGCCGGCAGACAGCCCGATCAGCAGCAGTGGAACACCCATGCCCAGACCCATCGTAAACAGTGCCGCACCACCAAGTACCGCATTACCTGTCTGGCTGATATAGACCAGCGCCCCCATCAATGGAGCGGTAACGCACGGTCCGACAATCAGTGCCGAAAGAACCCCCATCACCGCCGCGCCCGTCAGGGAGCCGCTGCGCTGCTTGTTGCTCACATTGGTCAGGCGACTCTGGATGGCGGCCGGCATCTGCAGCTCGTAGAAGCCAAACAGGGAGAGCGCCAGGACCACAAAGACCAGGGCAAACGCGATCAGCACCCAGGGATTCTGGAACATCACCTGCAAGTTGGCACCCGAGAGACCGGCAACAACCCCGACAATCGCATAGACCGCCGCCATCGCCGCCACGTAGGAGAGCGAAAGCATGAAGGAGCGACGCGTGGTAAGGGTTTCGCCCTGGCCAACGATAATTCCGGAGAGAATCGGAATCATGGGAAAGACACAGGGGGTCAGCGATAACAGCAGGCCAAAGCCGAAAAAGGCAATCAGCGTCAGAATCATATTGCCCGAGGCAAGACGCTCGGCAATGGCATCCTGCGCCGAGACCATGGTTCCTGCAGCCATATCCGGCTCGGAGGCAATAGCGGGTGCGTTGGTGATTTCAGCTGTACCCGCCAGATCCTTCGTTGCGGCAAGGGCAGCAAGCTGTACCGCATCGAAAGCAATTTTCTTCTTCACGGGCGGATAGCAGACACCGGCATCGGCGCAACCCTGATAACTGATATTCAGCGCCAGGTTTTTCGGCGTTGACTGCACGCCCAGGATTGGAAACTCAACACGCAGCGGACCACGAAAGACCTCCGTCTCTCCACCTTCCAGATCGTCTTCCATTTCCCCCTTGGGGAATTTACCCGGCCCCAGCTTCAAACCGGTGGCACCTTCCAGCGCCGTCCTGATCTTGTCCTTGTAGAGATGATATCCGGGCGCAATCTGCCAGTTGGCCACCAGGGTATTAGGGCTTGTCAGCTCGGCACGAAACGCAAACGCCTCGTCATTGGGTAACAGCTCCGGCTCATCACTGCCGCCCAGACCACTGGTCAGCCGGTCGAGGCGTGAAAACGGGCTTGAACCGGCCACGGCAGCCAGCTGATTGGCGATGCTGCCACCACTGGCTGCGGGTGGTGCAGGTTCATCCCGCTCAACCGAGATTACTTTCTTCTGTGGCGGGTAACAGACACCGAGATCGGCACAACCCTGATACATGACCTCGATATCGACCGGACCATTCTGACCCGGTGCAAAATGGTAGGGCAGTTGCACATTGACGGTACCGCGATAGATTTCGACATCGCCAAAATTGGGATCCATCTTGACCTTGCCGGGCGGCCATTCCGGCGCCTTGTCAAGCGCCAGCCCTTCTGGTGGCGTGAACTTGAACTTGTCGCGATACAGATAATAGCCATCGGCAATCTTCCACTGCAGATCGATAATGCCAGGCTTGTCCTCGGATGCGCTGAAGACAAACGCCTCATCGACATGCAACAACTCGTCCTGATTGATCGCCAGTGCCGGTAGCGGCAACAGGATCATCAACAACAGGGCATATAATTTATTCAGCATGGGTTGCCTCATCAATCCATCTCAGATATCGGGGGAGCCCGTCAACAACGGGAATACTCAGTATTTCAGGCAATTCATAGGGATGACGGCGGCTGATCAGGGACGCGACCTGCGGGTAGAGCCGGGCGTGCGTCTTGATAATCAGCTGATGCTCTTTGCCCTGCTCCATCTTGCCCTGCCACTGATAGATCGAAACCATCTCGGGGAGAATGTTGACGCAGGCCGCCAGTCTTTCCTGCACCAGCTCGTTGGCAAATCGCGCCGCGCCGGACGAATCCGGCCACGTCGTCAAAACAATAATCTTGTCGGTCATTATTACGGGGGAAATGTATAGAAGGATGCAACGGGAGTCCAGCACGGATTCCCGCTGGTGGCAACCTCGAAAAATCTGCCTGGGGCGCCATCGAGTCAGGTTTGGTGCAGTACTCGCACCAGAATGCCTAATCGAACTCCGCAATCACCGGCGCATGATCCGAGGGTCTCTCCCAGGTACGCGGCTCACGGTCGACGGTGCTCATGATGCAGCGCTGCGCCAGCGGCTCGCTGGCCAGAATCAGGTCGATCCGCAAACCACGGTTGCGCCGGAATGCGGCCTGGCGGTAATCCCACCAGGAAAATACCGCTTCCGGTTGCTCATGCAGCCGGAAGGTATCCCTGAAGCCCAGCGCCAGGATAGCATTGAGCGCTTCGCGTTCCGGTTCGGAACACAGCACCCGGTCATGCCAGATGGCAGGATCGTAGACATCACGATCATCGGGAGCAATATTGAAATCACCGAGAATGACGTAATTTTCATGTGACTGCCGATCCTGTTCGATATAGTCGCGTACCTTCTGCAGCCATTCGAGCTTGTAGGCATACTTGTCACTGCCAACAACCTGACCGTTGACGACATAGAGGTTCAGCACCCGCAGGTCACCTATCGTCGCCCCGAGAATCCGCCGCTGCGGATCATCGAGACCGGGAATATCGGTGATGATATCGGTCATCGGCTCACGACTGAGCAACGCCACACCGTTGTAGGTCTTCTGCCCGGAGAAGGCAACCTGATAACCGGCAGCTTCCAGCTCGACCCGCGGGAAGTTCTCATCCAGCAACTTGGTCTCCTGCAACGCCAGAATATCGGGAGTGGCACTCTTCAACCAGTCGAGGACATGCGGCAACCTGACCTTGAGTGAGTTTACGTTCCAGCTGGCAATTTTCATGCGGCCAACCCCGTATGTCTGAGCAGCGCATCGATCTTCGGTTCACGCCCGCGAAATGCGACAAAGGATTCACGGGCCGGGCGTGCACCGCCCATTTCCAGAACATTCTGCAGGAACGCACGCCCCGTTTCCGGATTGAACAGCCCCTCCTCCTCGAATTTGGCAAACGCATCGGCCGACAGCACTTCAGCCCACTTGTAACTGTAGTAGCCTGCCGCGTAGCCGCCACTGAATATGTGACTGAAACCGTGTTGAAAACGGTTGTATGCCGGAGGTTTGACAACGGCCACTTCATCGCGCACCTGCCGCAGGATCTCCTGTACCCGGCCACCCTGCTCGGGGTCATACTCCCGGTGCAGGCGCATATCGAAAATCGCAAACTCCAGCTGCCGAACCAGCTGCATTGCCGCCTGGAAATTCTTGCTCCTGATCAGCTTGTCATGCAACTCATCGGGGATGGGTTCACCCGTTTCGTAGTGAGCGGCGAACATATCCAGCGCCTCACGCTCCCAGCAGAAGTTTTCCATGAACTGACTGGGCAGCTCGACCGCATCCCACTCGACACCCGCAATGCCCGATACATCGGCAACATCGACCTGTGTCAGCATGTGATGCAGGCCATGGCCAAACTCGTGGAACAGGGTAATGACTTCTTGGTGGGTAAACTGCGCCGGCTCGTCTCCCAGCGGAGGGGTGGAATTGCAGGTCATGTACGCGACCGGGATCTGCACCCCCTCCTGCTTGCGCATGCGCGTAATGCAGACATCCATCCAGGCGCCACCGCGTTTCTGCGCTCTGGCGTAGAGGTCGAAATAGAATTGCGCTCGCAACTCACCGGCGGCATCGAAGATTTCATAAAACCGGACATCGGGATGCCAGGTATCGACGCCCTTTTTCTCACGTATCGTGACGCCGTAAAGGCGATGAACCAACGCAAACAGACCCGGTACAACCCGATCCACCGGAAAGTAGGGCTTCAGATCTTCCTGCGACAGGTTGTAGTAAGCCCCTTTCATCTTCTCACTGATATACGGGACATCCCAGGCTTGCACATCACTCATACCCAGGACACCTACTGCAAAACGCTTCAGGTCAGCCATTTCCGCTTCAGCAGCCGGCCTGGCGCGCTGCGCCAGCTCATCGAGGAACTGCAGGACTTCTTCGGGCGTATCCGCCATCTTCGTCACCAGCGAGCGCTGTGCGTAGTTCTCAAAACCCAGCAGCTGCGCCAGTTCGTGCCTGAGCGCCAGAATCTCCTCAATAAGGGCGGTATTGTCCAGCTCGGGTTTGTCACCCTGATCGGAGGCGCGGGTTGTATAGGCGCGGTAGACCTCTTCGCGCAGATTGCGATCATCCGCATAGGTGACAACCGAATGATAGGAGGGAAAATCCAGCGTCAGCAGCCAACCTTCCCTGCCTTTCTGCCCGGCAGCCTGTCGCGCCATCGCCATCCCCGATGCAGTCAATCCCGCCAGGGCTGATTCATCGGTAATATGTTTTTCCCAAGCATTGGTGGCGTCGAGTACGTTCTCGCTGAATTTGGCGGAAATCTCGGACAGCCGCTGCGAGATCTCCTTGAAGCGCTGTTTGTCCTGCTCCGGCAGATCCACGCCACCAAGATGAAAATCCCGCAACGCGTGTTGAATGGTTGTTTGTTGTGCCGGCGTCAGCTGGGCGAATCCATCGCTATCGGCAATCGACCGATAGGCCTCGTACAGCGCCTTGTTCTGCCCCATTTCGGTAGTGTATTCGGAGAGCCTGGGCAGGCACGCATTATAGGCCTGACGCAGTGCATCGGAGTTGACCACGGCATTCATGTGGCCGACCGGCGACCACGCACGTGACAACTGGTCATCCATCTCTTCAAGCGGCTGAATCAGATTGTCCCAGGTGAATGGCCCAGGCTGACTCAGCAACTGTTGCAGTTGCTCTCGATTCTGCTGCAACAGCGTATCGATCGCCGGTTCGATCACATCTGGCGTAATCCGGGAGAAGGGCGGCAATCCTTTAAGACCAACTAGCGGGTTACTCATAACAACCGGGGCGTTTGCTGAACACCATCAAACTTTAACATGCGAAACTGCCCTGCTATACCGCCTCTTCGAAGTGCTGTTCACCAATGCAGGACTCCCTTTTGTAAAATGCCAACTCCTCCACAAAAATTCGGCCAAATGACAACCCGCCTGATACTCCTGCTGCTCGCCAGCCTGCTCTCTACCAGCTGCAGCCATTATACCCGGGAGATGTTTCGCGAAAACAAACTCACCCCTGCCACCATGCAGACACCACGACACCATCCTGATCCACGACACTGGGATGACCGTCACATCACCTACAGCTGGCTGGGCCATGCCACGGTTCTGATCAACCTGATGGGAAGCTGGATCATGACCGATCCGGTGCTACATAAAAGAATCGGGCCACCGGAAGTCCTCGACAACCTGCTTGGCATCAAGCGCATCACCGCTCTGCCACTCACCATCGACGCCTTGCCGGCCATCGATATTGCCCTGATCTCCCATGCACACTACGACCACCTCGATCTCCCGTCACTGCGCACGCTGGAGCCCATGGGAACTCACCTGATCGTACCTCGCCAGGTCGCCACTCTGGCAGACATGTTCGATACTCCTGTCACCGAGCTCGACTGGCTGCCCGGTGAACGAGCGGCAATCACCCTGGATGACGGACTCACCATCTGCGCTTTCCGCGTTGAGCACTATGGCTACGTTCCATTCGGCAAGCGCCATCGGCCGATGGGTTTCAACGGCTATCTGCTGGAGAAACGGGGTATCCGCATTGCCTTTCTTGGTGACACCTCCTTCGACAGAAACCGGGATGAAAACGGCAGGTTGCTACGGCAACCAGTCAAAGTGGACTGGTCCGAAAAACTCAACCCCGGCACACCACCAGACCTCTGCATTCTCCCCATTGGTGACAGCTACTATCACCTCAATCACACCAGCCCTGCCGAAGCACTCGCCATCGCCAATGCCATGAATTGCCGGAAGCTGTTGCCGATTCACTATGGGACGTTCAGATTGACGCCCCGCAGCAAGGCCAGACAGGCGCCGGAACTGGAATTATTCCAGCTGCTGAAAAAACGGAGTGATGAGGCCAGGATCCTCTGTGGGAAGCACCAGTTTCCTGAGGTGGGAGTAACATGCCAGCTCCCTGTAGCAAAACCACCCTGACCTGTCAGCCCAAACTCTCCACCGACCCTGGCGAGCAACCTCTATTGTCCACGCTGATACTCTCTGAGAGCCTGTCGGACTTAACGCTGTTTGGCTGCCGAATACGCCGCTATGAAATCCGCTATCGATGCTGCATTGTTCAAATCAAGTATGGCAGGCATTGATGGCATCTCCGGCAATGCTTCATCGGTGGCTATGGCGATTACCGCCTTGTCATCCGGGAAGATCAACGGCTTGTTGAGATTGGGGCGGTGCAATTCGATCTTGGGAAAACGTTCATGACGATAGCCTTCGACCAGCACCAGATCGAGAGTATCGGCATCCAGCTTCAGCAGAATGTCCTGCAGTGGTGGCGCGTCATGAAGGCCCTGAAATTCGGTGATATGGGCCAGACGGTGCTGGGAGACGATCAGCATCTGCTGGGCACCGGCGTGGCGCAGTTCATAGCTGTCCTTGCCGGGGTAGTCTATCTCGAAGTTATGGTGTGAATGCTTGATCACCGCAACGCGCAGCGCCCGCTGTTTCAGCAACGGTATCAACTTCTTCAGCAGGGTGGTCTTTCCGGTACCACTGTAGGCACAAAACCCCAGCAATGGTGTGGCAAACTGGATTGAATCTTTCATGGGCTGAACCTGCCATCCCGCTAGCCCGAGTCCTGGAATCTGGCCAGCGATGGATCGTTTGCGGATTGGTCGCAAATCATATCACAGGGCCCCACGCTTCCGTGTGCTGCCCGTCACCTGAATCCGAGGCGTGAAGACGAATTCAGGTTAAACTGACCCTTCGAACACAATGAGACTATGCCGAAAATGACCCCCAACCTGAAAATCCTTTTCTCCGTCATCCTGCTAACCACCAGTACACTGGGACTGGCAGATGGCAAGATCACCACTAATGCACCCGGTATCCCATCCATTATTGCCGATCCCTTGGGCCCCTACCCCAGCCAGAAGATCGCACCCAGAACCTGGGTAGTGCACGGCCCAACGGAAACACCCTCCGAAAAGAATGCCGGATTCATGAACAATCCCGGCTTCATTGTCACCAGCAATGGGGTGGTCATTATCGATCCCGGTTCGAGTTACAACGCCGGGAAATCCCTGCTGGAGAGAATCCGCAAGGTAACCGACAAACCCGTCACACATGTATTTGCCAGCCATGTTCATGGCGATCACTGGCTGGGCAACCATGCCATCATCGAAGCTTTCCCCGACGTGCAACTCATGGCCCACCCGGAAATGATTCGGGAGGCCAAAGCCGGAGCAGCCGAACAGTGGATCACGATGCTGGAAAAACTGACGAACAATGCCACCAGGGGCACAAAGGCAGTCATCCCGACCATTGCACTGAAAGATGGTCAGGAAATCAGAACGGGCGGGATCACGTTCAGGGTCATTCTCTCGGAACATGCCCATACCAAAACCGATGCGATGATTCTGGTGGTCGAGGAAAAGGTGCTTTTTACCGGCGACAACGTCACCTACAAGCGAATCGCCAGAATGGATGATGGCAGCTTCACGGGAAATATCGAGATTATCGAACGTGCATTGAAACTACCGGTTACGACCGTCGTTCCAGGGCATGGACCAAGCGGGGAAAAGAAAAAGACATTGAATGCGTTTCTGACCTATTTGAAAACGGTCTATGAAAATGTGGCCGCCATGGTCGATGAAGGGCTGGAAGATTTTGAAATGAAAAAGGCCATCGCACCAAAACTGAAAAACTATGCCAACTGGCCCGGTTTTGACAAGGAGCTGGGAAAGCATATCAGCCTGGCAAAACTGGAAGCCGAAGCAAAAATGTTTGAATGATCCTTGCGGAAAACCTTTTCCCGAGAAACCTGGTCATGAAGCGGCCGTCTTTTTGGCGGCCGATTCATGACGATCAAGTATTCAGTATTGTTGCTCAGTAATCGACTGACAGGAAATCCGTCAATTCAAGCGCCTCACCTTCCAGCACTGTACCGCCAGATCTGTGACCCATGACTTCCATTGATGCAATGTCAACACGGGGTTGATGAGCACCTACCGGATCAGAATCATAATCGGCAGAGGCAAACTCCATTATCGCCAGGATATCGCCTGACAACGCAGGTTCCTGTGCGACACCACCCATCTCCAGCATTGCAATATTGACCTTGGGCAACGGGCTTCCAACTGCGACTGACTCATAATCCGAGGAAACAAATTCCATAATTTCAATCGCTTCATCAGAGGCCATGACCTGACCAGACAGGGGCAGGAAAAGGGCCAACGCAGACACGGTAAAAAGTTTTGATAATTTCATGGTTTAACTCCATCACTCATTGTTCGTTAATTGATAAATTTGTCTGTTTGTCTGAATTCAGCGATCAAGCAATCCGTGCTTGAAGATAATTACGCCACATCATTTGACATGGATGCAGATTAATTAATGCAGAGTGAGAAGGTTTGATTTTGGGAGTAATTCCCATACGGGGAACACTCCCTGGATCCAAGGAGGCTGTCCGAGCTTCAGTCGAGCGTGCTGAACGGCTGGATCGTCACGATATCACCAGGCTCCACGGTGCCCTGTTCAGGAGGGAGGATGATGAAGCAGTTGCCATAGCTCATCGAAGTGAGAATACCCGAGCCCTGCTTGCCGGTTACATCGACCTCCAAGGTGCCACGCTCGCCATGACTGGCAGTACCACGGGCAAACTCGGTTCGTCCAGGACGCTTGCGGATCTGCGTCGTGGCAACCGCATTCACCAGAAAGGGTTCACGCCGTTCAC
>Ga0256914_1003165_pt1 | contig 13138 bp, 11 predicted proteins | sample HulkmetaG_FD_191571 | JGI IMG/M metagenome (GOLD analysis project Ga0256914, IMG submission 191571) | Hydrothermal chimney microbial communities from Main Endeavour vent field at the Juan de Fuca Ridge, Pacific Ocean - Hulk | ecosystem: Environmental > Aquatic > Marine > Hydrothermal vents ... | reverse complement strand
CCGTTCTACAGCGAGTAAGATTTCCTCCCTGGACATCCCTACCCCATCATCTTCCACAAGAATCAACCTTTTCCCACTCTCTTCAGCGATAATACGTATATTTTTAGCACCAGCATCAATGGCATTTTCAACAAGTTCTCTTACAACCGAGGCCGGGCTTTCAATAACTTCACCCGCTGCAATTTTTCTTATGACCTCATCCGGTAGTTTCTTTATCATCTTTTTCCTTCAATCTATCGATAAAAATCTCTTCTATCAATTTTTCAGGATGTTTACCCATTTTTCTAATGAGATACTTGAGTGCAAGTGACTCCACAACTGTGGAAATATTTTTACCCGGAATAACTGGCAATCTAACGTAAGGTAGTTCCACCCCAAGAAGTTGTGTTTTTTCAAATTCAAATCCCAATCTATCAAAAGGATTATCCTCCACACTTTTCAATTCTACGACCATATCTACAAATTTTGTCTCCTCAACAGAGGCAACACCAAAAGATTTCAGAACATCAATAAATCCCACCCCTCTCAATTCCATCAAAAATCTCAGCTCAGGTGAAGGTGCCCCTGACCTACCAAGTATTTTCCCCTCTGGATAAGCTATTATTTCTATAAAATCGTCTCCCACGAGTCTGTGTCCTTTTCTCACGAGATCCAGTGCACACTCTGACTTTCCAACACCACTCTCTCCTTTAAAAAGTATGCCAACTCCGTAAACATCTACAAGTGTCCCGTGAATTTTCTGGCGCCTGGCAAGTATAAATCTAAGATAGTCACCGAGAAGCAAAGTTATGCGTGTAGAGTTATGTGGTGTACTCAGGATCGGTATACCAAGATCATCTGCTACTTTCTTGAATCTATCCGGGGGAATACAACCGTCAGAGAAGATGAAAACAGGGATCTGTTTATCCTTCAACCTGTTCAACAATTTAGTATGAGATTTCATCTGTTCGATAAATTTACATTCAATGGGGGTGAAAAGAAGGATTACATCGTCAGGAATATCATCAACTTTTCCTGAGAGGAACAATCCCGGAATATAGATCTCGGTTGTAAAAATTATCCTCTCACTACTTCCTGTAATTAAGTCTAATTTTAAGAAGTCTTTTTCTATTAAATCTCTAACTCTTAGTGGATCCAATCAGACCCTTCTGTCCTTTAACTTTTCTTCGTATTTCTTTAACTGGGACTTAATCTTATCTTTCAATTCATCAATAGCATTAAACGCATCCTTACCAACGGATGAAACTTTCAGAGTGCTCCCTTTCACTTTTACAATCATTTCTCCCTTAACTCTCCCCTTCTCTTCTTCAAGTACCAGTTCGCTATCGATAATATTTCTGGAATATCTATCGAGTGTACTAAGTCGTTTTTCTGCATACTGCCTCAATCCGTTGGTTATTTCCAGGTTTTTCCCCTGAATGCTGATCTTCATAAGCAACCTCCTTTAAGTTTAAATTCCACTTATATTAATTAAGCCACTCGATAAAAAAGTCAACAAGATATTGGCCATTATACCTGCTACAATGTCATCTGACATCACACCAATACCTGATGGAAGTTTTTCAAAATATTTAATAGGCCAGGGCTTCACTATATCAAAAAATCTGAAAAATAGGAATCCAGATAGAAGAACAGGGAATGTAAACTTGTGAAACAATATAGCAAAGCCTACTCCAACAACTTCATCGATAACAACCTCGGAAGGGTCTTCACCCCATTTTTCCTCAAGATAACTTGAGACCCATACACCTACTATCGAGGCAGTAACAATAAAAAGTGTGACGAATTCATTTGTGAATTTAAAGTGATGGACAAGGAGGATGAAGATAAAGCTTGCAATTGTACCGGGGCCTATGGGAATTTTTCCAATAAAACCAAACGTCCCTATCAGTTCAATATTTACATCACCTATAAGTTTGTAGGAAATATAGCCACAAACAGCCCCCACAGCATCGGCAAGAAAGTCATACAAACTAAAGGTCCTGTATGGGATACCAGCTTGAACTACCTCAACCAGGAATCCTATTCCGAGGGAAATTATTAGCATGGTAATCCAGCTTCTATTTTGATAACCATGGAGAAAAAATATGATCAAAAAATAAAATCCGATGAAGTGAAGAACCTTATCAAAATTTCCTGTACCTCCAAGGTTACCAACTGGAATAATCGCCGCGATAAAAAAGACAGCGGCAAATATCCACGCTATGTAACGAAAGTCTCTTAATGCTCTGGCCATTTCTGATAGATGACTCCTGTAAACCAGTTACTTCTATCAAGGGCTCTATATTGTATGGCCTCAGCCACGTGATGTGTCCTGATTTCTATACTTTCATCGAGATCGGCTATGGTCCTCGCTACTTTCAGAATTCTATGATATGCTCTTGATGAAAATCCAAACTTCTCAATGGCAGTCCGTAGAAGTTCTTCGGAATTTTTATCGATCCTGCAATACCTCTTTATCTCTTTAGGACCAATCTGGGAATTACTATGGACACCTTTGAGATTTGCATATCTTTCACGTTGTATTTCTCTCGCTTTTTCCACACGTTCCCGGATTTTAGATGACGGTTCACCTTCACTCTCCTTTCTCAGTTCATCAAATCTCAGAGGGGGCACCTCAATGTGAATATCTATTCGATCAAGAAGAGGACCAGAGACCTTCGAGTGATATCTCTGGATCATCGAAGGTGTACACGTACACTCATGATAGGGATCAGTGAGATATCCACATGGACATGGATTCATGGCAGCTACAAGCATAAATCTGGCCGGATATGTAACGGACATTTTGGCGCGGGAGATTGTGACAACACCGTCCTCTAAAGGTTGTCTCAAAACTTCAAGCACATTTCTATTAAACTCAGGTAGCTCGTCCAGGAAAAGCACACCGTTATGGGCAAGACTTACCTCACCAGGTCTCGGATTGGCACCGCCCCCAATGAGACCGGCATCCGAGATTGTATGATGTGGAGCCCTGAAAGGTCTGGTTGCAACAATGGTACCTTTTAAATTGCCAGCAACAGAGTATATCTTTGTTGTTTCAAGTGCTTCATCAACTGTCATGCGTGGTAAAATAGTGGGCACTCTCCTGGCGAGCATTGTCTTACCGGAGCCTGGTGGTCCGATCATTAAAATGTTATGTCCACCGGCAGCTGCAACTTCCAACGCCCTCTTGACCTGCTCCTGCCCTTTAACCTCAGAAAAATCTACGCTGTAGCTGGAGTGTGTTGAAAATAGTTCACTCATTTCTACGTGTGCAGACTCTATTTCAAACTCCCCTCTGAGAAACCTTACTACCTCGAACAATGTCTTCACAGGGTAGATTTTTATTCCCTCGACAATGGCTCCCTCAATCACATTCTCTTCGGGTAATATTACCCCTTCCATACCACGAGACCTGGCAGATAACACCATTGGTAATACACCTTTAACTCGCCTGATAGATCCATCGAGTGAGAGTTCCCCAACGAAAATGTTCCTCTCAAAAAAATCTGAGTTCGGGATTTCACCTGTAGCCCTCAAAATACCAATTGCAATGGGTAAATCAAACGACGACCCTTCCTTTCTGACATCTGCAGGAGCAAGATTTATTCTAACACGTTTTACCGGTATGCTGAAACCAGAATTTTTCAGTGCAGATTGCACTCTTTCTTTAGATTCTCTAACCGCTCCTTCTGGAAGTCCCACTGTGACAAACGATGGTAATCCCGGTGAAAGGTCTATTTCCACCTCAACTATATAACCTTCCACCCCCAATACTGCTGATGAAAGGACCTTCGAGAACAACTAAAACCCCTCCTACACATTCTTATTTTTCTTCTTTTGACTTTCTGTATGAATCGTAAAAGGCCTGGAACATTTCAAGAGGCAATGGGAATACGATCGTGGATGTATTTTCAGAGGATATTTCTCTAACCGTCTGAAGGAAACGGAGTTGTAAAGTAATGGGGTTTCTTGCAAGAATATCTGCGGCCGAGGAAAGTTTCTCCGCTGCCTGATATTCACCCTCTGCATTGATAATCTTTGCTCTTCTTTCTCTTTCGGCCTCAGCCTGACGTGCCATAGCTCTCTGCATTTCCTGCGGGAGATCCACATGTTTAATCTCTACAGCCGACACTTTTACACCCCACGGGTCAGTTTGCTCATCGATAATTCTCTGAAGTCTCTGATTCAATTTTTCTCTCTGAGATAACAATTCATCAAGCTCTACCTCACCAAGTACACTTCTGAGGGTCGTCTGAGCGATTTGAGAAGTTGCATAGTAATAATCTTCCACTTCGACAACACTCTTTGCAGGGTCAAGCACCCTGAAATAAACAACTGCATTAACTTTAACAGAAACATTGTCTTTCGTAATAACGTCCTGAGGCGGGACATCAAGAACAATGGTTCTTAAAGAGACCTTAACCATTTTGTCAACGAAAGGGATCAAAATAATCAAACCCGGCCCTTTAACACCGATTAATCTTCCGAGTCTGAAAATAACACCTCTCTCGTACTCGCGGAGTATCCTGATCATAGAGGAAAATAGGATCAGGATAATGATTAATAAGGTTAAATAGAACATAACCAACCTCCTTGTTTAAGTAAGGTAAATGATAGTCCAGAGAGGTATGAATTGCAATTTTGGTGGAGGCGGCGGGAATCGAACCCGCGTCCGGGGGTAATGACCCAGAAGGTCCTACATGCTTAGCCTGCCTTTTACTGTGGAGCCTCCAGCTCCCTGGCAGGCGAGGGAGATTCTGGAGGTCCCTCCGGTTTATACTGTCGCCCTGACCCAACCGGAGCGAGAATCAGGGCCAAGCTCCCTGTCTATGACACCCTTGTGGCGAGTCGGGAGCCAACCTCTCCACAGGGCGGGCTGCCGATCAATTAGGCAGCCATTGCATAGTTGTACTCGGGAATTGTTTTTCGCCGCCTGTTTTACGAGGTGACGGCACCTCGGCATGCACCTCCTGGACCACGCTACCCCCGTCGAATCCTTACGCCCCCACTTTTTCAAAGAACGCATTCTATTAATAACGTCTCCTCATTTTTTGTCAAGTGGCTACATACCTCAAAATTTTATGATAAAATTAATCTGCCCAAGCAATCAAAATATTCACATCTTCCGATCAACCAATGAACACGGGAAGGTCTTCTCTAAAAGAGTCTGTGATTCTATTATAAATATCAAATTCCACGAGTATTTTCCCTCTATCAATTGGACTGCTCCTGTGAAGACCCTGATAAAAAGACCCTGAATTGGTCACATACTATATACTGTAATTTTCTTTTGCCGTGAAATACTGCTGTAGCAGTATCCAGGTGACAACTTGCCAAAGATGAAAAATTCCATAAAATAATCCACTTATGCCAGCAGAGAAAATCATTGTTCGAGGCGCAAGAGTTCATAACCTGAAGAATATAAATGTTGAGATTCCTCGGGATAAGTTTGTTGTCATTACCGGACTCTCAGGCTCCGGTAAATCATCCCTTGCGTTTGATACATTGTACGCCGAGGGTCAGAGAAGATATGTTGAATCTCTCTCGGCCTATGCAAGACAGTTTCTCGGCTTAATGGAAAAGCCTGATGTGGATCTTATAGAAGGCCTTTCCCCTGCCATTGCTATAGAGCCCAGAAAGGCATCCAAAAATCCTCGCTCTACCGTCTCCACAGTTACTGAAATTTATGACTACCTGAGACTCCTGTTCGCAAGAATCGGGATTCCACATTGTCCCGAACATGACATACCCCTTAAATCTCAGACCGTTGATGAAATTGTTGATGTTATCTTAAAACATAGAGAGGGAGAGAAAATTCAGATACTCGCTCCCATGGTTAGAGGCAGAAAGGGAGAGTTTAAAGATCTTTTTGAAAGAATAAGAAAACTCGGATTTGTAAGAGTGAGGGTGGATGGAAAGATTTACCGTCTGGAGAATGTACCTGATCTCGAAAAATATAAAAATCATACGATTGAGATTATTGTTGACCGCATCAAATTAAAAGAAGGTATCCGCTCTCGACTCGCCGACTCTATAGAACAGGCCTTAAAGGTCGCAGATGGACTTGTTACAGTCATTTTTGAGGATGGAAAGGAGGAAATCTTTAGTGAAAAGCTTATGTGTCCAATATGCGGATTCTCCATGCCGGAACCGGAGCCAAGACTCTTTTCCTTCAACTCTCCCTACGGCGCATGTCCAGCCTGTAACGGTCTCGGAGTAAAACTTGAAATTGATCCACAGCTTCTAATTTCCAATCCTGAACTGTCTATTTTTGAAGGAGCTCTTAGGCCCTGGGGCGTACCAAATCCCTTTATCGAGACAAAGCTTGAGAAACTCGCATCCATTTACAACGTTGACCTGAATAAACCCTGGAGGGACCTGCCGATTGAATTTCGAAACGTAATAATTTACGGTACCGAAGATCCGAGAGAATATTCGCTGAACTCAGAAGACTTTGAATCTGAGTATTTTTTCTATGAAGGTATCATCCCACACTTATGGCGTAGATACAGAAGTACCGAATCCGATTGGGTAAAGAATGAAATCGAAAGTTATATGGTAAAAAGAACATGCCCGGTATGCGGGGGTTCAAGACTAAAGAGAGAAGCTCTTTCTGTAAAAATTGACGGAAAATCAATACATGACATTACCCAAATGACGATCAAGGCGGCCTACGATTTTTTCATGAATTTCAATCCGACCGGCAAAGCTGGAATTATTGCCAAACAGATTCTAAAAGAGATCCGAGCACGACTTGGATTCTTACTCGATGTTGGCCTTGATTATCTTACACTGGACAGACCGACTGAAACACTCTCTGCGGGCGAGGATCAGAGGGTGAGGCTTGCCACTCAAATAGGCTCTGGCCTGACTGGAGTCCTCTATGTGCTTGACGAGCCCACAATAGGGCTGCATCCGAGAGACACAGCGAGACTGGTTAATACCCTGCTGAAACTGAGAGACCTGGGGAATACTGTAATTGTTGTAGAGCACGATAGATATACCATCGAACATGCTGACTTTGTCATAGATCTTGGACCCGGTGCAGGCGAGAAAGGTGGATATGTAACAGCTACAGGTACACCAGAGAAGATTAAAAAGAGTTCAAAGTCTCTCACCGGGAAATATCTGGCGGGAAAGAAAAGTATCCCCGTCCCGACTGTTAGGAAGAGACCATCGGATAAATGGCTGATAATCAAGGGAGCACGTGCAAACAACCTTAAAAACATCACAGTAAGAATTCCTATTGGCCTCTTTGTCGTGGTAACTGGTGTCTCAGGATCAGGAAAATCCACTCTCGTCCAGGACACATTAAAAAATGCACTAATGAGGTTCTTCTATAACTCAAGAGTCGAAGTTGGCGAGCACGATGAAATTCTTGGAGTTGAATATATTGATAAAGTTGTGGATATAGACCAATCACCTATTGGAAGGACACCTCGTTCAAACCCTGCCACTTACACCTCAGCCTTCACCCCTATAAGAGAACTTTTTGCTTCATTGCCAGAGGCCAGAATGCGAGGTTATGCACCTGGAAGGTTCTCCTTCAACGTAAGAGGTGGTAGATGCGAAGCATGTCAGGGAGAGGGATTTGTAAAAATCGAGATGCAATTTCTCCCGGACGTATACATCCCGTGCGAAGTCTGTAAAGGGAAAAGGTACAATCGTGAGACACTCGAAGTCAAATTCAAGGGGAAATCTATAGCAGATGTACTCGATATGAGTGTGGATGAAGCATACGAGCTTTTCAAGGAAATACCACAAATAGAGAGAAAACTGAAATTGCTCAAAGAAGTTGGACTCGGATACATTAAATTGGGACAACCCGCCACAACCCTATCAGGCGGTGAGGCTCAGAGGGTAAAACTCGCAAAAGAACTCTCAAAAGTGGCAACTGGTAAAACACTTTACATCCTCGACGAGCCAACAACAGGGCTGCATTTTGACGATGTAAAAAAACTCATAAAGGTATTGAAAAAACTTGTTGAAAGGGGAAACACCGTCCTGGTAATTGAACATAATCTCGACGTTATAAAATCCGCCGACTGGATTATTGATCTTGGACCTGAGGGGGGTGATAAAGGTGGCAAGGTCATTGCCGAAGGACCACCAGAAGTTATAGCCTCCACGCCTGCATCTATTACAGGGAAATTTCTGAAAGAAGAGCTCCATATTCCATCAAAAAAGTCCGCAGGAGATGATTCCCTTTAACCTTATTGGACTTTCGGGGCAAATCCATTCCCAACTCGGGTAACCTAACACTCAGATTAAAATTGGCCTATCGTATTTTAACGAATCTGTCCAGAATCTTTTTACCCTTCAAGAAATAAACTCCCTGCGATAAATCACCTATGTAAGCCTCCCTCCCTGTAAACTCCCTTACGATCCTTCCAGTAGCAGATACTATTTTGACCGTGGAGTGGACAGGCTTCGTCAGTTCAATGTAATTTTTCACAATGTTGGAGCGTAGGCATTTACTGAATTGCTGGAAATTTTCTCCAACGAGTGCCGTCGTCGTGTCCTTTCCAAAATATACATCCTGTGTTCCTTCACGTGTATCTGTCCACACCATAAACGGTTTTGCGTTCCACGTATCAAGCCCGATATATTCTCCGATGAGACCGGACTTTCCAGCTGCCGGATTGCTTGAAACTGACGTTACACGAACATTGGGCGTCCATGTTTCTCCTCCATCATAGGATTGGGTCAGGTAAACATCCATCAGAATGTTATTGGGATCATTTCGGCGGTCATAGAAAATCACTGTTATGACACCGTGCTGATCTACATCTATCCAGGGATGGAATTGGTCCGTGGTAGCCCTCCTTGAGTCATCGTTCAATCTAATGGGGTTTGTCCAGCTTTCGCCCCTATCAGTAGACTTTCTGAAAAATATGTCTGTCCCACTGGTATCAGTCGAATCCATGTAAACTACGTAGAGGTTTCCATAATATGGGCTCCCGGGGTTTGCATCGGTCGCAAGTGCAGGGTAGGAAATAACTTCAAGCTGGGGATTAAGCGTATACCATCCACCATTAACATCCGTAATAGGTACGGGAGAGGTGAAAGATTGGCCACCGTCGAAAGATTTCGCCAACTCAAGTCTGCCCAGCATGTAATTAAGCCAGCCCACATAAACAATTCCAGAATCTCCTACGGTAACAACCGGCCATTGAACCCCGTAACTTAGGGTACTTATATGCAAAGGTGAAGACCAGGTGAGTCCGTGATCACTGGAAACGGATATATTTATTCCACCATTTGTGTAATCGTAAAACCTGGTCCATACAACATACAAATTGCCACGAAACGGTGAGTTTTGAACATTATCTGCTGTTATCAATTCTTTGTCCTCGAATGCTGACGAGTGAGCATCAATAACAGTATAGGGACCTTCCCAGGTCATCCCCCCGTCTCTGGATTTAAAAACAAAGATTCCAGAGGTCGAAGCGTCTGGTGGGAGGGAAAGTACAACTGCATAAAAATTTCCTGAATCATCAACCGTTACACCTGGATCGCTGTCCCATGCGTATGGAGTTCCAGCAAAAAGTGTATCATGCCAGGTGTTCCCACCATCAAAGGTATAGCCGAAAGCCACCTGTCGATATCCAAGTCTAAAATCCCTCCACACTGCCACCATATTCAAAGAATCAAGTGGATTAATAACAATCTGCTCTTCGTTCTGAATATTTGTTGTGACACTATTGATTCGAATATTTAGATAATTCGTGATTACCGTATCTTTTCCACCCTTTACCAATATCTTGCCAGGTTCATATAGCGCAAGTGGTTTCATAGGGTTGAAAAGAATAAGAGCAAGTAAAATTGTCATCATTCACCTCCATTTAAACTTTCCGAGAATTATAAGGATAGACATACAAATTATCCGCAGATTAAAATTCAAGCTCAATGAAGATACTGGTAATAAACTGGCAGGATATAAAAAACCCTCGTGCCGGTGGTGCAGAGGTGCACTTACATGATTTTTTCGGTAGAATTGCCCGTATGGGACATGAAGTAACAGTCATTGTTTCAGGCTTCAAAGGAGCTCCAAAGGAAGAAACTATCGATGGTATGAAATTCTACCGAATCGGAGGCAGGAATTATTTTAACTTTGTTCTACCCTTTTTCTACTGGACAAAATTTCACAGGATAGACTTTGATGTTATAGTCCTTGACATTAACAAAATACCCTTCTTTACACTGCTTCTTGAGAAAAAGCCAAAAGTGGGGATAGCTCACCATCTGTTCGGAAAATCCATTTTCCTTGAGGTGCCTCGACCAATGGCACTCTACGTTTATCTCACCGAACTTTTATTCTTTAAATTTGCGAGAAACATACCTTTTATCGCAGTCTCTCCGAGTACGGCTGAAGAGCTCAAGAAGAGAGGAGTGAAACATGTGAGAATAATTTACAACTGTGTTGACAGCGAAAAGTTTCATGTCCTTGGGATCCCTAAAACCCCGTACCCATCGGTTACCTATCTCGGTAGAATAACAAAATACAAATCCATCGACCACCTGATAGACGCTTTCAGGATTGTGAAAAGAGACGTTCCTGATGCAAAATTGACCATTGTAGGAGAAGGTCCTTACAGGGAAAAACTCATGAATTATGCCCAGGGGTTGAACGTGGAATTCACAGGGTTTGTTCCTGAAGAAAAAAAGATAGAGATTTTAAATAGAAGCTGGGTCGTCGTGAATCCATCAATTAAAGAAGGATGGGGTCTTACAGTGATCGAGGCCAATGCCTGTGGGACTCCTGTCATTGCTGCCAATTCTCCCGGTCTCAAAGATTCTGTTAAAAACGGGGAAACCGGGATACTCTATCCCTATGGAGATATTCAGAAGTTAGCAAAAGAGATTATCCGCATTTTGACAGACAAGGAATTACGTGAAACTCTATCTTCCAGAGCACTTGCCTGGTCAAAACACTTCGACTGTAACAACAATGCAGGAAAATTGTTGAAATTCCTTGAGGAAATGACGAGAGAAAAATCGAATCAAGAATAGACATTCTGAAAACCCTCTCCAGCCCAGCATCAATTATGGAAACCACGAGAACTACTTTTTAAGGCTGTCTATCAACCCTCAAGTGGCTTTATTTCCCAGACTTCAATAGCAACATCATTTTCAAGAAATTCAGGCTCACCGACCATCTCCGCCTTATATCCAAGTTTATTGAGTGCAGCAAACATCAACGCTGTCGAGATGTGAGGCGGGACCATCCCCTCTCTGATCAGCTTCTCAGCACCTGGAAGAATAACTGGTTTTCCCATGGTATATTTCACCCTCGTTTCTGTCTCTTTCTCAACTTCGATGTAGTCAACGTATCCAACCTTTGAAAGGTAGTTCCCCAGATTTTTTAGAACAAGGAAGACGTCGTCTGTATCTTGTGGGTTTATCTCACTCCAAATCTCATCAAGAACTATTTTGCCAGATCTCCAGACAATTTCCCAAGTCTTCTCACCAAGCTGCTCGTTCACAGCTTTATAAATACCGTAAAGTTCGAGATCAAAAAACCTGTCGTCAACCATTTCTCAAAACCTCCTTTACGAGTTTATCTGCCATCTTTGGAATAATGCTGAACCCCATACATCCAAATCCTGCAAAAATGTAAAGATTTCTTATTCTGTCTAATCTCTTCACAGGTTTTTTAGATTCCAAACATAGGGTTGCCCATCCTCTTTCTATAGATGAGTCCATCAATTCTGGATATTTCTTCTCGAAATATTCATACACGATCGTATAAAAATTCTCATCTACTCCCCGTTTTTTATTCACGATGTCTTTCTCAGGCTCAACTTCTATTCCCTCATTCTCCCTCAGAATCAACCTATCCCTCCCCTCAGGCTTAATAACAAATTTATCGTCGTAAATAACAAGACGGGGGAACTGGTCGACTGGTTTCAAAAGGAGGGACCTCACCCATTTAAATTTAACTCCATCCAGATTTTCAAATTCCTGGACAATAAACGGGGTTGATCCACCCGCCGCAACAATGAAAATATCACCACCAAAAACTCCTCTGTTGGTTTTAATTCCCGTAATTTTCTCTCCATCGAATTCAATTCCCTGATAGGGGCTCAACACTTCAAATTTTACGCTCTCTTTTTCAAGCACAATGGAGGTGTAATAAGCATAGTTGTAGCCATCTACATAGATGCTCCTTCCTCTCTCGGTTCCTTTTATATGGTCATAGACTACAGGTCTGAAGTAATGAAGTGTGTAGTCCTCTATTTTCCGGTAAAAATCAAAAATGCTCTGCTCCATCGGGAAAATACCAGTGGAATAGCCTGTTTCACCACTACCTACAAAATCCTTTTCAACAACTGTCACATCCATACCTGCTTTTTTGAAAAAATATGCAAGGGTTATACCTGCATGCCCGGCTCCAAGTATGACAACTCTCATTTTTTGCTAAAAATATCCCTGATAAGCCCCTCCCTATAAGCATTTTCCCAGAAGTAAAGTTCAAACCTCAGACTTTCTCTGAAAACCTCATTTATCCGTTCAAACTTTTTATCACCCACAGATTCTGAAAATTTATCAAGAAATTCCTTTAGTTTAGAAGCTATCCTGCCAAACTCTTCTGAAGAATAAGTTTCAATCCAGTCTTTATAAACAGCTTTTTCCGGCATTCCTTTTTCTTTCAAAAATTTTCCTATTTCCCAATAGCTGTACTCACACGGGAAAAGGGATGCGAGAATTTCTACAATATCGCCCTCGTAGGCTGTCTTTATGAGAAAATTGGTATATGAAAGGGTCAAAACCGTGGGCTCGTGCCTATCCAGCACTTCCCGGGAAACCCCCAGATTCTCACACGTTCTGCGATGTAGTTCCATTTCAAATGTCATGGTAGAATGGAGAAATTCGGCAAAAAATTTCTGAAGATCCTCACCTGGCGCCTTCGCTGAAGCAATAGCAAGTACACGAGAATATTCCTTCAGGTAAAAATAATCCTCCTTCAGGAAAAAAATGTACTTTTCAAATGGCAAATCACCCCTGCCAATACTGAGAACGAAAGGATGAGAGAAGATACTGTTCCAGGTGATACTGTTTTCCCTGATCAATTTCTCTGAAAGACTCATCCCTGAAGTTCCACAATTTTTTCCATAACGTCAATTCTTTCTCGATAGAGTGGGAAGGCCCT
>Ga0256914_1003164_pt1 | contig 13141 bp, 10 predicted proteins | sample HulkmetaG_FD_191571 | JGI IMG/M metagenome (GOLD analysis project Ga0256914, IMG submission 191571) | Hydrothermal chimney microbial communities from Main Endeavour vent field at the Juan de Fuca Ridge, Pacific Ocean - Hulk | ecosystem: Environmental > Aquatic > Marine > Hydrothermal vents ... | reverse complement strand
TAATCACTTTCATAGTCCTCAACAAGCAGTGTGAGTTCAGAAAAAGTTAAAATTCCATCAGAAGAAACGGTATTTTCACTGGCATTTCTAATAGATGAAATATTAGGACTGCTGATAAAAATTTTTACAGGGGCAAATGTACCGCTGAGCATACATAAATCGTCAGCATAAATTTCTAGAATGCCGTTTTGAATATTGAAATGTACATTGTCTTGCCTGTTTTCTCCGGTCTCAACAATAACTTGTTGTACGGTATCTTCTTTTATAGTTAACTGAATTCCACGTCCCACAATTATTCCTTCAAAAGCATCTAATGTAATTTCTTGCCGGGTTATTTGTCCGGGACTTTCCAGACAATCCTGACTACAAGAAACAATACTTATTGTTATGAAAATCCAAATAATCTTATACATACTATAATAATTGATAATGAAATCCCAAGGTTAAATATTCCGCTTTAAAATTATGAACTTTCAAATTTAAACTCAGTGCTGTTTTTTTAGAGTTCAAATTATGTTTTAGAGCAATTTTTTGATATATAGACGGTGAATATTTCAAGGGGTTATACAAATAATATCCGACCAAAGTTTCCAAAGAGATTTTATTAAAAACTAGTTCGTGTCCCCCAAATAGACCAATTTGTTTATGGTCAAGGAGGGCTCTGTCAGGGGATTCAATTTGTATATGATCCCTAAAACTGGCAAGATCCTTAACTGCTTGAGAATTGAAAAAATCAAAACCAAATTGTAAGGTACTTTTATTTCCGATTTTTTTACTTCCGTATCCTGAGATTATATAAACAGGTTTATCTCCCAATCCGGCTTTAGCTTCGTGTACGCCTAGATATAGAGCAGTGTTTAAATGGATTTTTTGTTTAGGTATTCGTTCTTTTATAGGTTTTTTAGGATAATACAATCTTTCACTTTTTTGCCAATCTAAACCGGTACTTAAGAAAAGGCTGTTAATACCAAAATTAGGGTTTTTGTAACTGGCATTTGAATAGTGGGTTAAAAGCAAACCGGTATGAAAACCGATATTTTTGAAAAGATTCGGAATTTTATAATCCAGCTTAATAAATTCAGCAAGTTGCAAACTAGAACTCATAGCAACGTTTTTATTATTATCGGACAAACTCAAAGGGTTTGTGTTATAGGCAATTCCCGTTCGCATTTGCAGATTCAGTTGGTTCTTTGCATTTCTGTTTAGCAGATAATAAGTTGTTTGGTATTGTAACCCAATGACCTTGCCCAATGTTGGATTATTAAAGTTTTGATAGGATATGGAAAATCCCCAATCAGGATAGTTATACCGTTTTTTCCAAGTAACATCTGTTGGTGAATTTTGTTGCCAGCTGATACTTAAAAATTCCGGATGCGCTTTGACTAAATGTCCGATTAATTTTTTGTGTTCAATAATACTCCCAAAAGCATAATTTGCCTGCCAGTAGCTTCTTGTATCTTGAGCTGATAAAGAAAGACTTGTTTTGGTAACAAGAAATAAGAGAATTAGGTAATATTTTATTTTAAGATAAAATGCCATTCTTTGTTTTTTAGTTCTTGTAACAAATCATTGGTTATAGCTATTTTAAACCTTCTGCTGGGCATATGGAGTTTTAATTTTTCTTGTAAATCATAAATCAAGAAGTTCAATTCTTTTTTACCTTTAAAGGTTTTAATCAAATTGGCTAATTCTTCAATTAAATCTTGATTAATTGCTGAGACAGGAAATTGTAGTGTTATCTTTTTTGAAAGATTATCTAATACATCTTGTAGCATTTGAAAATTTAAAAATTGAATACGCGCATCACCTTCTTTCCATCCTTTAGTGATTTTTATTTTAATATGTAAAAAAGCATTGGGGACCAAAAAATGTTTAAAACGAAGATATTCTTCTCCAAATATTCTAAACTCAAAAGAATCTGTATAATCTTCAATCATAAAAGCACCCCATCCTTTACCATTTTTAGAAATCCTATGAGTTACCGATGTTACGATACCTCCAAGGCTTAATTCCTTGTCAATTAGGGCTTGTTGGTTTTGCAACAAATCCAGTTGTCCGTTGCAATAATAGGTTAACTCGTTTTTATAATCATCTAATGGATGCCCTGAGATATAGATTCCGACAACTTCTTTTTCTTTGGATAATTTTTCCATAATGGTCCATTCTTCACATAAAGGAACGGCAGGTTCCGGTAGTGTTGTAGCATCATTTTCTCCACCAAAAAGAGACATTTGTGAAGAATTTTGATTTTCTTGAAAACGGTTACCAAATTTAATAGCTCTATCAATAAAAGTATTTCCTTTTTCATCTGTCGCAAAATATTGAGCTCTATGTGTGCCTTTAAAAGAATCAAACCCACCGGCAAGTGCTAAGCCTTCAAAAACACGTTTATTGGCTGCTCGTAAGTCTATTCGTTTGGCAAAGTCAAAAATAGATTTGAAGGATCCATTTTCTTTACGTTCGGCAATAATAGATCTGACAGCACCTTCTCCTACTCCTTTTATTCCTCCCATTCCAAATCGGATAGCCCCTTCTTTATTTACAGCAAATTTATAATAAGATTCATTGACATCAGGACTTAAGACGTCTAGTCCACTGTGTCTACACTCATCCATGTAGAAAGTAACTTTTTTAATGTCACTCATGTTGTTTGATAAAACAGCAGCCATAAATTCAGCCGGATAATGAGCTTTTAGGTAAGCGGTTTGATAAGCAATAAAAGCATAACAGGTAGCATGGGATTTATTAAAAGCATAAGAGGCGAATTTTTCCCAATCTTTCCATATTTTTTCCAGCTTGTCTTTTGGATAACCGTTTTTATGACCGTTTTCAATAAAACGAGGTTTCATTTTATTAAGTACGGCAATTTGTTTTTTTCCCATTGCCTTTCGTAAGACATCGGCATCCCCTTTGGAAAAATCTGCCAAGATTTGAGAAAGACGCATTACTTGCTCCTGATATACCGTGACTCCATAGGTTTCTTTTAATATTTCTTCCATTATAGGAAGGTCGTATTCTATAGCCGAAATTCCATGTTTTCGTTCAACATAAAGAGGAATATAGTCCATTGGACCCGGTCTATATAGAGCCACCATTGCAATTAAATCAGCAAATTCGGTTGGTTTTAAATCCTTTAAACTTTTTCGCATTCCCATAGATTCAAATTGGAAAATACCAATGGTTTCTCCTTTTTGAAAAAGTTCATAAGTTTTTTCATCATCTAATGGAAAATCATCAGGATCTAATTTTACCTTATGGATGGCTTCAACTATTTCAACAGTATCTTTTATAAGGGTTAATGTTTTAAGCCCTAAGAAATCCATCTTTAATAATCCGGCACTTTCAACAACAGTATTGTCAAACTGCGTGACATACATATCGGTATCTTTGGCAGTAGCAACCGGTACCAAATTGGTAATTTCTTCCGGTGTAATGATAAAACCACAGGCATGAACACCTGTATTTCGTATTGATCCCTCAATTTTTTGAGCTTGTTGAATAGTTATGGCTTCTAAATCTTCACCATCGGCTATATTTTTTATTTCATTTATATTTAATTGATCTTCCTTACGTAAATCTTTTATTTTTTTCTTGTTTTTTTCTGTTTCGTTAAATATGGTATCAAGTTTAACCAGAGGAAGTAGTTTGGCAATTCGATCTGTTTCGTGTAATGGTAGTTCCATCACTCTACCTGTGTCTCGTATAGAAGATTTGGCTCCTAAAGTACCATAAGTGATTATTTGAGCAACATTTTCTTGTCCGTATTTTTTTGTTACATAATCAATGACTTTTTGACGACCGTCATCATCAAAATCTATATCAATATCGGGCATTGATATTCTTTCAGGATTTAGAAAACGTTCAAAAAGTAAATCGTATTTTATGGGGTCAACATTGGTTATCCACAGGCAATAGGCAACGGCAGAACCGGCGGCAGAACCTCTTCCGGGGCCGACAGAGACACCCATTTCACGGGCTTTTGCTATTAAATCCCAAACAATAAGAAAATAGCCGGGATAACCGGAGTCACTAATAATCTTTAATTCAAAGTCAAGACGTTCTTGTATTTCGGGGCTTATTTCTTTCCAACGTTTTTTGGCACCTTCGTAGGTCAAATGTTTTAGATAAGCATTTTCTCCCCGTACGCCATTATCGAGTTTGTCTTCAGGGTTGACAAAAGATTCAGGAATAGTAAATTTGGGTAATAAAACATTTCGTTCTAAAGAATAAATCTCGGTTTTATCAATTATCTCTTGGATATTGAGTATGGCTTCCGGTATATCGGCAAACAACTCTTTCATCTCATCGGGTGATTTGAAATAATAAGAATCATTTTCTAAGCCTTTTCGATAACCTCGTCCACGACCTTTTGGCGTTGATTGGTATTCTCCTTCTTTGATACAAACTAAAATATCTTGTGCCTCTGCTTCTTCTTGGGTCGTAAAGTAAGTATCATTAGTGGCTACAATTTTAATCTTGTGTTTTTTGCTGAAATCGAGCAATACTTCATTGACATGATTTTCAGTTTCCAGCCCATGACGCATTATTTCCAAATAAAAATCATCACCAAAAGTTTCTTTCCACCAAAGTAGAGCTTCTTCAGCTTGTTTTTCTCCAATATTTAGTATTTTATTGGGTATTTCGCCGTGTAGATTTCCACTGAGAACAATTAAACCTTCTTTGTATTGTTCAATAAGTTTTTTGTCAATTCTAGGAACATAATATTTTCCTTCGGTATGGGAAATAGAGGATAGCTTTGTTAAGTTATTGTAACCTTTTCTGTTCTTTGCTAAAAAAACAATTTGGTAACCATTATCCTTGACTTTTTTGTTGGTGTGATCTTCACAAACATAAAATTCTGATCCAACAATGGGTGTAAGTAATGGGTAATCTATAATAATTAACCGTTTGGCCTCTTCTACATCTATCATTACCTTTTTAAGGGTATCCTCTTTTAGATTATCTATATCTTCTTGATTATCAATTTTTTTATTGTTGATTATTACCTCCAGATTATGCTCAAGCTTAGCTTTTAGGTAATTTTTTTTGTCTTTTTGCAGTAATTTTTGATTATGTGAGTTAGCTTCTTGCACAAAATTAAAAGCCCCCATCATATTTCCTAAATCGGTTATGGCGACTGCCGGCATATCCATTTTTATTGCTGTTTGAATAAGATCGGAAGTTGATGAAGTTGATTCAAGAATAGAGAATTTTGAATGATTGTGTAAATGTGCGAAAGGGACATCCTTTAAAACTTCGGGAATTCCCTGTATGTTTTTATCGTCTTCTTTTTTCTCTTTTAGTTTATCACTTTCTTTTTTAAGATTTAAGGATTTTACTCCGGCAGGTTCAAAAACCGAGGGGTTTTTCTCAGAAAATTCTTTTAAATATTCAGGATTACTATGTAATTCTGCCGGTGTAAAGACTTGTTTTCGTACTAATTCTAAAAAACAACGAGTAGTGGCTTCAACATCGGCAACGGCATTATGTGCTTCACTAAAAGGGCTGTCAAAGAGATGTTGATGTAATTCTGTAAGTGTTGGGAATTTGAATTTTCCTCCACGACCTCCGGGAAGTTGACAAAGTTGTGCTGTGGTTTCGGTACAAGTATCAAGGATTGGTTTTTTGTTTAGTTCCGTTTCTATACCCGCTCTATAAAATTCAGCTCCCATTACATTTAAATCAAAACTAACATTTTGACCAATGACAAAATGAGTTTTTTCAAGGGCTTCGTTAAATAGTTCTAAAACCTCTTTTAACGGTAAACCTTTTTCCTTTGCAAGTTGTGTTGAAATTCCATGGATTCGCTCCGATTCAAAAGGAATTGTAAAACCATCAGGTTGAACAATAAAGTCTTTATTTTCAATAAGGTTACCCCATTTATCATGTAATTGCCAAGCTATTTGTACACAACGAGGCCAATTATTAGTATCTGTAATTGGTGCGTTATAGTTTTTAGGTAAGCCTGTGGTTTCCGTATCAAAAATTAAATACATACTATTTTGTCGATAAATTGGGATCTTAATGATAAAACTAAGAAAAGTTAAAAATAGTAAATACTCTTAAGTTTAGTATTGCTCTTTTGAAAGTTTTATTAACAAATAACTGCTGCTTGGTTCAAAACTAAGCAGCAGTTATTTTGAAGGGAATAAGAAATAAATTACTCCGTATAAGTTACATTAAAACTCCCTTCGGTTATTTCGAAAGTGGGTGTTGACCCAACCTGTGGTTGTGCTGTAAAATAGAAGGTTCCTGTAATTTTTTTGGTAGCAGTATCGTGAGATGTAATGGTAATACTACCTGAGGAAGCAACATAGAATTCTGTTTGAGATACATTGTATTGTGCAACATAAACATTTTGTGAAGGAATCGAGGAAAAATTATAAGTTCCGGCATCGGAATTGCTAAAAGGAATAGTAATACCAATTGTTTCAAAACTGTTTTTTGTCGCGGTAAGAGTAATGTTTGTATTTCCGGCAAGAGTCGCTTTAGTAGCTTCAATACTGTCTTCTACAAATTCGTCTCCATTAACTTTTGCAAAAAATTCATTTTCATTATTATTTGGTAATTCAGTTTCAAAAGGGATATTTGTAAATTCACCACTCGTAATAGTAACGCTTGCTCCGGACCCGTTTCTTGCTGTTGCATAAAAAGTACCCGATATTAAATTATTTGTGGTGTCAATTGAAGTAATTTCAATAGATCCTGTTGAATTATCTATTGTGTTCCCTGATAAATAAGATTCAGTAGCATCGGAATTTTCTTTATAAGCCAGACCGGTACTTATAGTTGATGATCCGTCAAAATCAAGACTGTAGGTTCCTACTTGGTCAGATACAATTGTAATAGTAATTGTTTCTCCATTGGTATCGATACCGGTAACATTGGTTATGCCGTTTACAATTGTTGCAGAACTATTTGCAGGCTCAAATAGGTCACCATCAATAGTCGCTCTAAATAAAGTACTGGAGTCATCATTATCGTCGTTATCGTCGTTATTGTCATCATTGTCATCATTGTCATTATTGTCATCATTGTCGTTGTTGTCGTTGTTGTCGTTGTTATGAATTGTTCCATCAAGACCATATTCAATATGCACCGGATCTTCGCAAGAAGTCAAGGCAACAATAACTAGAAGGCTAAAGAATAAATGTTTGAATGTCATAGTGTTAATTTTGAGTTTGGGACAAATGTACTATTTTTTCTAAAAAATATTACTTACAATGTAAGTATTTATCTACCAGTTCTTTGATTTCTTTTTCTTTTTTATATAATCGTTCACTTAAGTCTTTATCATCATATGATTTTAATTTGTTGATAAACCCATCGATTGTTCCTTTTGGAAAAATATTATCTTCTTCAAAAAAGCTTCTTTCCTTTTCAAGATATTCGGCAGATTCAAAACATGATGTTGGTAAACTTTTTAAAGAATCGTATAGGTCTTTGTGCTCCTCATCAAAAATATTGACATTAACATATAATTTCTCTGCTTTTTGTAATGAATCCTTATCCAATAAACCTTCTTTAGCTGCTAGTATCATTCCTGCTAAAAGGTGATATAAATCGGCAGAACCATCGGGTGCTCTAAACTCTACGGTTTGTTTTCCCGGAATATAAGGAACATCACCTCTTTCTTGAGGATTAGCATCCTTAATCATATTGGTCTTGGCAATCCAACCAAGAGGAACTCTTACCAAAACGGAACGATTACTGTCTCCCCAACAAACCATAGTGGGTGCCTCTTGGTGAGGAACCAACCTTAGATAGGAAGTAGGAATAGTATTCCCAAAGGCTGTTAAGGATTGTGCTTTATTTAAAATTCCTGCAATGAATTTTTTGGCAGTATCTGTCAAACCAATATCATCTGCCATATAGTTTACCCCTTCTTTTTCAAGCATCATATGTATATGTAATCCACTACCGGCTTTACCGACGGTAATTTTAGGGGCAAAACTAATGGTAACTCCATATTTTTGTCCTAACATTCGCAGAATCCATTTTGCTACAATGAGTTGTTCAACAGCTTGTTCGGCATCAACAGGTATAAATTCTATTTCGTGTTGTTCATAGGTGTGGCTTTTAGTGGTAAAATTTCCAACCTCTGAATGTCCATATTTTATTTTACCACCGGATTGAGCAATAATTTGCAGCGCTTCTGTTCTTAAATTTTCCCAGTTGGTAAATGGTGGAGAAGTATGATATCCTCTTTGGTCTTTGGCAGGGTACAAATTATCTTTTTCGCTAATAACATAATACTCAAGTTCTCCCATTGCTTTAAAAGTGAAGCCGGTTTTTTCTTTAAATTTATTAGCGGCTTTTTTGAGAATATATTCGGGAGCACTTTCTAAAGGTTTCCCTTCTTTTGTGTAAAATGAACATAGAATATCGAGAGTGGATTGTTCTGTGAATGGGTTTACAAAAGCCGTTCTAAATCTTGGAATTACATACAAATCACTTGAATCGGCATCAATATATGAGAACAGACTGGAACCATCTACTCTTTCTCCTGTTGATAGTATTGATTCTAAATAGTCTTTGCTGGTAATAACAAAGTTTAAAGTTTTGAGTTTTCCGTCTTCTCCCACATATCTAAAGTTTAGCATTTCTATTTGATGGTCATCAATAAATTTAATGATATCGTATTTAGTAAATTCTGAAGCCGGTTTTTTTAAGTATTTAACCAGTTTATTGGGATTCATCAATATTTCCAGATCTCTCATAATAGATTTTGAGTTTATTTGAGTTTAAGTGGACGCAAAATTAAGATATTTTGATATACTATGGTGCTGTTTCTTAAAATGTTTGTACATTTGCAAGCTCAATTAATAATCAAGGTCGCGTACCTTAAAATTTAACAAATTATGCCAGTAAAAATTAGATTACAAAGACACGGTAAGAAAGGAAAACCATTCTATTGGATAGTAGCCGCAGATGCCCGTGCAAAAAGAGATGGTAAATACTTAGAAAAACTAGGTACTTATAATCCTAACACTAACCCTGCTACCATAAATATTGATATTGATGGTGCTGTAAAATGGTTAGACAATGGAGCTCAACCTACAGATACAGCTCGTGCTATCTTATCTTACAAAGGTGTTTTGTACAAAAAACATTTAGCAGGTGGGGTAAAAAAAGGTGCTTTCTCTGAAGAAGAAGCTGAAAAGAAGTTTCAAGAATGGCTAGATGCAAAAGCAAGCAAAATTGATGCAAAAGCTAAAAGCTTGTCAAAAGCTCAAGAAGAAGCAAAAGCTAAAATTTTAGAAGCTGAAAAAGCTATTAACGAAGAGCGTGCTGCTGCTGCAAAAGAGGCTGAAAATGCTGCAATAAAAGCTGAAGCAGATGCAAAAGCTGCTGCTGAGGCTGCTGCTAAAGCAGAAACTGAGGAAGTAGAAGCAAAACCTGAAACTATTGAGGATGCCGCTGCTGCCGCTGAAGCTAATGAAGAAACTGCAGAATAACATAGTTTTTTAGCAGATGCAAAAATCAGGGTGTTTTTATGCAGGTAAAATCGTAAGAAAGCACAGTTTTAAAGGAGAAGTAATTATCAAGATTGATAAGGATACTCCTGAAATTATTAAAGAATTGGAATCAGTATTTGTCGATTTAAACGGCAATCTGGTTCCTTTTTTTATTGAAAAAAGTGCTTGGCAAAAAACATTACAACTTCGTGTTAAATTTGAAGATATAAATTCTGAAGCCGATGCGGATGCTATCGTTAATAGCGAAATCTTTCTGTCAAAAGAATTACTCCCTGAACTTGAGGGAAATGCTTTTTATAAAGCAGAAATCATAGGGTTTAAAGTTGAAGATGTTCACCGTGGAGTTGTAGGGATTGTTAAAGGAGTAAATGAAAAAACACCACAAACATTGTTAGAGGTGATTGATGAAAATGATAATTTGGTGTTAATTCCGGCAATTGATGCTTTTATCCAAAAAATTGATCGTGATAATAAAATTATATTTGTAGAAACTCCTGAGGGATTATTGGACTTACATATATAATTTGGTATGGCTGTTTTTCGATTTAAACAATTTACAATTCAACAAGAACGTTCTGCAATGAAAGTGGGAACCGATAGCATCTTGTTGGGTGCTTGGACTGCTGTTGACGATGAGGTTGAAAGTATTCTGGATATTGGTGCAGGAACAGGTATTCTTGCTTTGATGTTAGCACAACGAAGCGATGCAACACATATTGATGCAGTTGAAATTGATTCAGATGCTCATATTGAAGCCGTCACTAATTTTGAAAATTCTCCTTGGGCAGATCGTCTTTTTTGCTATCATAGTTCTATTCAAGAATTCTCAGGTGAAATGGATGAAAAATATGATTTAATCATTTCAAATCCGCCTTATTTTAATCCTTCTAAAATACAAAGTACTGATTCAAGAAGTGTTGCTCGACAGACACATTTGTTAAACCATATTACTTTATTACAATCGATAAAAAAACTTTTGAAACCTACCGGAACAAGTGCTTTTATAATTCCGGTTGATTTAGAAGATTTTTTCTTAACACTAGCTGGAAATATGGGTTTATATCCTTATAGAATTATGCGAGTAAAGGATATGGAATCAGCAAATTATAAAAGAACTTTGTTACAGTTTAAATTCATAAAAGGGCAAATATCTGTTGAGACGCTTACCCTTAAAAACGATGATACAAGTTATTCGGATGAGTTTGTAACCCTAACTAAAGATTTTTATTTGAATTTATGATTTATTTATACCAATCGGCATATTGAATGTAATTATTGGCAATACGTTCAATTTCACCTGAAATCAATTCTGGGGAAATATCTTTAACTTTCTTGGCAGGAATACCGGCATAGATACTACCACTTTTTATGAGAGTTCCCTTAGTAACTACTGCGCCGGCGGCAATAATACTATTAGATTCTATAACGACATCATCTAAAATTACGGCATTCATTCCAACTAAAACATTATTGTGAATGGTACAACCGTGCACCGTTGCATTGTGTGCAATAGATACATTGTCACCTATATTTGTCGGCGATTTTTTGTAAGTACCGTGTATGACAGCACCATCTTGAACATTTACTTTGTTCCCCATTTTGATATAGTTGACATCGCCACGAACAACTGCACTAAACCATATACTGCAATTATCACCCATTGTGACATCACCAATTATTGCTGAGTTTTCGGCAAAAAAACATTCTTTACCATATTGCGGTGTTTTCCCGTTTATTGTTTTAAGTAACATAAGAATTAGAGCTTAAATCCAATCCCCAAGCGGATTATTTGACGAGACTCGGTATCTACATAACCTGTTTGTTTTTGTTTTAAAAAGGCTTTTACGTAGCTAAAATTACTTTGGAAATAAATTCTTTCTATCAAATCATAAGTAAATCCAAGATTCCCGTTAAAACCTGTATAGCTTGATGATGTGCTGCTCTTGTTGTAGTTATAAACGCTAAAACCCGCTGCTATATATAACTTGAATTTCTCATATTCATCCAAGTTTAATTTTGTAAAAAAGTTAATATGATTTATTAAAAAATTAAATGTCTCACCGGTAGAATATTGTAATATTTTTCTTCCTTGATTAAGGTCAAATTTATATTCAATACCATAATTAAATTCGTTATTATCGGTTAGTTGGTATTGTAATGAACCTCCAAAAATACCTTGTACATCGGTATATTGGTTGGTTGATTTTTCAAAATCTATCGGGTAATGTAATTCAAACGATAACCCGGAATCTTGTGCAATACTCTGTGATAAAAACCCTAAACTAAGGAGTAAAAAAAAGAAATATTTGTTCATAAGACTAATGTTTCGGTAAAAATAGTATACTTCTGTATTCTAACAAAATTATTTAAAGAAACTTAATAACTGTGCTTTTTTTGAACCGGCAACCGGCAGTGCTTTATTATTTTTGAGTATTACCATACCGCCTTTACCTTTTTGATAGCTCAAAATAGCATTGAGGTTTATCAGATAGCTTTTGTGGATACGGGTAAACCCGCTGTCGATAAGTTTTTTCTCAAAAAAGCCAAGTGTTTTACTGACTAATTTTTTGACATCATTTTCTAAAAACAGATGTGTATAGTTGTCATCGGCTTGACAATAAATAATAGAGTCGGTCTCAATAACTTCAAATCCGGTTTGTGTCGGGATAGTTATTTTGGTATTATTAAATGTAACTTTGGGTTGTAAAACTTCATTTTGTAAGGCTAATTCCTTTGTTTTGATTTCAGTGACAAAATCAACAGCTTTTATAAGTTCATCAATAGAAATAGGTTTTAATAAATAATAAGCAGCATGTTGGTTTAAGGCATCAATAGCGTATTGATTATAAGCGGTAACAAAAATTGTTTCAAAAGAGATATCTCCCACTTGTTCTAATAAGTCAAAGGCATTACCATAAGGCATTTCCACATCTAGAAAAACTAAATCGAGTTCGTTTTGTCTAATGAGGAGCAAAGCTTGTTCTATATTCTCTGCTTCGCCAATTATAGTTACATTCCGGCAATATTTACTCAAGTAGTTTTTGAGAATATCTCTGCTGGTCTTTTCATCCTCAACGATGATTGATTTTAGCTTTATATCCATTTTGTTTTAGTCTTTTTTTAGGGTCAATACTACTTTGGTGCCACTTCCATCTTCGTAAAGATCATTGATACTAACATCCACTTTATTACTGTACATTTCGTTGAGTATTTGAATACGTTTTTTAATATTATTCATTCCCTTTGATTGCTGTTTTTTTTGGTTTTGTGTTTTGAGTTCTTTTGATTTTTTACGTCCGATGCCGTTATCAGTGATGGTAATGCTTATGCTTTCAGCATCTTTTTGTTGGAATTTTATATGGAGTTTCCCTTTCTCCTTTTTATAACGTAATCCGTGCCAAACGGCATTTTCTACATAGGGTTGCAAAAGCATTGGAGGGATTTGAAATTGAGAAATAGGGATTTTATCATCAATGTCAATTTTATAGTCAAATTTATCTTGAAATCTGGAATGTTCTAATTGCAAATAGAGATGAAGTAGTTCTATCTCTTTGTCTAATGGAATAAAATCTTGCTCTGAGTTGTTCAAAACATTACGCATCAAGGTTGAGAAATCCGTAAGATAACGATTGGCGGTACGTTCATCGTTTTGGGCAACAAAA
>Ga0256914_1003163_pt1 | contig 13146 bp, 7 predicted proteins | sample HulkmetaG_FD_191571 | JGI IMG/M metagenome (GOLD analysis project Ga0256914, IMG submission 191571) | Hydrothermal chimney microbial communities from Main Endeavour vent field at the Juan de Fuca Ridge, Pacific Ocean - Hulk | ecosystem: Environmental > Aquatic > Marine > Hydrothermal vents ... | reverse complement strand
GCTCCCTTCACCCACCTTCACCCCATCAAAGTAGACCACCGCATCCGGAGGATCCACTTCCACCACGATGGAACCGGTGCGACCACTCCACACCCAGACACCGGCGACAACCGCCGCCAACAACGCGGACACGACCCCAACCAGCAACCCGGGCCGGCGCCCAAAACGCGCATGCTGTACGGTCGGACTCGATGAGACCGCCACACCAGTTTCCTTCGGCGCCGCCTCCGACCCTTCCTCAACATCCCCCGACCCTTCCTCCGCCGGCTCGGACGCCCCTTCCAACACCCCCGACCCGGCCACGGACGGCTGCGACGCCATCAGCACCGTCTTCTGATCGTCCCCGGCCACGGCTCCACCCCCCCCTCCCACCTCGGACCCCGAAATCGGCAGCGGGTCCTTCACGTCCGACAGACCGGCTGCCAGATCCGAGAGACTCCGCTGGATCCGAGCCGGGTCCCCGGCAACAACAGGAGCCGTCTCCCCATCTCCGGCATTCGCCTCATCCCCAGGCCTGACCGATTTCCCGGACTTCCCGCCCCCAGACTTCCCAACCTTCGCCCGCCGGCCCTGGTAGACCATGTCCACAAAACGCGATAGATCAAACGCCTGAAACGCCTCCGCCAGTTGAAACTTTATCCGCGTCAGATCCGCCTCGAACTCACTCGCCCACTGATACCGCTTCTGCCGATCCCGCGCCAAGGCCTTCAAGATGGCACGCTCCAGCGATTCCGGAACATCCGGCCGCTTCTCCCGGATCGACGGAATCACCGCCTCCTGCACCTTCCGCAAGGTGACAAAGTCATTGTCTCCCTCGAACAAACGCTCCAGCGTGCACATCTCGAACATCACGATACCAATCGAAAAAATGTCCGAAACATGCGTCAGCTTCAGTCCCGTCGCCTGCTCCGGCGACATGTAAGGAACCTTGCCCTTGATCATCCCCGCCTGCGTCAGGTGGGTGTTCATCGACGCCTTGGCAATGCCAAAGTCCGTGATCTTGACCACACCCTTGCGCGACACCAGGATGTTGTGCGGTGTCAAATCCCGGTGAATGATCCCAAGCGGCTCCCCTTCGTCGTCCGTCTCACGGTGCGCATAGTCGATACCACGGCAGATCTGAATCCCTATCTCGATGATCGCCGTCAACGGTATCTGAAGCTTCAACGACTTGTGGTAGGTCATGATCTCGGCAAGATTGACCCCGTCCACATACTCCATCGACAGGTAGTAGCAGTCGTCAATCTTGCCAAACTCAAATGTCTGGACAATGTTCGGATGCGAAAAACGGCTCACCAACCGGGCCTCGTCCTTGAACATCTCGACAAAGCCCTCGTTCCGCGAATGGTGGGGTAGAATCCGCTTGATCGCAAGCTTGCGCTCGAATCCCTCAATACCTTCCAGCTTCGCCAGGAATACCTCGGCCATCCCGCCGGCACCCAGCGACTCGACCAGCCGATACCGTCCAAACACTTGAGATTGTGGCTCCACGACCTTCCCACGCGGCCCCACGACGACCTCACAGATAACGACTTCGCACCGTCCCAGAACCCGACGGCGGGGGCTTACTCGGCCGGATCGCAAGACATGACAATCCATCATGCTAGTTCATGGTGCCGAGGGGGTCAAGATTTTCCTTCCTTTTGCAATCCATGTGGGACATTGTCTGACCATCTGTTCCATTTCGGTCCCTTTCTGAGCCGCCGGTGCCCTACCGTTCAGAGCACCGCGCGGACCGGACCGGGGGCCGAACGACGCGCGCAGGGTGATTCGATCGGCATGGAACGGTTGGAGGATACTGGAAATCGGGCTACACTCGTTCCAGGATGGAGAGCCGAACGGCCGAGCGCGGGGAAGACGAGGCCACGCGATGGTCATGGGATGGAGCATGAAGGTTTCGAGGGTGGGGGAGCGAGTTTCCGGGAGCACATGGATGAAGGAGCGCAAGGTGGAGGACTGCAGGAGGCGTCGCCTTTCAGGAGGCCTGTTTCTGGCGGTGGTCCTTCCGGTGCTTGCCTCTTGCGAGGGGAGTGAGGCAGGGGGGGTGAGCGGGGCAGCGAACCGGGCGCCGGTTGTGGTTCGTGTCGAAGTGAGGCCGTCGAGTGTTGCACTTCCCGGGGATCGCCTGGAGTTGGCGGTGGAGGTGAGCGATCCGGAAGGGGACGCGGTGACGGTTGCGTGGTCTGCGGCTGCTGGGATGTTCGACGATGTGCACGCATTGACGACGGGGTACCTGGTGCCGGATCATCTGGGTCCGCTGGATCTCACTCTCCAGATGATGGATTCGGCCGGCAACTCGAGCACGTTCACCTTGCCCATCGTGGTGGGCTATGAGGAAGAACCGGATGCGGACCGGGATGGGCTGACGTGGGCGCAAGGGGACTGCAACGATCTGGATCCAGCGGTTTCTCCAACGGAGGCCGAGGTTCCCGACGGAATCGACAACGACTGTGACGGACTGGTGGACGAGGGCTCGAGGGTATCGGACGACGATGGGGACGGTCAATCCGAGCTGGCCGGGGACTGCGACGACGAAGACCCGACGGTCTACCTGGGGGCGCAGGAAGGGGAGGTCCGGGACGGGGTTCTGGTGGGCGATGGAATCGACAACGATTGCGACGGCGTGGTCGATGAGGGAACCGATTCGGTGGACGACGACGGGGACGGTTACACGGACCTGGAAGGGGACTGCCTGGACACGAGTGCGAGTATTCATCCGGGAGCCGAGGAGGTTGCCGACGGACTGGACAACGATTGTGACGGGTTCACGGACGAGGGGACGGTCCTGTCGGACGACGACGGGGACGGTTTCTCCGAGGTGGAGGGGGATTGCGCGGACACGGACGCGACCGTCTATCCCGGTGCTTTGGAGTTGGAGGACGGTCTGGACAACGACTGCAACGGGGTGGTGGACGACCATGCGTCGTGGACAGACGACGACGGAGATGGATTCTCCGAAGCGGAGGGGGATTGCGACGACACGCGGTCCACGGTGTACCCTGGAGCCACGGAGACGGTAGACGGTCTGGACAACGACTGCGACCAGATCATCGACGAAGACACTGTGGCGGGGGACGACGATCTGGACGGGTATTCGGAGACGCAAGGGGACTGTGACGACGGTCGAGCCGATGTGTACCCGGGGGCGCCTGAACTGGAGGATGGTGTCGACAACGATTGCAACGGATTCGTCGACGAGGGCACGGCCGGTTTCGACGATGACGGGGACGGCTATTCCGAGGAGGAGGGGGATTGTGACGATGGCGATCCCCTGGTGTCGCCCGGGGTTATGGAACACGTGGACGGTCTGGACAACGACTGTGACGGGGAAGTGGACGAAGGCACCCAGGTGTACGATGACGACGGCGATGGCTTCTCCGAGGTGGCAGGGGACTGCGACGACAGCCGGCCGGACGTGTACCCCGGGGCGGAGGAGCAGAACGACGGAGTGGACAACGACTGCGATGGGGTAGGGGACCCGAACAGTGCGCCGGTGGCGGTTGCCGAGGTGACCATCCCCGAGACCGTATGCCAGGAAATCGAACTCGATGGCGAGGGGAGCTACGATCCGGATGACGACCCGATCGCGGAATATCGCTGGTACGTCATATCCAGGCCGGACGGCAGCCTGGCCGGGGACAACTGGATCGAGGACGCCCACTCGGCTCTCGCGCGCTACGTGACCGATCTCCCGGGCGATTACACCATTGGACTCCTGGTGAGCGACGGGGTGAGCACGAGCGACGTGGCCACCGTGTCGTTTTCAGTGGCCGACCGGGTGTTCAATACCGACCCGGTGGCTGAGGCAGGGGACGACCAGGAAGTGGAAGCGACCACCCACTGCGCCTACTCGGGCGACGACTGGATCTGCCCCCCGTGCAACTCCCTCCAGGTCGCTCTCGACGGAAGTGGGAGCGTCGACCCGGATGGAGACCGGCTCTTCTTCGACTGGACCATCTCCAGTTCCACCGCACCCGGCGCCGTGCTCGAGGGAAGCCTGGGTGTGTCCCCTGTCCTCGAGATTCCAGCTCCTCCGGCCGAACATGGTCGGACCAACACGTATGCGGTGCTCATCAAGCTGGAGGTGACCGACTGTCAGGGTGAGCGGGACGTGGACTCCTTGGTCGTGACCTACGCCTGCACAGGGCTCTGAGGGAAAGAGCAAGGAGCAGCTCGAGATCGTCACCGTTCGTCGGAACCTGGATCAGGCGGTCTCCGGCCCGACGCCGGCCGATCCGTATCCGGCCCGCCCAGGTCCTGCTCATCGGTCCATTCGATCGCACCGATCGCCTCGAAGTCGTCCTCTTCCAACTCGTCCTCGTCCAGGCACTGCACCACCTTGCTCTCGGAGGAAAGGAGCACGGACCAGGCTTCGTCCGACGCGTTCGAAGGCCAGTCTTCCACCGAGCCGTCTGCGGCAACGATACGCCACCCCCCCGTTTCTCCACCCCCCTCGACATCCTCCCCCTGGGATTCCATCCCCTGGTCCCACGCATCGACGAAGTCCGAAACCGGCACGTCCTCCCCTTCCTGCTCCTGGCCATCGGCCTTTGCCTCGGTGGAGGTCATGGATCCCGACCCCCACAAGGCCTCATCCTCCAGGGCGAGGCGGGCGCGTTCCTCCAACCCCTCGTGTACAATCGCAGCCAGATCCGGATCCGCCGGGTCGACCCGGGCCGCAATGTGTTCCAGCTCGTTCACGAAATCATGCATCGATGGGAATCGGTCCCCGGCCTGGAATGCAAGTGCTCTCCCCAGGACTGCACCGATCCCGGGCAGAACGCCGTCGGCTCGCCGCACCGCACCCCCCACCTCACCCCGCATGGCCCGGAGAAGAATCCGGTGCTCGTGACGCGCATCGTAGACCGGCTCTCCCAATAGCATCTCGCCCAGGACGAGACCGAGTGCAAACTGGTCCGCAGCCGGGCCGATGTCTCTCCGTCCGGCCGCTTGCTCCGGGGACAGGTAGCGAAGCGTCCCCTTGATGGTTCCGGTGGTGGTGTGAATCTTTCGAAACGCTCCCAAAGCCACACCGAAATCCATGATCCGGACCCGGCCCCGCTTGCACAGCATGATGTTCGAAGGCTTCACGTCTCGGTGGACGATCCGCAGGTGGGTTCCATCCTCAGCGCACGCCTCATGGGCACTCGCCAATCCCTTCCCGGCCTGGATGGCAATCTTCAGAGCCGCCGCCACCTCAAACGGACGGTTGGCACGACGCCGCTGGTACAAAAGCTCGTCCAGCCCAATCCCGTTGACGAATTCCATCACCAGGATCGAATCCCGCCCCACCTCGGCATACTCGATCACGCGCACGATGTTCGGGTGCGTCAGATACCGCCCGATCCGCGCCTCGTACTCGAGCGCCGCCTTGATCCGCTCGTGCTGTGCCTTGGCCCGTCTGAGACGCTTGATGGCCACCAACCTCGACGCCGCGTCGGTTGCGTCCGGGTTTCTGGCCAACAGGACGCGACCGAAGCCGCCGCTTCCAATCTGACCGAGCACCTCATACTTGCCTAGAAACATCGTACTCCCTGGACCGGTGTCCCCAGCCGTCCCTTGCGGGCACTCCGCAGTTCGCGTATCATACGAGGATAGCATGGAGCCTGTTGCTCGCACAACCGCCTTGCCCAGGGCCTGGCCAACGTGCGAGACTCACGATCTGCACCATCTGGAGAGTATCTCATGCGCCAACTCGTAGTCACCATTGCCCTGCTGACCTGCATCCTCGGCTCGGCAACTTCGCTCGCAGCCACGTTCACCTTCAAGGATCCCAAGGGAGACGACAAGGGACCTGGATACTACACCTATCCCACCGACGCTGTCTACATTCCAGGGTCGTTCGACATGACCCAGGTCCGGGTTCGAGAGAAGGGCAAGAACGTGGAGTTCAAGGTGACGATTGCCGCCCCGATCGAGGATCCATGGAACTCCAAGAGCTGGAACGGGAATGGTTTCTCCATCCAGTTCATCCAGATCTACCTCGACCTCGATCACACCAAGGACTCAGGTGCCACCAAGGCGCTCCCCGGGATCAACATCATGTTCCCACCCGAATCGGCCTGGGACAGGGTCGTGCTCATCAGCCCTCAACCTTCCAGCCGAGTTCAGTCGGAAATTGACATCAAGGCTCCGGATGTCAAGGACAAGATCATCATCCCCAAGGTGACTCGAGCTCAGGGGAACACGTTCCTGGCCGTGGTCCCGGTTGAGCAACTGGGCGGCTCCCTCCCCGATGGGTTTGGGATTCAGGTGATCATGCAGAGCAATGAAGGGTTCCCGGCGCCAACCGACCTGCTGACCCGCAAGGTGAACGAGTACAACGGCCAGCACCGGTTCGGGGGAGGCAACGACTACGACTGCGACCCCCACGTCATGGACATCCTGGTGGCTCCCGCCGCCGGCGGCAAGGAAGAGATCCAGGGTCAGTATGACATACTGAAGAAATACACCTGTGACGAGGACGAGGCCAAGTGGGTCCTCGCCGTGGTCCCCATGGTCTATCCACAGGCCAAGTAGCCTGCGACTTCTTGATCGGCCGGTCCGGTCGTTCAGGAGTCTTCGAATGGTGGTCTCGGCAGCCGGGTTTGCCCGCTGATGGGCTCGTGGTGTGTCGGGACTGTCGCTCCCCTGTCACCCTGTCGATACGGCAGAACCATGATACATCCACGCGCGTTCCGAGAGTACGACATCCGCGGCCTCGCCGGTGAAGATCTCGACGAGGCGGCCTACCACGTCCTGGGCCAAGGGGTGGGTTCGCACCTGAGGCGGAAATACCCGGGCACCATTCCCGTGGTCTGTACGGGTCGAGATGCCCGAAGTACGTCCGGGCGATATCACGCGGCGTTGCTGCAAGGGCTGGCTGCCTCGGGTTGCCGGGCAATCGACCTTGGCATGGTGCCCACGCCCACCGTCTACTTTGCTCAGCACGCACTCGAGGCACATGGGGCAGCGGTGGTGACCGCGAGCCACAACCCCAGGGAATACAATGGACTCAAGCTCAGGTCCCTGGGGGGTCCCCTGTTTGGAGACGAACTTCGAGCCGTCCGTGACCTGATCGGCTCCGGAAATCTCTTCACCGGCGACGGCGAGGTCACGGAGAAGGACATTCAGCCGGACTACGTGAACACTGTGGCTTCCTGGACTCCGGTCTCGAGGCCGGTCCGGCTGGTGCTGGACACAGGAAACGGGGCAGCCGGTCCCCTGGCGACCCGATTGTTCGAGACCCTCGGGTGCGACGTGCACGCCTGTTTCACGGAACCTGACGGCACCTTCCCCCACCATCTGCCGGACCCGACCGTTCCGCGCCACATGCGAACCCTGGCCCGCCTGGTGCAGGAAACAGGCGCCCCGGTGGGTATCGGCCTGGACGGAGACGGCGATCGGATCGGCGTGGTCGATGAGACCGGCCGTCTCTGGCCTGGAGACCGACTACTCCGTCTCTTCGCCCGTGAGATCCTTCAGACTCGCCCGGGCAGCCCGATCGTGTTCGATGTGAAGTGTTCGCAGGAGTTGATCGAGGAGATCGAACGCAGGGGAGGGCGGCCGGTGATGTGCCGGACAGGCTACCCGTTCATCATCGAAAAGATGAAAGAAACCGGCGCACCTCTCGGCGGTGAAATGAGCGGTCACGTCTACTTTGCCGACCGGTACCACGGATTCGACGACGGTCTCTACGCGGGGGCTCGACTCCTGGCCATCCTGGCGGAAAACGATACACCCCTTTCTCAACTCGCGCCACAAGGCCGGTTCGTCGGTACGCCCGAACTACGTCTGCCGTGCGACGAGGAGGCAAAACAGCCTGCAGTGGCCGGTCTCGCCGAGCACTATCGAACCCGTACCCCGGTGGTCGAAATCGACGGAGCCCGGGTCCAGTTCGAGCACGGCTGGGTCCTCCTTCGCGCAAGCAACACCGAGCCGGTGCTCGTTTTGAGAGCAGAAGCAGTGTCCAGCGAGGCGCTCGAGACCATGCTCAAGGAAGTCGAACAGGTGCTCGCCCGCACCGGTGGCCTCCGATTCGACCTCTGTGCCGAGTACCACCGGGCATTGTGACCTTCATGGAGGGTCCCCGCCCCCGACCAGGAAAGGACCCATGCGGATCCTGATCGTCACCCAACACTACTGGCCCGAGACGGTGGGGACGGCGGGGAGAGCGCTCCGGATCGCCACCTTCCTGGCCGACCGCGGGCACGCCGTTCACGTCCTCACCGGTGTGCCCAACCACCCATCCATGGAGCGGTTCTTCCACAAAACGCGCCCAGGCCACACCCGGCACCGGAACGTTCTCCTCCTCCGTGTGCCCGTGATCCGTTTCCCGCGTCGTCTTGTGCAAACCGCGGCTCCCCTTTGCGACGGACCGGGGAATGGCGGCGAGAAAGGGAACCACACGCCCCGAATGCCGTGGCGCGTCAAGATGTTGCGCACCATTACCTATGGCTCGTGGCTCGCCTCGGGTACCGTGGCCGGGGCCCTCCACCACGGCGGGTGGGACGCTGTAGTCGCCATTTCTCCTCTTCCCACCGGACTCCTCGGAAGCCTCCTCGCCCTTCGACTCGCCACCCCACTCGTCTTCGATGTGCAGGACATCTGGCCCGACGCGGCCGTCCAGGCCGGCATCGTGTCCAGTCCTCACGCCGTCCGGGTCCTCGAAATCCTCGAGTCCTGGTGCTACACCCGCGCCACGACAGTGGTGGTGCTGTCCGACACGTTTGCAAAGCGCCTTGCCTCCCGTGGGGTACCCTCCGGCAAGATCCGGGTGGTGCCCAACGCTGTCGACCTGTCAGCCTACCAGGGGGCGACCGGGACGGCGATCAGACGTCGATGGGGTCTGACCGACGAGGACACGGTGGTCATGTATGCAGGCAACCTGGGCGTGGTCCAGGATCTCGAAGTCCTGCTCGAGGCCGCCCAAAGCCTCCGGAACATTCCCCGTATCCATTTCGTCATCATGGGGGAGGGCGTGGACCGCCAACGCCTCGAGCGGCTGGCGGCCCGGATGGGCCATCCTCGAGTCCGATTCGAGCAGCACAGGCCGGCGGACCAGATTCCCGAGTACCTGGCTGCCTCGGACATCTGTTTCCTCTCACTCCGGCCTCGAGGGTACACGCCCGGGACCGTGCCATCCAAGCTCTATCATTACCTGGCGGCCGGCAAACCGGTGCTGAATCTCACCGAAGGTCCTGCGGCCCGCATTGTGGATGAAGCCGACGCAGGGATCAACCTGCCGCCCGGGGATGCGCAATCCCTCGCCGCGGCGATCCTGGGCCTTCACAGCGACCCGGTACTCCGCAAGGATCTGGGCGCCAACGGTCGACTCCACGCCTCGCACCACGCTTCCATGTCTGTGGAAGGAGCACGTTATCTCGAGGTGCTCGAAGCGGTCGTTCATCGGGGGACAGAGCGGGGCGAGGGGTCGAGGAAGGCTTCATCGAGAGGGAAGGCTGCCGAACCTACCCACCGGCGACGACCAGGGTGAACTGGGATTCTCCCATCTTGACCGGAGCATACTCTTCCTCGGGCAGCCCCATGTACTCGGCCACGGACGAAACCACCCGGCTGTACCAGACGGTGGCTGTGACCGTGAGCGGACCCGGAGCGATGTCCTCGGGGAGCTTCCAGGTAAACGTTTCGTTGGTGGCCTTGAGCGGAGCGAGGCGGTAGTCTGGGCCGAAGGCCGCCGTGTTCCACTGAGCCACGGTCATTCGCCCCTTCTCATCAAGGTAAGGGAGCCGGAAAATCCGGTCGCCCCCAGGCACATTCCCATCCCGCTCGAGTCCCTTGAAGTTCTTGAGTCCCTTGATGTCCCCAATGTCCTGGTAGGCCAGGGTGCCCGGAGACGCAATCGTGAAATCTTCGCCATCGAAGCCTTTCCGGTCCACCTTCAGATGAAACACGCGACCTGCCGCGTCCTTGGCTTCAACATGCAACCACACCACCCGTTCCTCGGCGGAACCGCTTGGGATCTTGTGCCCGGCCTTGATGTTCATCACCGTGGTGAGGAACCGAGTGGTTTGACCCGGCTTCAACCGGTCGTCCGCACCCACGATACCCACCTGGACGGCGCCATTGAGCATGTCGGCGTAGTGGGCTCCATGGAAAAGGTGCTGACGCATGTCCGGATGGTCCTGGCCTCCGGCGTCGGGAGCGGGATTTCCTGGCGCAGCAGGCATGTGACACTCCTGGCAGGTGATCCCCGCCTTGCCCTGGGGACTTTCCTTCCACTCGAGGTGCGTCGCCTTCACCCACAATCCCCACGGGTCCTTCTCGTTGTGACAGGTGCCACAGAGGTCCGCCGAAGCCATGAACGGGTTGGACGCGATCTCGTGGTGCGGGCTCTTCGTTCCCTTCCGTACCCCCTGCTTGGTCTTGCCCGGCTCGATGATGAAATTGAAGTTGAACGGAACCTCTCCCTCGTACCCCGTGATGCTGTGGCACACGTCGCAGGTGACCCCCTCGTTCGCCCGCGTCCCCTCGGCCGGCTTCTTCGGGGGAATGTCGCCTGCCAGGAACGCCAGCGGCGCGTGACATCCGTTGCATCCAGCCTTCACACCCGCCACCTTGGCCACCTTCTCGGCATGGGGAAGCGCCAGCTCGAAGTACTCCACCTCGTCCCACTGGTGGGTGAACGATTTCGACATCAGGCTCTGGGCATACTGACGCGCAATGTCGGTGTGACAGTCCGCGCAGACCTCGGCCTTCTCGAACCGGTCGTAGGGGATCGTTCCCTGGGCCGCATCTCCAGCCTTGGGACGCCCTCCGGCCAGAACCGTTCCCGCCAACAGGACCAGGACACCGATGAGCAAGATTTTTCGCATGAGACCCTCCCAAAATCGAACATGTGGCAACAACATATAGCGGAACCCACCTGCCTGTCAATTCTGCTTCCAGAAGATTCCTGTGAATTCGTCACCGATGAATTCCTCACCGACCCTTCGCTTTCATCCGCGCCGGACTTGACGCTTGCACCCCCCCATCATTTCGAGTTACATAGACACCAACCTTGAAGGGACTGGAGGACCATCCCATGCCATCGAGAAAACTCGACCACGAGGACCGGCTCATTCGTCAGCTTTCGAGGCGGTCCAGGGAGTCGGGCCGACAAACCCGGGAGCCGCTCACCTGGAGAGACCGAGACCGCCTCAAGGATCGGAGCAAGCACGCCAATCGCGACCCCAGGGACTTCCCACGCCCCGCTTCCAACCGGGCCCGGTACCTGGAGGAGCGCACCCGGAAAGCCAGCCTCGATGCGGCCAATGCACTCTTCGAGAACCCGGACCGACGGGCCGATGAGCACAAACTGCTCAGAGCCACCTCCACGGAACTCGACCAGCTTGCCAACGCCTTCATCGAGAAGTATGGTTACCCGTCCGACCCCGAGTTGCTCGCGCGCCTCGTGGAGCACAGCTCCATCGACGTGGTGAAACAGGCCCTGGAGAGACTCCAGACGGTTTTGCCCGACCTGGACGACCGACAACGGGATTCGCTCGTGCAGTCGTTGAAGCTCGTCAGCATGATGGGCCGCGAACCTGCCGCGCGGCGCGCAGCGTCTGGATTCCTCAGGCGAAACAAGCTGTCACATGGTCCGATTTGAAAACGCTGCCATCCGCATCGGCGGAAAGACCCTGTTCGAGCACCTCTCCTGGCAACTCTCACCCGGAGACCGCGTGGGCCTCGTGGGCCCGAACGGCTCGGGCAAGACCACCCTCTTGCGCACCCTGGCCGGCCTCCATGAGGTCGAGGCGGGAAGCCTTCATCTGAAGCGCTCCATCACCCTGGGATACCTCCCTCAGCACGGGGTTCACCACGCAGGACGCACCGTGTTCGAGGAGGCGCGATCCGTGTTCGACGCCCTCCTCGAGATGAAGGAGAAACAATCCCGCCTCCTCGAACGTCTGGACCGCCTCTCTCCCGACCAACTCGAGTTCCAGCAGACCCTCGAGAACATTGAACGCATCGAAGAGCGCTTCACGCACCTGGACGGGTATCGGGTGGACGCAGAGGTCGGTGCGGTTCTCGCAGGCCTTGGGTTCGACAAATCACGCTGGGACCAGGCGACCGACACGCTGTCGGGCGGATGGCAGATGCGTCTGGCCCTTGCGAAACTCCTGCTCCAGTCGCCTTCCCTGTTGCTGCTGGACGAGCCCACCAACCATCTCGACTTGGCGTCACGGGAATGGCTCGCAGAGTTTCTGGCTGCCGGTCGGCATACGGTGGTCCTGGTGGCCCACGACCGGCACTTCCTGGACGTGGTGGTAAATCGCATCTCCGAAATCGACCAGCAAACCCTGGTGGACTATGCCGGTGGTTACAGCTCCTATCTCGTCGAAAAGGAGGCAAGGCTCGAAGCACGCCGCGCAGCCTTCCAGCACCAACAGCAAGAAATTGCGCGGATCGAAACGTTCATCGAGCGCTTTCGATACAAGGCGACCAAGGCGGCCCAGGTCCAGAGTCGGATAAAGCAGCTCGAGAAGATGGAGCGTATTCCTCCCCCACCGGGGCAAAGGCGTGAACTCCGGCTGCGTTTTCCAGAGCCCCCCAGGAGTGGTGACCTGGTGATGGAACTGCGAGGTGTACGCAAGGCCTACGGTGCCCACGTGGTATTCGAAGCAGTCGACCTCAGCATCTACCGGGGGGACAAGGTGGGCCTCATCGGTGCCAACGGTTGCGGAAAAAGCACGCTCATCAAGGTGATGGCGGGCCGAGAGCCGGTGGATTCGGGGGAGCGTCGGCTCGGCCACAACGTGTCCCCAGCCTATTTTGCGCAGGATCAGGCGTCGACCCTGGTGGCGGCGCGGACCGTGCTCGAGGAACTGCGGTCCGCAGCACCCTTCCTCGACGATCAACATCTCCGGAGCCTGCTCGGCGCATTTCTCTTCCCCGGCGACGACGTGGACAAGCTGGTGGAGGTCCTTTCCGGCGGGGAGAAGAGCCGGCTGGCCCTGTGCAAGCTGCTCACTCGCCCAAGCAACTTCCTGCTTCTCGACGAACCGACCAACCACCTGGACCTGGCATCCAAGGAGGTCCTGTTGCGCGCCCTGCTCGACTACGCCGGGACGGTGGTATTCGTGTCCCACGACCGATACTTCCTGGAGACGCTGGCGACGCGCATCATCGAGATCGAGGGCGGGGAGATACAAACCTATCCGG
>Ga0256914_1003162_pt1 | contig 13149 bp, 18 predicted proteins | sample HulkmetaG_FD_191571 | JGI IMG/M metagenome (GOLD analysis project Ga0256914, IMG submission 191571) | Hydrothermal chimney microbial communities from Main Endeavour vent field at the Juan de Fuca Ridge, Pacific Ocean - Hulk | ecosystem: Environmental > Aquatic > Marine > Hydrothermal vents ... | reverse complement strand
TTCGGAGGACTGGGCGATAAGGTTCGAGTTCTCGGAGCCCGTAGAGGTGGAGGTGGAATACGACGCCGACGCCAAGAAGCTCGAGTTCGAGATAGAGTTCAGGGAGAGAAGGGGGCTGAAGGTTTGATTTGCGGGAGGCAAAAAAATGGACTTGGAGGGGGTGAAGAGGTTCGTTCTGAGCAGAAGGGCGTTCGACGGTGGGTTCGCATTCTGCCAGCCCCTTCCCTCCTCGCTCCCGGAAACCTATTACGGTGTCTACGTGCTCAAAGCGTTGGATGTGGAAGTAGAGGATAAGGACAAACTCATCCAATTCCTTCGCTCCAAATTGGGATCGGACGTTTATTCCATATTTTACGTCCTAAAGACCCTCTACACGCTCGGGGAGGATCTACCAAACGTCGCGGACGTTCTTGAGAAAAGGCTCGAGGAGGCAATGGGTAGGGAGCAGAAGGATTTGAGCTACGAGGTCGGAATAACTGCGACGTACTCCTTCGAGAATCCGAACGTTCTCAGGGAGATATACATGATCGTCGAGTCTTTGAGGTTGCTCGGGATAGAGACAGATGTGGGGGACTTCGTCGAGAGGTTCAGGAGGAACGGGGGATACGGGGTGGGTAGAGCAAACTTGAAGGACACGTTCTACGCCGTGTCGGTGGTTGGGGGGGACGGTGAGGTGATAAGGTTCGTCTTGGAGCACGAATGCGAGGAGGGGGGATTCGCCAAGCACCCGCACTCCTACCCGCCCTACCTCGAGGACACGTACCACGCCCTCTCAATATTCGACACCCTCGGATACGATTACAGAAGCGGTAAGACCGTAGAATACGTTAAATCCCTCCAGAACCCGGACGGCGGATTCAGGAGGAGCATATACCTCGGGATATCCACGCTCGAGGATACATTCTACGCCATCGCAAGCCTCAAGATGCTCGGGGAGATATGAGGTTCTTCTGTCCCAAGTGCTGGGCAGAGTTTGAGGAGGAGAGGGACAGGTGCCCCAAGTGCGGATTCGAGTTCAGGGATCTAAGCTACGAGGACAAGCTCATTCTTGCCTTGAAGCACCCGATCTTGGAATTCAAGATAAACGCAATAAGGACGCTCGGAATGATCGGGTCGAAGAGGGCGGTTAGGGTGTTTGAGAGGATGGTTGAGGAGGAAACTGTGCCGATAATACTCGAAATAGTCGAAGCTCTCGCGAGAATAGGTGGTGACGAGAGCAGAAAGCTTCTCGAAAGGTTAACGAGGCACAGGTCGAAGCTCGTGGCGAAGAGGGCGAGGGAAAAGCTCATCTGAGCTCTATCTTCTCCTCCCTTCTAACCTTGTCCTCCACCCTCTCCGTTTTAGAGAAGGATCTGTACCTCCCCTTGCTTATGTACTCTTCTATCTTTCTTATGAACCTGTCGTTCGTCCTTATCACGGGGAGGATCGTCGTGTCCCCCCTTATGTCCTTGATCCTGTTAACGTACTCCACGGTATCGTCGTTGCCGTAGTAGAGAACCCAGTTCCTGAAGTCTCCGACCTCGCAGAACGATGCGTAGCTTATTAGCTCGACTATGGCGAACTTTCCGTCTATTATGCCGTGAAGGGTGTCGTAGTCCACGAGGTAAAGCCTCCCGTTGGAATAGAACAGCCTCTCCGCCTCCAAAGCTATCGCCTGCCTGACGAACTCGTCCAAACTGAACTCCTCCGGTTCGTCGAGCATCACTGGGCCGATGTAGATGATCTGATCCATGTCTAACGGTTGGCAGAACGCTAATTAAAGCTTTTGCAAAAGGGAACTCCAGCCGCAGTGGAGCTCTATTTCTCCGTCCCACCCCACCTTGGGGTAGGCGTTGTAGATCTCCACCTCATCCCCTATATCGAGTTCACCGTAGAGCTTAGCGTTCTCGCCCCAGAGCAAGACCCTTATCCTACCCGTTTCGTCCGAAACGAAGATCTCCGCGAGATCCCTGTCCCTAACGACCTTCAACTCCCCGAACCCGCTCACCCTTCCCCTCACGTTGACCCTCCTCAACGGAACGACCTTGGATACTGGGGTGAAGACGTTCGGCGGGTCGATTCTCCCCAACACCCTAAGTTCGGTTACCACATCTCCGAACACCAACCCCTCCACCACATCTCCCCTGCTGAGCTCGACGTCGCATCTGAGGAAACATACCCTAACGTCGTGCCCGTGCTTCAGAGCCATCCTCCTCCCCCGCACCGCCAATACTATTCCCCTAAATCTCTCCCTCGAATCCTCCAAGATCTCCACGTCAGAAGGATCGTTTACCGAGAGCTCTATTCCGTCCCTCCTCTTCACGAAACCCCTCAACCTAACCCTGCAACCCTCCGCAACGTCTCCAGTCCTTATAAGTTCGGCCGAATCGTTCCAAAGGGTCACCCTAACCCTCGCGCTTTCGTCCCTCAGAATCAGGTTGGCAACGAGACCCCTCCTTCCGTTCTTCAGGAACACCCTCACCCCCAAAACCTTCTCCACTATTCCCTCAACCACTACCTTACCCCTCTTACAGGAAAGCTCCCCGAGCTTAGTCGTGGGCATTTTGCCGAAGCTGTAATCGACCAAAAGCTTGAGGGTATCGTCGTCGATTAGATCTCCGAAGTGCTCCCTGAACTCCCTCAAACGTCTTTCGTACTCTTCCATCACGACGCTTTGGTTGGGGGGTCGATATAGTTAACGCTTTAACCGTCGAGTTAGATCGAACTCCATGGACACTATAACCTCGCGCGAGATGGCGGTCATAGATACCAACTGCGAATACTTCGGCCTTTCGAGGCTTCAGCTGATGGAAAACGCTGGAAGAGGGCTTGCGGAAGAGATTAGGAAGAGGACGAGGCCGTGCGGGGTGGCGATATTCGCGGGCTTGGGGAACAACGGTGGGGACGCTTTCGTAGCTGCGAGGTTCCTGAAGGATTACGACGTCCGCGTGTACCTCATGGGATCCGCCAAGGACATAAAGACTGAGATAGCGATGAGAAACTTTCGGATTCTAAGGAACGCCGGGTTCGAAATAGTGGAAGTTAGGGATTCGTCTTTGCTGAAGGATTTCGATGCTGAAATCGTTGTAGACGGTATGCTCGGAACTGGGGTTAGGGGAAGGCTGAGACAGCCCTACGCTAAAGCCGTCGAAATTATAAACGAGTCCGACGCCACGGTTTTCGCCGTGGATGTTCCGACGGGGCTGAATCCCGACACCGGGGAATACGAGCAGTGCGTTGAGGCGGACGTGACCGTGACTTTCCACAAGGCCAAGCCGGGACTTCTGAAGGCCAAGGAGGTCGTAGGGGAGCTCGTGATCAAGGACATAGGAATACCAAAGGAGTTCGAGAGACTCGTGGGGCCGGGAGAGGTCAAAGCTACCTACAGGAGGTTCGAATCCGGACATAAGGGCAACCACGGTAGAATCCTGATAGTAGGGGGTGGAGAATATACAGGCGCCCCGGCCCTCACCGCGCTCGCATCCCTATACGCCGGAGCGGACATAGCGACTCTCGTCGTTCCGGAGAGGATATACCCGATAGTTGCGAGCTTCTCGCCGAACCTAATCGTTAGAAAGGTTGGGGGTGATGTGATAACGCTAAAGCATTTGGATGAGATAGCGGAGATGGCTAAAAGGCACCACGTCGTCGTTTTAGGTATGGGGGTTGGGAGGGACGGGGAGTTCAAGGATTTCGTCGCAGAACTTTTGAAGCACATCGACAAGGCTGTGCTCGATGCGGACGGGATCACAGCCGACATTCCGGAAGAGGTGGAGTGCGTTCTAACGCCTCACGCCGGAGAGTTCAGGAGGGTGTTTGGGTTGGATGCGAGCGTCGAGAACGCTAAGAAGGTTGCCGAGAAGATTGGGGCGGTGATCCTGCTAAAGGGCAAAGAGGACGTGATTACGGACGGGGAGAGAACGAAAATAAATAGGAGCGGAAACGCTGGAATGACCGTAGGCGGAACTGGGGACGTTTTGGCGGGAATAGTCGGGGCTTTCTTCGCTCTGAACGACGCGTTCTGGAGTGCCTGCGCTTCGGCGTTCGTCAACGGAAGGGCGGGGGAGATATGCTACGAGGAATTCGGTTACAACTACACGGCAACCGATCTCCTTAAGGCCATACCGAAGGCGATAAGGGAGGCGATCGAATTCTAATCCTGCTCGGTCTTCACCCTCTCCACTATCATCTTCCCCGCCACTATCTCGTCAACGCTGTGAATTACCGCACCCAAGTCCTCTATAACCTTCTTAATCTTTTCGAAGTCCATATCGTCGCCAACTATCGTGATCTTGAGAGTTTCGGTGTTCTGATCCATCTCCGAGAGGCTGAGGTTCACGCCCTCAACGTTCTCGACCTCGCTCAGCCTCAAGGCCAATATGATGTTGCTCGGTTCGTGGGGCTTTAAAACATCCAGCACGAGCCTTCTCAGCCCTGCCACATAAAGATTTCTCAACGAGATTATTTAACTCTTGCCCCTTAAATATTTTGAACTTTTATAATTTTAATATATTGTCTCAAAAAGCTTTAATATCCCGTCGTGTTCATAAAGGTTGGTGGGCTAGGCCGGGGGGTTCGGCGTCCCCTGTAACCCGAAACCGTCGATATGCGGGGGCCGAAGCCGAGGGAAGGCCCGCCGAGCGGAAATCACCAGTCCGATCCGGTCTCGCAGAGTCCCCGTCCCGAAGGGTCGGCGGTCACGGTTGGGACATCTGGAGGGATGTCCCGCCGTGTTTGCCGGGGGAACCGGCCCAGGCCCGGAAGGGAGCAGGCTTACCCCGGACGACCGGCGCTTTCGGGGGTGCGGGGAGGAGAGGCCGGATCGGGCTGCTTTCCGTTAGGCGGGTCGACCCGAGGCGTGCCCACCATTTCTCTGAAATTCAGAGAGACTCCACACCTTTTATTCTCCGAAATCGACAACCTTTACATGGAGGAGGTAAGGGATCTCAAGGACGTTTTGGAGAGGGTCGAGGAGAAGCTCGTCGTGGTAAGATATGTTCACATCGCCGTTGCCTTCGTCTATTGGTCCACCGTTCTCGCGTCATTCTACATCCTTCTCTCCGTCGTGCGGAGGATGGACTGGCTGACGGGGATGGCGTTTTGGCTTTCCGCCGTGGCGGTTTACTACCCGGTATGGAGCAGGACTAAGAGGATCTTGGGCTTGAACTTCAGAACGTTCTCCTACAAGATTCTACTCCCTCTGGCCATAACCGTATCCATATGCTTCTGGTTGCCAAACTATTTGGTGAAGTTCACGAGCTTCGAGAGGGCGATAGGAGTTACGATCCTCTGCTCCGTGTCCCTCTACCTACTCGTAGTGGCCATCGTTGTCGGGGCGAGGAGGGGAAGATTCCCGACCGAACTCATCCCGCCCATCCTGTCCTTCATCTTCGTCCCGGCGGTTCTAACGGTCGGAGATCCCATCACCTTCGCCGGATTCGTTATCGTAACGACCTACGGCATCACCGCATTAACGTGCCTGTTCAAGGCGATAAACGTGGTAGAGTGAGATGGAGGCGTTCAAAGGTCTGAAGGGACATCCGCTGAACAACCCCGTGAGGCTCGGAATAATGGTCTTTCTCCTCTCGAAGGAGAGGGCGCTCTTCAAGACCCTTCAAAATGTCCTCGAACTGACGCCCGGAAACCTCGATTCCCACCTCAAAGCCCTCGAAAGAGAAGGATACGTCGAGCTGAAAAAGGCGATAGCGGATAGACCGAGGACGGTCGTCGTGATCACCGAAAGGGGGGCGAGGGAGACGAGGAAGTATCTGGAGATGCTAAAAGAAATTCTGAAAGATATAGAAAAGTATTAATATCTTTTATGATATATACTGAATTCAAATTAAATTTCTGAAGATTTGGAATTCAAAAATCTCAGGATTATCGAGTCTCTTTCAGGGAAAGATTTATATATTTCTGAGATCTAATTCAATTCTACAACGTTCGGAGGTGGTTAAGTGAGTCTGGATAGGTTGAGGGAGATACAGGCGTTAAACACGCTCGTGTTCGAAACCTTAGGACAACCGGAGAAGGAGAGGGAGTTCAAGTTCAAAGAACTTAAGAGGTGGGGTTTCGATCTGATAAGGGGAAGGAAAGGCGGAGTGGAGACTTACTTCACCGCGGAGGAGGGCAAGAGGAAGGTCGGTGAGAAGTACGAGGAGGAGGGCGTAGAATACGAGGTAAGCGAGATACTGACGGAGTTGCCCAAGAACAAACGACTCTACGCCCACATAGAGAGCTACAGCGGTAGGGCTTACATAGTATGCCAGCTCAGGGAGGGTGAGGAGAACATAGAGATCCTCAGGGTTCCCGCTGGTTCCCTCGTGCTCTCCTTCTTCAAGAAGAACAAGCTGAACCAACTCGTGGCGCACATGAGGAACGTGGGCATATGCGTAGAGTTCGTGAAGCAGAGGGGGCAGGAGGGCAAACCCGTTCCCTACGAGGAACTGCCGAGCGTCGCGAGGAAGTTCTTGAGAACCGTTAAGGACGTGGAGAAGGAGGCTGGGTTCGGAAGGGTTGCGTTGGCTTACTACGGAGAGGACAAGGAGATGAAGCCGAGGTACAGGATCTCGTGGCTCCTTCCCACCATAGCCATGTTCGATCTGGAAATAGCCCAAAAAGCGGACAAGGCTCTTGCGATGTTCGTGGGGTGATACCGTGTTCCTGAAGAGGAGGCATCTCGAGGCGATAAGGAAGATCAGGGAGGTGAAGGACGCAAAGGCAATTGGTAGCGATGTCTTGCTCGAACTAAGAATCCTCGGTCTCGTGGACCTCAGCGACGGAAGGCTGAGGTTCACAAAAGCGGGAAACATGCTCGCGAAGCTCCTCGACAAGATTGAAATGGAGAAACTTCCGGACGTTTTCGTCGACACGGAGATAATCAAGATGCTCGAACTCGCAATAGAGACGGGATGGATTCCAGAAGAGTGGATGGCGATGTTAGAAGAGAGACAGCTGGCGAGGGACGGGAGGGTAGTGGAGACGGGAAGGGAGATGCTAAGGATATACAGAACCGCACACCCCAACCTCTACATATCCCAAGAGCTCTTGGACTTCGTCTCCGGTATGCCGAGGATAGGAACGCTCGAGGAGCTCGTAGCGTATAAGGACACTCTCGGATACGGGGACAACGTCATAAACGCTCTGCAGGCGATGAGAATACTTCTCATATCTCCGAAAACCCAAGGTAAGGCGTTTGCGACCACAAAAACGCTCGATCACGTCTTGGAGATAGCGAGGATGATAAAGAGGCTCGAAAAACCGATGCTGATAAGGGGAAGGGAGTTCAGGATGCTCAGAGCGGGAGAGAGCACTGAGGAGTTCGTGGAGATGGGACTCACCGATGAAAAGGGAACTACGGAGCTCGGAAACGCTGTTGCGGACACTTACGAATCGTTGGGGGCTAAGGAGGAGAGGCTCTATCCTATATACGTGTTAGAGGACGAGCTAAGCGTTCTCGATGCGATAGCGGAGATAGAGAGGATAAACGAGCACACCCCGGACGTGCTCCCGACGTATCAGGAGATAAGGAAGAGATGCGGAGTAGAAGACTTGGGGGAGATCCTGCACATCCTCGAATCCAAGGAGTTCGTCGAGAGGAGGCTTATCAAGGAGAAGGACACCTACTGGCTTACAGATTGGGGCAGGGATGTGATGGAGTACGGAACGGTAACTACGGATGGCATGAAGGCTCTGACGTTCCCCTTGGCCGGAGACGTGCCGAGCTACGAGTGGGTCATGAAGGCCAAGGAGGAGGATCTCGTAAAGGCGGGAATAACGAAGAAGGGGAGGTTCATGCTTAAGCTTACGAAGGAGATAGAGAGAAAGCCCTATCTGACCAAGTACGACGTGGCGATTCTCGCGAAGATGCCGAGGGGATACGTGAGGAGGGAAGAGCTCGTCGAGAAGATAGAGGAGCTAATCGGGAAGGAGGAGGGAATAGTGAAGGCGATAGGGGAAGCGGAGGCGAAGGGGTTCGTGACGGAGCTCCAGAACCACATGATAAAGCTCACGAGGTTGGGCAGGATCATGAAGTCCGTCGTCGAGTACGCGAAGACGAGCGAACTGCTTGCGGTGAAGTTCGGGATAACCCCAACGACGTTCAACGTTCTGAGGGTCATAGTGGAGAACATCGACGTCTTCAACAGGATATGGAAGGAGAAGACTGAAAGCAGGGGATACAAGATCGACGAGGTCGAGTTCCTGAAGAAGAAGCTCAGTCTGAGCGAGGAGGAGATAAAGAAGAGCCTGATAATCCTGAGGAACTTGGGGTTGTTGGGTAAGAAGAGCGTTACAAAGGCGGGGAAGTTGCTCGTTAGGGCTTACGGAGGTGTTTCGGCATGATATACGGAGTCTTCGTCAACATTCCCGAAAAGCACGCCAAGCTTGAGGAGGACGTTAGGAAGACGATAGGATATGGGATAGCGAACGGCGACATTCTAACTTTTACGGAGGCTAAATACAAGGGAGATAAGGCGTTCGTCATGTTGGCGAGGAGCAGGAGGGCTGCGCTGAAGGTCGTGGACGATTTCAAGCAGTTCCCCATCCACGCGAAGGTCATAGAGATCGAGGGTAAGGGGGATTAAAAATAATATTCTGAAATAAAATTTTTTATCTGAATTTCTTTGAAATAAAGCTATTTTACGACTCCTTTTGAGCGTAACTTTAATAATTCCTGAAATAATTAATATTAACTGGAGGTGAGGTCGTATGGAGGCCAAGGAGAACGGGAAGAGGATGGAAAAGCTTCAGGACGAGCTCAGGAGCATAATGGGTGAGATCGAGTATCTCAGAAATCAGGTAGGAACGATCGATTCGATGATAACGGATCTCAGGAGCGTCGACGCTACGCTCAGCTACATAAAGGAGAAGGGACAGGGAAGGCCGATATACATACCGCTCGGATCGGGGATAGCGATAAAGGGTAAGATAGAGGACGTGAACGACCTCATAATGGACGTAGGAGCGGGGATAGTCGTAGGGGCGAACATAGACGAGGTGAAGGAGGAGATCGAGAGGAGAATATCCGGGCTGATGAACCTCAGGCTCACGCTACTAAGGAAGATCGAGGAGGACGAGAGGAAGGTGAACAGGCTTTTGGAGGAGATTAGGAAGCTCGGGGAGCAGTTGAAGAAATGAGGCGCGAGGATATAGAGCTGAAGTTGATGGAGATAGAGAGGGCGAGGGAGCTTTTGAAGGAGGGGAGAAAGGTTTACAGGGTTTTGGGCGGGCTGATGATAGAGATCGACTTGGAAGAGGCTAAGGAATACTTGGACAAGCTTGAGGCGTCTCTAAAGAAGAGGCTGAAGGATTTTTAATCCCTCCCATCCCTCCCAACCCCGTGAGGGTTGCGATCCTCGTAGGGGGGAGAGGGGACAGGATAGGGAGGGAGAAGGGTTTTTTAAAGCTCTGCGGTAGGACGTTCGTCGAGATATTGGTCGAAAAATTCTCGGATTGCGACATACTATTCGTGTGTAGGGATGAGGAGCAGGCGAAGGTATATTCGGATTTTGGAGAGGTGGTGGTGGACTGCGTTAGGGACTTCGGCCCGCTCGCGGGCATATGCTCCGCTCTGAGGAGATACCCCGGTAGGGTTTTAATTTTGGCAGTCGACATACCCCTCGTGAGGAGGGAAATAGCCGAGGAGATATACCGCAAGTGTTCAAACGTTGACGCAGTGGTTCCTACTTGGGACGACGGCAAGCTCGAACCCCTGCTCGCGTGCTACTCCAAAACCGCGCTCGGAGTGATAGAGAAGTGCATAGAGGAGGGGGAGAGGAGGGTCTACAAAGCTATAAGAAGGATGAACGCGATCCTATATCCCGTGAACGATCTGCGGAGGTTCGATCCGGAACTCCTTTCGTTCTTCAACGTCAACAGCGTTGAGGACTACGAGAGGCTGCAGAGGGTGGTAGGGTGCTCGTCGACGGATACGGGAGGGTTATAAGGCACCTAAGGATATCCGTCACCCGAAGATGTAACCTGAACTGCGTTTACTGTCACGGGGAGGGGGAAACGGGAGGAGGTGACGAGCTGAGCTTGGAGGAGATAGAAAGAATTTGCAAGGCCTTTTACGATCTCGGAGTCAGGAAGGTGAAGATCACCGGCGGTGAGCCGTTGCTCAGAAGGGATATAGTGGACATCGTTGCCAACATGCCTCCTTTCGAGGAGATTTCGCTCGTAACGAACGGGACGCTACTCGGCAAACTCGCCGAAGATCTGAAGGAGGCGGGGTTGGATAGGGTGAACGTCAGCTTGGACACGCTTAGGGAGGACGTTTACGAGAAAATAACGGGGAAGAGGATGCTGAAGAGGGTTATCGAAGGTATACACTCCGCCTACGACGCGGGACTCACACCGATAAAGCTGAACATGGTGGTGCTTAGGGGGACGAACGAGGGGGAGATTGGGGATGTGCTCGAATTCGCATCCCGGTTCAACTCCGAAGGCGTTAAGGTCATACTACAACTCATAGAGGTGGTCAACGCCCCCCACCTCTACGTAGACCTTTCGAGCGTCGAGGAGAAGTTCTCCAAAATTGCCGACAGGGTCATCGTGAGGGGGTTGCACGGGAGAAGGCAGTACGTCATCGGAAGGAAGGTGGTCGAGTTCGTCCGCCCCTTCCACGGGGAGTTCTGCATGCACTGCACGAGGATCAGGGTAACTTCGGACGGGAAGATCAAGCCCTGCCTGTTGAGGAACGACAACCTCGTTCCTTTGAGGGGACTGAGCTACGAGGAAATGGTAAAGGCAATAAGGAGGGCGGTGATGCTTAGGGAGCCCTTCCACAAAAACCATTAACTCTTGGGGTGTATTCGATACGATGTTCGGATGGAGCGAAGTCGTGCTCACCCTCGTCCTCGCCATAATTCTGCTCGGCCCCGACAAGCTTGCCGAGGTCGCGAGGTCTGCCGGAAGGATTTACGGAGAGTATCAGAAGGCAAAGAGGAGACTCGAGCTCGAACTTCTCTACGGACAGGAGATTCCGAACGAGGAGAAGCTGAGGGAGATCCAAAGAAAAAAGCTTGAAGAGTTAACCTCCGATCTTAAGGAATCTTTAAATAGTGAAGAGTCGAATGGTGAGGGGTGGTCGGATGCTGGTAATGAAGGAACAGCTCCCGATAGGCCCGAACGAACTTCTTCTCATCTTGCTCATAGCGTTCCTACTCTTCGGAGCGAACAAACTTCCGGAACTGGCGAGGAGCTTGGGGAGGAGCATGGGGGAGTTCAAGAAGGCTCAGAGAGAGGCGGAACTCGAACTCCTCGAATTCGAGAGGAGGGTGAGGGAGGGCAAGTACACGGTGAACGAGAAGAGGGCGAAGCTTGAGAAGATAGCGAGGGATCTGGGTATAAATCCGGAGGGCAAGAGCGACGACGAACTGTTGGAGGAGATATACAAGGTTCTGCCGAAGGAGAAGTCCGAACCTTGAGAAAACCTTAAAAATAATTTTCGAAAGGCTGAGATTATGAAGGTGCAGGCGGAGGTTAGACAGCTTAAGGAGGGAGGCTACATAGTCATAGACGACGAGCCGTGCGAGATCGTTAGCATATCTGTCAGCAAGCCCGGTAAACACGGAGCGGCCAAGGCGAGGATAGAGGCGATAGGGATATTCGACGGGCAGAAGAGGAGCATAGTCCAGCCCGTAACGGCCAAGGTTTACGTTCCCATCGTGGAGAGGAAGAGGGCTCAGGTAATAAGCGTTATGGGGGACGTCGTGCAGTTGATGGATCTCGAAACATACGAAACGTTCGAGCTTCAGGTTCCCGAGGAGCTCAAGGACAAGATAGAGCCGGGAAAGGAGATCGTTTACATAGAGTCGTTGGGAAAGAGGAAGATCGCGGAGAAGTAGCATGCATATAGATTCTTTTTTTGCTTTTCACAACTCGAATCTCGAGGACGCGGAATTCGTGATCTTCGGAATACCCTACGACGCGACCCAATCCTTTAAACCCGGATCCCGTTTCGCCCCGAACGCGATAAGGGAAGCAAGCTGGAACCTCGAATCCTACTCCCCGTTCTTCGACTTCGACCTCGAGTTCGCGAGGATCTGCGATGCGGGGAACGTGAACGTCGACGGGAGATTCGAGGATATCGTCGAAAGGGTCTCGGATTTCCTAAAAGGTATGAGGGGAAAGATCCCCGTAGCGCTCGGGGGGGAACATACCGTAACCTACGCGGTGCTCAAGGGTTTGAAGCTCGAAGATTTCGTCTATCTCGTATTCGACGCCCATTTCGATCTCAGAGAGGAGTTCGACGGTAGCGGGTTCAACCACGCGTGCACGACGAGGAGGGTGTTCGAGCTCGGGGCGGATGTGGTCATCGTCGGAGTCAGGAGCGGGACTAAGGAGGAGTTGGAGTTCGCAAAGGCGGAGGGGATTCGATACTTCCACCCTTGGATCGACGGCAAAAAGGTAATTTCGGAGTTGAGGAGAATAGTTGGCGATAGGGACGTTTATCTGTCCATAGACGTGGACGCGTTCGACCCCGCATTCGCGCCGGGGGTTTCAACTCCAGAACCGTTCGGTCTGAATCCGGCGATTATGCTCGAAGTTTTCGATGTTTTGGGCGACCGTGTGGTGGGAATGGACGTCGTTGAGGTCGTTCCCGATCAGAACAAGATCACCCAAACCCTCGCGGCGAAGCTGATAGTGGAGTTCATAGCTCAATCGGGTGCGAAGAAGAGGAGGTGAACGTTTCCTACGTGAACCCTTTTCAGGTATCTCTTGGCCACCTCGTAGCATCTCCTCACCTGCCCCCTCGGGGTTACGGGCAAATCTCTCAGCATGAAGTCCGGATGGAATACGAGAAGGCCGTAGGGGATTTCGTCGCTCAACGATGCAAGAAACCTCGCTATACCCTCAACCTCCCTCTCATCGACGTAGTACGGGACGAGCAGGGTGGTTGCCGAAACGACTTCGGGATACTTGTCGAATATCTTCTCGAAGTTCTTTAGAGTCCGCTCGTTGCTTCTCCCGGTTAGTATCATGTGAAGGTAGGGGTTCCAAGCCTTGAGATCGAACTTGACCGTCCCACCGCTCCTATAGCTCAGCTTGGCCGCCTTTAGGGCTAAGGACGTTCTACCAGCCCCGTTCCACTCCCAACAGATCATCACCCTCCTCCTCTTCAAAACCTCCCGGCTGAACTTTATCGCGAACGGTAGCTGGGGCTCC
>Ga0256914_1003161_pt1 | contig 13152 bp, 14 predicted proteins | sample HulkmetaG_FD_191571 | JGI IMG/M metagenome (GOLD analysis project Ga0256914, IMG submission 191571) | Hydrothermal chimney microbial communities from Main Endeavour vent field at the Juan de Fuca Ridge, Pacific Ocean - Hulk | ecosystem: Environmental > Aquatic > Marine > Hydrothermal vents ... | reverse complement strand
ACAAGCATATCTTGCGCTACAGAATATAAAGAACTATCAATCTGCTTTGCAACTTGCGTTGTTACTGTAATGTTACCTTCGCTACTCAAAATCTGCCTTTTTACTCGACATTATACATAAATTAGAAGGCAAATAAAAGTCATACTCCCTTAATATGGCGTAGCATCTATAAAATTATCTGCTTGTCTCTCTATAATCTCCACTACTCCAGCTTGAACATAATCTATATCATCTATAAAATCTTTTCTCTTCCAACCCATTGTCTGCATCGTATTTATACAACCAATAAACTCTACATCATACTCCATTAAAGAGCTAATTCTACTTAATGTCTTTTTATTGTAATCTTTTTTTAATACATTTAAACCAGGGCCATACGCAACTACAACTACCTTTAATGCGCCATCTGGATACTCTTTTAATATATTATATATAGTTCCTAACATATGATTTGCTTTATGTATATCTTTACTATTTAGCTTCATTATTATCTTTCTTGGTTTATCAAAAGATGGTTTTGGCTCTTTAAAGTTATACTTTCCAAAAATAACTGCTGGCAATATTAGCAAAATTACAAATAGTTTTCTCACATTAATCCTTTATATTTACACTATCGTCTATATTAATTACACCACCTTTAACTATCTTACAATAAACTCCCCTATGTTTTAATATAAGTTTTGGTAACTTTGGACTATATTTACTAAGGTGCTTACATAGCGTACAAGCTTCTGTAATCTCTATTTGTACACTGCCAATTGTTAAAATAGTTCCTACGCTTAAAGTGTGTGGGTCAAAACTTAAAAGTATATTCTCTCCAAGTGCCGCACTTGGTATATTTATGCTCTTTTCTTTTGCCATAATATATGGCTTTGCACCAACTATCATTACACTTTTATCTATACTCTTATTTGCAAACTTATCGTCTTTAATGCCGTAGTTCTCAACTAAGTTTAGGCTATTTTTACTCTCCCTTATGCCGCTAGTTCCAACTGGTGCAATATAGAGTTTTTCTACTTTTCCTATCTTCACAATTCTCTCCAAACTATATTTTAAAGCATCTTTAAAACCTTAATACTCATAATGGCCTTTAAGGATATAAGATTTTACAAAAGGCTCTTAAACCCTAGCCAAAGCTAAGTCGATATGAGCATTTTATGAAAGATTGTATCTTTAAAGAATACCTTATAATATTATAACTCTAGATATACCCTTATATTAAAACTACAGTTTGTGCAAGCCAAAAGGCTTAACACTTTGTAATACCCTTGTTGTTTTTAATTCCAACAATTTCTGGTGTATCAACTTTAAGTTGCTTAATGTGCTTAACATTTTTAAGATAATTCTCTACAGTCTCCCACACTGGTTCACCAGCTGCTTTAGAGCCAACTGTTGACCAACCAGCAACCTTATATACTTTCTTAGGATCTAGTGGTTTGCCATCTAGCATCTTAACATTACTAATTCTCTTACCCATCTTCTGAAGTGGATCAATAGTATAAGATATACCACCTGTTCTAACCATATCTCCACCTTGCTGATAAAATGGGTCTTGGTTAAACAAGTTATCGGCAACATCTTCTAGGATATTCTTAATTGTATTACCATTCATCTCTTTTAGGTATGTCTCTGGGTATGTCATAGCTGTTTGTGTTGCTAAATCATCAAAAGTAATATCTTGACCTGGCATTACACTAGTACCCCACCTAAATCCTGGAGATAAAGATACATCAGCACCTTTAACCACACGAAGAGCATCACAAATTATCTGATCAAAACTTCCATTAAAGTTACCTCTTCTAAATAGAGTTACATCAGTTGTTCCAACTACTCTTTCTAAGTCGCTTAAGAAAGGTTTTCTAACACCATTAATATACTTTTTCATCTCTTTATCTTCTGGAACTAAATCAGAAAATACAGGAAGAAGCGTAAATTTAAAATCTTTTATCTTTCCATCTTGAATATCTAAATCCAATACATTTAAGAATTTACCATTACTTCCAGCATTACACACATAAGTTGTACCACCTTTATTCTTAACTGGCACAGCTTCTGGAACACCATCGTGCGTATGTCCACCCATAATAAAGTCTAACCCACTAACAACTTGTGCTAACTTTTTATCAACATCAAAACCGTTATGAGAAAGAAGTATTATCGCATCTGGTTTCTCTTTTTTCTTAATTTGAGCAATTATACCCTGTAGCTCTTCTGGCTTAATACCAAATGTCCAATCAGGAATAAATCGTTGAGGATTTGCAATAGTTGTATAAGGAAATGCCTGTCCAACAATAGCAACCCTAGCTTTTCCTAACTTCTTAACAACATATGGCTTAAATAGTAATCCACTATCTTCGTCAAATGCAGGCGAACCGTCCATAAGAGCATCCTCTTTTACAAATACATTTTGTGCAATAAAGTCTGCTTTTAACTCTTTTACATTTGCTAAAATTTCGTCTGCTTTATATGTAAACTCCCAGTGTCCAACAGCTACATCAACACCAAGTAGGTTCATAGCACCAACCATATCCCTACCTCTTGTTTGCAACGAAGTCCAACTACCTTGCCAAGTATCACCACCATCTAAAAGTAGTGTTTTATCTTTACCAAAATCACCTCTTAAGGTATCTACCATTGTCTTAATATGCGCAAAACCACCCATCTTACCAACAGCTTTAGCATGCTTTTCAAACTCTACACAAGAGAACGCATAAGTTAGCCTATCGTTACCTTTTATATGAAAATAGTCTAAAAAATCTTTCCCAACAATGTGAGGTGGCACATTTTTATTACCATATAGACCAATATTTACGCTAGGCTCTCTAAAATACACAGGCATTAGCTGTGCATGAGAGTCTGTCATATGTAATATTCTAGCATTTCCAAATGGTTTAAGCTTATAGTAGCTATCAAGCTTTCCATTAGGAGACAATCTAGTGTGCGAATTTGCAAAAATAGGCGTACTACCTAAAGACGCCATTAAATACATAAACTCTCTTCTTCCAAAACTCATGTTATTCCTTTAATATTTAAAACCATCACCAGGCACAGCCATGCGCCATGTTTTTTCTGCCTCTACTTTTTGCTGTAAACCTCTTATAGCAAAAGTACAAGCTCTCCAAGTTGCATACTCTGTATCAAACTTTTTAGTTTTATCTTTGCCTTTGCTCTTATACTTAATGACTGTAACTTTGCTTTTTGCTTTTATAGCTTCACTAGCATACTTAATATACTCTCTATTTTTTACTCCAAGTCTCTTAAATTCAACTCCAAGTTTTATAGCTTCTTGATTATACTTTTTAGCAATATCTAAAACTTTATCTAGACCATTTGCTTTAACATCACAAACCTTTTTAACATCAAGCTTTGCTGCATCTTCTAGTAATCCTGCAGTTGCAAATGTTAAACTCGCAACCACAGATACTAATATAATTTTTTTCATCATAAGCTCCTTACTTTCTTATATCTGGGCCATCAACTGGCATACCATTTGACATATAAGCCATAAAATAAGATAACTCATTTAACCACTTGCTTCCAGGCTTATGCGGATTTTCACCCTGATCCTTATTACACCCCTTAAGGCGTCTTTCTAAAGTACCTAACCCTTCCCACTTAAGTCTATAAACAGGAAAGTGCGTAGTCTGGCCAAGAAGCGGAGACATATACTCATTTCTAACTCTCTGTCCAGCACCCTGCACATGGCAACTTGCACAAGACAACTTTAGATAACCTCTTTGAGAGTAATACTCTTTTTTACCTCTCTCGTAAGCCTCTGCTGCCTCTTTAGAGTCGATAATAATATTTACCTTTTTACCCTTCTCTTTACTAGTAAAAGCAAAATATGCTTCTAAATCTGCCATTTTACCTTTTGTCTGTTTCCATGTTTTTTCACCATTATCTTTTAAGCAACTATTAATTGCACCAGTTAGTGTAATAACACCTTTACCTTTAACAAACTTAGGATAGTCGCCAGCTATTGTTGTATCTGGAAAACAATCTTTAAAACTCTTACCATTTTTAAATTTTACACCATCGTACAACTCTTTACCAGCATCTATAGCATCTTCGTATGGTGGCATCTCAATAACCTCTTCGTACTGCTCGCGACCACCTTTATTAAATGCATACGAGCCCAATCTAAACTCATCACCCTTAATGCCCCACTTAAAGTTTTTATCTAACTCATCTTTAGTAGAGTAAGGAAAAAAAGCTGTTGCACCTTTTTTATCGGCAAATTTTTTTTCTAAATACTCTTTTAGTGCTTCTTTATCTTTATTAGCTTGAGCACTAAAGTCTTGAGCACTAAGTAGTGCACAAGAAGCAATTAGCAAACTTACAACTCTCTTTTTCATCTTTAATCCTTTCGCCTTTTGAAAAAAAGCTAATTACTTAATTTTTGCCTTTTTGCTCTTTGTCTCACCTTTAAGGTCTATCCAGCTTATCTCAAGCTCTTTACCCGACTCACCTTTAAACTTAAACTTAATAAATGGGTTTTTAGATAAAAATTGGCTAGTACTTGCTTCGTAAACTGGCTTACCATCTACTTTTGCCTCTATAAATACTATAAAGTTTGCATCTTTACCCTTCTTCTTAGCTATATCATAACTTAACATCTCGTGCTTTAAACCCGCTTTTACTGAAACTACACCATCTTTAGCTTTTGCTTTAATTCTCATATTTTTTCCTTTATTTTAATCTTTTTTTTACTTAAATTATCTATCAACTAACTCTGCTGGTTTAATCAACCACCACATCCACCAGCTGTTACTTTAACTACTTTGCTAGCCTTATAAAGTTTACCATCAACATCTGCTACAACTACTACTGTTCCTGTCTTAGCCATCTTAATTCTTACTCCATAATCAGGAATACCACCTTCAGGAATATCCCATACTGCAACTAACGACTCTGGGTTTGCACTCTGAAATAATGCTACTTTACTAGCTTTTTCTAACTTAAAGCTAACAGGCACTACAGCACCATTTTCTGCAATATCCGGAGCTTTTAGTTTAACATTACCATCTTCTACTTTATCGCTACCAAATACCGCTTTTATTGCTTCGTTTATTCCCGATAAGTCATTCTCTACATCTTTGTTCTTAATAGACCATACCTTTGGCATCTCTTTTCTATAGTTCTTTGCCATTGCCGTAACTGGTGCAAGCGAAATTGCTGCTACTCCTAAACCTAAACCTAAAAATTTTCTTCTTTGCATTGTTTTCTCCTTAATTATTTAATTGTTTTTAAATAAGCAACTACTGCGTTAATTTGCTTATCACTCAATACGCCATTCTTACCAAAAGCAGGCATAGCCGAAATAGGGTTTGTTGTATATGGGTCATAAACCTTATCGTATAAAGCCTTCTTCGGCCAAGCCGATAGGTACTGAAGCTTAGGACCAAAACTCCCTGGACCATCAACTTTTTCCCCATTTACATCATGACATGCAAAGCAGTTACCTAACTTTTTTGTCATAAATATCTTTTTACCCTCTTTTACAAGTTCATCATTTGCAAAAGTAACTCCACTTGTAACTGCAATAGCCGATGCTATTACTAATAATTTTTTCATAACCTATCCTTTATTTAGACTTATCTACCATATAGTCAACAAGACCTTTTAACTCAGCATCGCTTAAGTCGGCATGTCCACCCTTTGGAGGCATTCCTTGGAAACCTTTAATTGCATGCTCATAAAGCACCTCTTTACCCTGCTTAATTCTAGAAGCCCAAGCCTCTTTATCTCCAGGAACTGGCGCAATAACTTTATTTCCATGGCAAGCGTTACACTTTTGCTCAAACATATCTGCATACTTGCTATTAGCTGCACCACTTTTTGCTTCTACTTTTGGTAGATCTCTCTTTTGCGAAACAGCAGGCTCAATACCACTATCTAATGAATTCTTAACTCTTACTACCTTACCAGTAGGACAGTTTTTCATACATCTTTTAGTTGGTGTACCATAGTTGCTAGAGTCACTTAAGAACTTCTTCATATTCATAGCGCCATCTTTGCCATTAACCTCTGGATAAAACCCATTTACATTTGGCATAACAACTTTCATTAACGCTTTCTTATCTAAAACAAAGTCATCATCTAAATCTTTACCATCAATTTGCACCTCATTAACCGATAACAAATATGCAACAATCGCATAAACATCATCGTCACTTAAACTCATTGGATGAGGAAATGGCATAGCTGTCTTTACATACCACCATAAAGTAGATGCATACGGCCAGTAACTACCAATTGCTCTCATTGGTGGTTCATCTCCATTTTCTGGGTGAATTAGCTGATTTTTTAAGCTATCTATATCGCCTCCTGCAAGTGGTGGATATCCTCTACCACCTGTACCCATATCACCATGACACATAGCACACTGCGCTTCAAAAAGTTCATCACCACGCTCTACAGACCCTTTACCATCTGGTAGCCCTTGCCAATCATAACGCACATCAATATCGCCAGCTTTAATCTCTTTAGCACTTGGTGTTCTACCAAACTTTACTGTAGCCTTATCTACTTGCGTATTTACTCTATAAACTCCTGCATAAGAGCCATCTTTAACCTTATAAACAACTCCACCATCAATTGCTTTATCTTTAAAAGCAGGTGCTTTTACATCACCAGCATAAGTAGTCGAAGCAGCTAGTAGCACAAATGCAACCACTTTAGATAATTTTTTAACTTCTAATGTGAACATTATGCACCTCCCCATTTGCTTTAATTTCCCATGTAACTATCGCATTACGATGATAGATTGTCTCTACACCAACACTCTTAACCTCTTGATCAATAGTTGGCTGTACATATCCAGCATCATCATAAGCTCTAGAGCTAAGTAAAATTGGCTTACCATCCCACTTATACATAAAGCTAAATCTTGTCCAAGACTTAGGCAACACCAAACCTTTAAGACTTGCCTCAGTCCAGTTCTTTCCGCCATCAAAGCTTATATCAACACCCTTAATTGTGCCGTGTCCACTCCATGCAAGTCCCTCTATCTCTACCATATCACCAGCTTTTAGCTCAGTCCATGGCTTATCTGGGCATGGACTAGTTACTACAGAGTTAACCTCCATAGGCCAAAAATATCTTATTGCCTTACCACTTGGTGTTAACATAGTATATTTAGAAGTCTCCTCTTTTGCATGCCAAGGCTTATCACCAAACTCTAAGCGCTTAAGCCACTTAACATTTAAGTTTCCTTCCCAACCTGGAACTAGCAGACGCACTGGATACCCCTGCTCTGGTCTTAGTGCCTCACCATTTTGAGCCCAAACAACCATTGCATCGTCTAATATCTTCTCTATTGGAAGTGTTCTTCCCATATGCGAATTATCATTACCCTCTGCTAAAACCCATTTAGCTTCTGGTTTAATACCTACATCTTTAAGAATATTAGATAACTTTGTACCAGTCCACTCAGCTGAACTCATCATACCTTTCATAAACTGCAAAGTATTAAACTGTGGCGATCTCCACCCAGTAGAACCATTTGCAGGACACTCAATAAAATGAATTCTAGACTCTTTAGGATACTTTTTTAACTCATCTAGAGTTAAAACTAATGGTTTCTCAACTAGACCATGAATAACCAATCTATACTCATTAGGGTCAACTTGCGCTACTCCACCATGGCTTCTACTAAAGAATAGTCCATTAGGAGTAATAATACCCTCTAAATCCTGTATAGGACACATAGCAACAGATGCATACATATCACCTGAACTTAAAAGTTTATGTACTCTTCTAGTTACAGTGTGCTCATATGGTGAAGGTAGTCCATATAGATTTTTATCTACTGGCAACCCAAGCTTTTTACCCCACTCTGGCTCTTCTATAAGTATTGGGTCATCACCCGCTCTTAATGTAGCTGGAGCAAGAGCACCCGCTGCCACTACAGATGCGGCTATATTCTTTAAAAAGCCTCTTCTGCTAGCAGTTGTGTTTTTGTTACTATTTTTCAAAATTTGCAACCTCCTAACTCTTATTTACACTCCTATAGTAGCTACTATTATCAAATATTACAATTAAATTATAATAATCCAATATAATATTTAATTATATGATACTATTAGTTACACAAGTAGTATATATATAAATAATTATTATTTAATTAGTTAAGTAGTTTTTTTGATAATAATTTTTTTGTATAATGTAATAAGTTAGAAAATGTGTGTATAGGTATATTATTACTCACCAATGAATAATCTTAATCTTTGATGTAGTGATTTTGTTAACTATTTTTTATCTTAGATAACCACTCTTTTAGAGTTTTTTCAAAGCCTATTGAACTACTTTTATAAAACTCTATATCTTTCTCTAAATATTTTTGCTCTACATAACCACCAAAATCGTGTGGATACTTATAGTTTGCTGCTTTTGGGCAGATGTTATCTGGTATCTTTAGCTCATTTCTATTTTTTACAAAATCTAAAGCGCTATTAATAGCATTATAACAGCTATTACTCTTTGGCGAAGATGCCAAATATACAACAAGTTGAGATAGCGTTATTCTAGCCTCTGGATAGCCAATATTTTTAACAATATTTAAAGTACTACTTGCTAAATTTAGCGCATTTGGATTTGCATTTCCAATATCTTCGCTAGCTAAAATTGCTAGCCTTCTTGCTATAAACTCTGGTGCTTCCCCACCCTCTATTAGCCTTGCAAGGTAGTAAATAGAGGCATCTATATCGCTACCTCTAATGCTCTTTATTAGTGCCGATGCCAACTCGTAGTGGCTATTTGCCTCGCTACTGCCAGCTCGAAGTGCACTACTTCTAATTGCTTTTACAATCTTAAGTGTTACCTCTTTTGCGCTAGCCATTACGCTACTCTCTAGCAAGTTTAGAGCCCCTCTTGCATCACCATTGCTACTTTGTGCTATATACTCTAAGGCCTCGTTGCTAACACTAAAGCCCTCTTCTTTAATAACTCTTTTAAGTAAAAGCTTAATATCTTCTAAGGCTATGCAATTTAGCTTAAATAGGTGGCTTCTAGATCTAAATGCAGCCGTTAAAGTGTAGTATGGATTAGCCGTAGAAGCTCCAATTAGAATAATCTTTGCACTCTCCATAAATGGTAGTAAAACCTCTTCTTGAGTTTTAGTTAATCTATGAATTTCGTCTATAAAAATTAGTGGTTTTGTAAGTGCATTTTTGTAGTTTGCTATAACTTTTCGTATCTCTTCTATCTTAATTGATGTTGCATTAAACTCGTAAAAATCAAATCCTAGCTCTTTAGCAATTACCCTAGCTAAGGTTGTTTTGCCACACCCTGGCTCGCCAAAAAAAAGCGCATTAGGAAAGTAATTATTGGCTAAAAAGCCGCTAAATACCCCGCCTTCGCCAATTAAATGGCTTTGCGATAGTATATCCTCTAACTTTTGGGGTCTATACTTTAATGCTAAGTTCATAAATTAACAAAAGCTTTAGATTACTTGTATATGGTACTCTCTATTATCTCTAGCGCCATCAAATTCGCAAAAGAAAATTCCTTGCCACTGCCCTAAAAATAGCTGTCCATTTACAACTGGTAGCACCACTCTTTGCCCACAAAGTGCAGCTTTAATATGTGCAGGTGCATTTTCATCATCACTTGCATAAACTTTATCTACAGGCGCAATATGGCTTAAAGATGCTAAAAAGTCTCTTCTTAATTTTGGATCTTGGTTCTCAAAAAACAAAATCGAAGCAGTAGTATGCGAGCAAAAAATTGTACACAACCCATTTACTACACCAAGTTTTACCACCTCATCTTTTACCTGCTCTGTAATGTCTATCATTTGTGTTTTGTATTTTGTACTAAGCTTAACTGTCTGCATCATCTCTCTCCTCTTTTAAATATAGATGTAACTCTTCATACTCTTTTGTACTAAGATACCTTGTTTTACCCTCTGGCAAATTATTTAACTCTATAAAACCATAAGCTACTCTTTTTAAATCCACAACCTCGGCTCCAAAGTGCGCAAAAAAGCGTCTTAGCTCTCGGTTTTTACCCTCGGCAATTGTAACTCTAAGCTTGCTAAATTTACCAGTTGTGCCTCTATCTACAAAGTCTATAAATGGTGCAAATGTCATAGATTTAACTTTACTTTTCTCGTGCCCACCTGCTGTTGCATCTTCTAAAGTAAGCCCATTTTTCATAGCTTCTATCATCTCTTCGCTTACTATTTTATCTATTTTTATATTATAAACTCTTGGTAAGCTATCTTCCATAAGTCTTGTTGCAACTTTTACATTATCGGTTAAAAGAATTAACCCTTCGCTTGCGTAATCTAGTCGACCAACTGCTGTAAAGTGTCTAAACTTTCCTGGTAGTAGATGGTAAATTGTAGTTCTGCCTCTGTCGTCTTTTTTAGTAACTAAGCACCCCTTTGGCTTGTTGTAAACAACCATTGTAAGCTCGAACTCTGCTCTAGATTTTACCTCTTTACCATTTACAAATACTCTATCATCTTTTTGCACTTGGTAGCTAAAATCTGTAATTGGAATACGATTTATCTTAACTTTACCATCTTCTATTAATCTATCTGCCTCTCTTCTAGAGTACTTTGTGTAGTGTGCTATGTATCTATTTATTCTCACTCTCTATCCCTGCTTCTATTAAGTCGTGTATATGAATTGCTCCAACTAGCGACTGCTCTTTAACAACTAAAAGTAGCTGTATTCTCTTGCTCTCTATAATTTTTAGCGCATCAACTGCTAAAATAGAGGCATCTGTAATTGCAAATGGCTCTTTGCTCATAAACTGCTCTATTGGCGCATTAAAGTCAAAATCTTCTCTTAAAAGAGCCCTTCTTAAATCGCCATCACTAAAAATACCTACAACTTTAGAGTCCTTTGCAACTATAATATTGCCAAGCCTTCCTTCGCTCATAGGTATTATAGCCTCTTTTATAGATACGCTAGGTGCCACCACTGGCAGATCTGACTTATCTATTAAAAAGTGCTCTGCTCTTAAGTATAATCTCTTACCCAATGCACCAGCTGGATGAAACTTCGCAAAATCCTCTTGCCCAAATCCTCTTATATTCATTAGCGCAACTGCTAGTGCGTCGCCAAGTGCTAAGGTTAGCGTTGTACTAGATGTTGGTGCAATACCTAGTGGGCAAGCCTCTTTACTTACACTTATATCTATATGCGCATCGCTAAAACTACCCAAAATAGTATCTTTAGCCTTGCTCATACCAATAACAGGAATATTAAAATTTTTAATATGTGGCAGCAGGCTTGTTAGCTCTTCGCTAGCCCCACTATAACTAATTGCTAAAACACCATCGCCGCTACTTATCATACCCAAATCTCCATGCATCGCCTCTGCTGGGTGCAAAAAGAAACTAGGAGTTCCAGTACTAGCAAGCGTAGCCGCAATTTTAGAGCCAATATGCCCCGATTTACCAACACCAATTACCACAAGCTTTCCGCTAAGATCCAATATTAGCTCTACAGCCTTATCAAACCCTTCTGCTACTCTCTCTTTTGACTCAAGCAGAGTATTAGCTTCTGTAGTAAGTGTCTCTTTGGCGTAATCACTCGGGCGCATAGTTTAAACCATAAATACTGTTGGTATAATTATCGGATAGCTCTTATACTGCTTAATTATAAATTTACGAACTATATTTCTTACATCATCTTCGATTATTTTTGCATTTAAGCTCTTCTCAGTAGCTGATGTACTTAGGTGTACCTCTATTAGCTCTGATATCTTCTTAGCAAACTTATCGCTATCTTTGTTAGCTACAAGTCCATGCGCTGTTACAACTGGCTTAGCAGCAAGCTTCGCCTCTTGTGTGCTAACTTGAAGCATAACATTAACAATACCCTCGGTTGCTAACTTTTGTCTATCGCTTACAACATCAGAGTAAACCTCTTTATTACTTTGGTTGTCGATATAGCGCTTACCTGTCTTAACACTCTTAACCTTCTTAAGGTATTTAGGTGTTATCTCAACTTGATCACCATCGCTCATTAGTAGTGTGTTTCTCTCGTCAACCCCACAACTAACTGCTGTTCTTGCGTGCGCTGCAATGTGGTTGTACTCTCCGTGCACTGGTAAAAAGAACTTAGGCTGAGCAAGACGAATAATAAGCTTTTGCTCCTCTTGGCTAGCGTGCCCCGATACATGAATATCGCTAAACTCTTTATATCTAACAGTAACTCCACTCTTAAGCAGAAGGTTCATAAGCTTAGATACAGAACCCTCGTTACCAGGAATTGCACTAGCACTAATAATTACAGTATCGCTTGGCTTTAACTTAATGTGTCTGTGCTCATCTGTTGCCATACGACTAAGTGCAGCCATAGTCTCGCCTTGCGAACCAGTTGTTACAACTAAAATCTCGCTATCTTTGTATCTATTAACCTCGTGCGCATCAATAAAGTGCTCTTCTCCAATATCTATATACCCTAAGCGTCTTGTTGTCTCGATATTTCTCTCCATAGAGCGCCCAATTACACAAATTTTACGCCCATGTCTAACACCACGCTCCATCGCTTGGTAGATTCTGTGAACATTCGAAGAGAAAGTAGACATAATAACTCTACCATTAGCCTTATCAAATAGCTCATCAAATGTCTTACCAACTACAATTTCACTCTTTGTAAACCCAGGTGCATGCGAGTTTGTAGAGTCGCTAAATAGGCAAAGAACTCCTCTTTCGCCATAGTGCGCCCATCTGTGTAAATCCATTGTGTAGCCATCTACTGGAGTGTGGTCTATCTTAAAGTCTGCTGTGTGCATTAAGATACCAGCTGGTGTCTCGATTGCCAAAGAGCAAGCATCTACAATAGAGTGCGTATTGTGTAGCCACTCTATTTTCATATCACCAATATCGTAAATCTCTCTTTTTACAACATATCTAAAGTACTTCTTATCTGCTGTAAGTCTATGCTCATCAAACTTATTACCAATCATTGCAAGTGCAAGTGGCGTAGCATAAATAGGAAACTTAAGCTCTTTAAATAGGTATGCAATAGCCCCAATATGGTCTTCGTGTGCGTGTGTTATAACAATTGCTTTAATCTTATCTTTAATTGCATGCAAATAGCTAAAATCAGGCACTAATATATCTACACCATGCATTGTCTCATCTGGAAAGCTCATACCAACATCTATAATAATAGCAGTGCTCTCTGTCTC
>Ga0256914_1003160_pt1 | contig 13155 bp, 11 predicted proteins | sample HulkmetaG_FD_191571 | JGI IMG/M metagenome (GOLD analysis project Ga0256914, IMG submission 191571) | Hydrothermal chimney microbial communities from Main Endeavour vent field at the Juan de Fuca Ridge, Pacific Ocean - Hulk | ecosystem: Environmental > Aquatic > Marine > Hydrothermal vents ... | reverse complement strand
GACTTACAAACTTTTTGAAAAGAGGCTAAAAAAAAGGAAAAGCCTATTTTTAGGGCTTCTCCTCGGTTTTTGCTTAATCTAAACTTAGCTAAAAAGTTTGTAAGTCGTTTTGAGCCTAAAAACGCCCTACAAATCCCTTGAAATTGGGCTTTATCCCTTTAATCACATGAGAAAGCTCTAATGCCTGTTCATCTATAATGGTTACGATTTTATACTTACCTTTTCTCCATTTTGTTGGTGTAGCCAATCGTTCTTGTATATTTTCTGTTATCACTTTAACACTTTTTTTTGTCAATCGCCCTTTGTTTGAACTAAGCACTGTCCCATGATTTAAGATAGAGATTATCTCTCTATCTACCACCATCTGCCGAAAAACTTCAACCATATCAAAAACAAGTGTAGGTTTGTTGGCTTGGGGAGTGTGTAGAAAAGAGTGATAGATATTGACTCCTGTTTTGAGTAGTGCAGATTGAACCCTATGATAGATAAATGCATAGCCATAATTGAGCGATTGATTAATAGCATCAGGGGCATTAAGCGTCTCTCGTTTGAAATCCCTCTGCTCTATCAAAATTCCAAACGACTTCCAATATAACACCGACAGACTCCCCTCATACCCCATAAGAGCAGGAATATCTTTTGCATTTTTTATTTTCTTGAAAATCCCCTCCATCTGTTCCGTTAAACACTCTAATTTTAGAAATGTCTTTGGCTGTTTATTCTCTCTATATCGCGAATAATACTTTACAAGATTTATCTGATTTTTCATCTTGGCTTTGATAATTGCCTTGGCAATCTTTAGCCCCTTTTTGCTGTTTTTTATATCTATCTGCTTGAGATGCAACTCATTGCTAATATTTTCATAATAGGTTATCTGTGCATAAGGCTTACTCTTGTTTATAAAATCTATATCTATCTTGCGTTTGCTACACTCCAAGATAAGATTAGAAGAGATACTCACCCCTTTGGTCATAACAATAATCCGTGTAACCCAATTTATAGGGCTAGTCTGAATCACCTTTCCATACTCTTTTACCACTATTTTACCTTTGCTCATGCTAATATATAGCCCAAAACGATTTAAGATAATCTCCGAACTCTTTATCTGCTCTTGTAAAAAGCTGGACTTCTTTTTTGCCATCTTCTTTTCAGCATTTTCTAGTGGTTTTGCCATTGCAATAGACTCATAAGCTCGTGCTATCAAGTTATGAGCGTGTCGCTGTTTCTCCTCTTTGGTGTTGTGTTCCAAGTCCTCTAACCCTACCAATATCTGCACAAACTTAGACTTTTTGTTTATCTCTTTACTCTTTTTGGCTAATGCTATCTTTTTGACCAAAATCTCATCTATATGTTCAGCAATTAATATGAGTTGATGTTTATCACTCAACACTTTTGAGTAGTAGTGACGAATCCCTACTATATACTCATTGATAAACGCTATAGATTTGATTAACTCTTTTTTTTTGGTCTTTTGAGAAATGGTTGAGAGCTTTTTTTGGAACCGTTTGTTATCCATTTGAATTGTTTTACCCTTGAAACGCAACCCCAAAAACTCAAACCCATTATGCACCGAAGCCAAATAGGATTTATCTTCTCCAAAACTCAAATCAAGAGCTTTTAGATACGCCGTGGCAATGGTTAGATTTTTTTTGGCTTCTTTTTCACTCTTGGCAAAAAAAAGCATATCATCAGCAAACCGTACAAAATCAATACCCTTTTTCTCTAATGCCTCATCAAAACTATGCAAGTAGAGATTGGAGAGTACAGGAGAAAGCACATCGCCTTGATAGACTCCTTGGCTCTTGTCTATCCACTCATGTTGTCTCATCATGCCATTTTTTAAAAAAAGTGAAATGAGCATCACTATCTTTTTATCTTCAATTAGTCTATCCAAAATCACTATTAGCTTCTTTTGGTTAATAGTATCAAAGAAATCATCCACATCAGCCTTGGCAATATGTGAGTAGCGTTTTAGAAAATCTTTGGTACGATTAACAGCTTTTAGCACACCTTTTCCCTTGCGAAAAGCATAAGATTTATTGTTGAACTTCACACTATCAAGCAGTGCTTCGGCTATAATCTTCTGTACTACTTTAGAGGCTATAGAAGCTTGGGCTAATTTTCTCATCTCTCCATTGCTCTTGGGTATCTCAAACCCACTCATAGGTTCAGGCACGAAACCCTCTTGCAGACTTTTCAAAAATGACCCATTGGTTATCATCTCTTTGGTCTCGTGATAACCTTTTGTTTTTTTGTAGAGTTCTAGTGTGGTTAGCAAATTTTTGTTTGAGAAGAGTTTATCAAATTTTTTAGTCAACATAGTTACTCTTTTTTTCAAATGGTTTGGGTCGTTTTTTGTTAAGGTCATATGACTTTGCTATGGTGTCAGCCGAAAAAGCATAGAGTCGAACAGAGTCCTCTTTTTCATAAAATGGCTCTATAAGTTTGAGTAACTCTCTAAACTCATGCTTTTTTAAATCAAGCTCAAATACCGAAAAGTTTACCCTATAACCATACCCCTCTAACAGTGTAGAGAGTTTGGTTCGCTTTTTTGTATTGGTGATGTCATAAGTAAGTAGGATTTTCATCACTACACCCTAATATGAGCCAAACTGTTACTATTGTAGAGATTTTCAACCCTCTTAATCATCTCTTTCAAATCCTCTTTTATATCTTCAAAATTGCTTGTGGTATTGATGTGAGCTAAAGCATTTCGGCGTTTTCTAAGTTTGTTATAAAGCTTGTTGACTCGTTTAAACTCCTCTTTGTTCTTGTGGTATAGACCATGATATTTACTCAAAATCAGATTCTCTTTTCTGAAATTACCAATAGTTTTCATCACATTATCGTTTCTTTGGTAGGCATCTTTAAACTCAATATTGGCACAAATCTCCTCAAACCGATATGAGCAGTACTCACGCAATGACTCAAAAATATATGCCAAAGAGACCACCAAATAGTTTTTTTCTACCATCATCTTTGAGAGAAATATATATTTTTGAAATGAAGAGAGAGGCTCAAACATCGCCAAAGGTCGCAATTGATTCTCTACCTTTTCTATGAGATTTGAGATATGTTTTAGCTCTTCATTAGCACGAAGAGCTGTTAGCTCCTCTTGCAAGAGTTGATAGTTTCTCTCTACCCCTTTTAGGTCATTGGAGAGTAGCGATTTTGAGAAATCTTCAAATACTCTGTTGTTAAGTAGCTTCATATTGCTCACTGGTATAAAATTTAGAGTACGGATAAAACCTGTCAAAAGTAGAGAAATCTGTGTAATCTCAATATACTCATTGAGATAGATATACTCATAAGATTTAAATCTCTCCCTTTCCTTGGCATAGATAATTTTCAAATCTTTTCGCTCTAAAAATTGTGACAAAGTTGAAGCAAAAATCGCCATAATAGGCTGATGTCTAAATCCATGAGTGATGTCTAAAATCGTCTCTCCTTGCTCTTGATTTAACAGCTCCAAAATCTTCTCAAAAATATCATCTAAACTATCATCCTCTACGGTTATAAAATAGTGTTTTTTATCATTGAACTTTAGTAGTTTTTTCTGAAAATCAATAGCCACCTCTGTACCAATAAAATACCCCTTATCATCAGGATAGTGTTGAAGCAACATCTCCAAAGAGTTACAAAACTCTCCACTCTCTTTAGATAGACAACCACAATCATAAAAAAATGATGCTTTCTTTTTGGTGTTAAAATCTCGCCCTGCTGTCCCTAAGATACTAATAATCATCGTGAAAACTCCTTATAGAAATCTATATTATAGTTCTGTCCTGTTCCGTTGATTGGGTGGTTCTCTTTGTCATATTGAGAAGAGAGATACTCAACACCAATATTTTCAAACTTTGCCAACTCAAACAGAATAATAGAGGTAGAAGCCTTGCCTGTAGAGACATTGAGTGAGAGCTTTTTCGTAGAGTCAACCTCTGCCAAAATCTCTTGAAACTTATACTGCAACTCTCGTGGATTTTCCAAACTTCTCAAGACAAACTCACGCAGTTTTATATTTTTCTCTTCTAAAAATGCTTTTATCGCACTGTACTGCTCTGTAGAGGGGAAGTTTTTCTCTTTTAAAAAATAGATAGTATGAAGCTTATGACCTCGAATAATCTTGGTCAAATGGTTAACATTAGAGGGCGTTACGAGTATCATTATCTCTTTGTCTGATGAGATTTCTTTGACTATTTTTAGCTCCTGTTGACCCAAATAGTAGTAAGAGACATAGACAATCACAAACATCACCAAAGCGATAAAAAATTTTGTAAAAACCTGCTGTTCAATAATATCCACAATTCCATCAGCAAAAATACCTATAGAAGCCAAAAATATAATGACAACAAAGAGTGATTTTATCGGTGCATGTTCATTTAACCCTATCGCACCCAAAAGGTCTCTTTTTATCTTCATATCTATTCCTAATTTTAGTTTGAAGAAGTATAACTAAAAATTAAGACAAAAAGTGTCTTTTAGAAAAAATTGGAGGAAATAGGGAAGATTTGGTTATTTGAAAACCCCTATCGTATTACTACAGTCGGAGAATTTTATATAGATGTTAAAAAACCTGTAATTCCAAGTTTCAAACCCCTATCGTATTACTACAGTCGGAGAATATGATTTGCCAAGCAATCCGCTGAACATCTGGTGTGTATTAGGTTTCAAACCCCTATCGTATTACTACAGTCGGAGAATTTGTCCTGAGCTTGCAAAAAAAAGATACTCTACTTGTTTCAAACCCCTATCGTATTACTACAGTCGGAGAATGAACAAAAAAACATAATCAAAGGCGAGGAAAACGATACTGGTTTCAAACCCCTATCGTATTACTACAGTCGGAGAATATTCGATGTAATGCTGGATAAAATACCGTATCTGCAAGTTTCAAACCCCTATCGTATTACTACAGTCGGAGAATATTCTGTGCTCTTAGTGGGGGCAGCTTCAATAGATTGGAGGTTTCAAACCCCTATCGTATTACTACAGTCGGAGAATAGCCCATATCTTGGTCTATGACCAAAATAGCTCTAAGTTTCAAATAACTTAACAGTTCTATTTTATGGAACTTTACAAAAAAGTTTGTAAGTCTAAAAGAAATGATACACCAACTTAGCCTGTTTTTTCCTTAAAGTGCCTATATTTCGGCATTTTCCTAACTCAAAAAGTTTGTAAGTCTCTCTTGGCTATGGTCAAAAGTGGAGACTTACAAACTTTTGCCATTTTAGCACTTTTTAAAAGCCCACAAAATAGGCATTTGAAACTTAAACGAAAATAAATGTTTGTAAGTCTCCAAAGTTTTTTGAAAAAAATGAGACTTACAAACTTTTTGAAATAGGGGTTTAAAAGGCTCAAATCCCTAAATTTAGGCGTTTAGAGGCTTTTTAGCTTAAAATAAACTTAGCTAAAAAGTTTGTAAGTCGTTTTGACCTATTATAACACCTATTTTATAGGATTTAGATGAGTCCGTTCAACCTATCTTTCCCCAACCACTTAACCATCAATTTACTCCTACTAAACTGCTTCTTTTTCTTAGCATTTAAACTCGGATAAACCCTTTTGATAACCTCTTCAAGTTTATCTCTGTCATCATCAGTAGGGTTTTGTACATGTTTCATGGCTCTCTCAATGCTCTTGGCATCATTTGCATTACTAAAGTCTAAACCTTTTGGAGCTGATTTTACTGTTGAGCCACCCATGCTCTTTAGCTCTTTTTTGGCTTCATCTGCTTTTGGAGAGTTGGGGTAGTTGCGTAAATAGTCTTCAAGAGCCTTTTTTTTGTATTTTTTATCTACTCTTTGAACGGCTTCCCATTTCTCTATAGCCTCTTTTTGCTCCTCTAACTCTTTGAGTCTCTGTATTTGGGCTTTTATCTCGGCTATCTTCTCGTTGGCTGTTTTTAAGTATGGTGAGTTGGGATATTTGGTGACAAAGGCTTCAATGGTCAAAAGATTGGTAGAGTCATAGACTATCTCCCACTCTTTTTTGTGTTGCTCCTCTTGTTTTTTCTGCTCTTGGCGTAGTTTTTCTTGCTCTTTTCTTTGGAGTTGTCGCTCTCTTAGAGACTCCAAATCTGCCTCTGTAATTAGACTTTTAGGGGTTATAGGTTTTATATTTTCTAATGCTGTATAGTTTTGGAAATAATCCTTGCTTTTAGATTTGTGGTCTGCAAATCCTGCTAGTTCCATATATTTAAGCTTTGAGTTTCCACTGTTTTGTTGCTCTGTTGCCATAGAGAGTAGCTCTAGGAGTTGTGGAGTTTTTGCCCAATTCTCTATCTGTTCGCTCATCTCTACCTCAAAAGCTTTTAGATACTCCTTAGCCTCTATGCCCTCTATTTTGAGTTCTACTTTTCCATACCCCAAAGATTTTGCCATACCAAGATTGTGAAAACACCCTTTGGTGTTGTGAAAGCTCAACGCAGAGAGCAACGCCCCAAGCTCTGCTTTTTTGAGGTTATGGTAACGCACTTTTCCCTTAAATACAACCCCCTCTTTTAGTGGGGTAAAGGTTGTTCCTACATTTTCGTTTCCTGTATCGGTGGTTTTGGTCACTTTTGAGCCACGGTGAATGGGGTAACGCTTCCAACCTGCTATGGCAAAATCACCATCCATAAAGGTCTTGAAATCAGTGCTTTGTTGTCGTACATAGATAGGATAGTACGAGGCTCTAGGCGTTCCTAATATCTCTGTTCTAGGCTCTAAACTCTGTACATTATCTATCGCTCTAAAGTGAGAGAACTGCACACGACCCTTTAGGGCTTGGTCATTGCCAATATAGCCAAACATCGTCTCTGCCAAATCTTTTCGGCTATCTTTATGAGCAGGTGGCAGACCATCTTTGACCGAATAGTTATAAGGGAGCTTATAGAGATACGAAAGCCCAAAATGAGCAATCTCTTTTCCATTTTTTTGGAAAAAAACAGGCACACGACCTCCTGATTCTAGCTTTTTCTTCCAAAATGCCCAGTCAGGCGACTCTTTGGGTTCGGTGGTTCGTCCATCAAAGTAGGCAAATAGAAAGTTTTGATAAGTCTCTTTTTTGAGCTTTATATCACCTCTACTCTCAAAAAATATAAACTCATAGACCTTGCCACTTGGCTTTTGACCTTTTGGCTCTTTTCTAGCACTTGGTTGACCTGTAAGGACTAGCGTACCTTTTTTGTTACTCTTTGCTTCATAACGGTAAATCTCACGGTTGACATCTTTTTTGACATACTCAAAACCATGCACAAAGTTGTCACTTTTTATCATCTCATACTTTACTTTGGCTGTTTTGTCTTTGGCTTTGTTGGCAAACTTCCCTGCTCGAAATTTTGAAGCAAAATCTATATTGAAAATCTTATCTATCTCTGCGTGTTTGATTCGTCCAGGTCGTCCACAATCCTCTATAACATAGCCATCATCTGATTTTTTAAGCCACCCACAAAAGGTCTTTTCAGGGGTCATCTTGGACATATAAAGCTCACGATTTCGTAGGTCTCTTACGGCATAGGTGTCATCATTGAACATACTCATTTTAGAGAAACTCATAATCTCTAAAACACTACGAGTCATACCTTTGAGCGATGAAGCAGGGATAAAAGGTGTATCTTTGTGGTTACAAAAAGCTTTATCATCTTTGCCATCTCTAACAAAAATCGGACTCTTGGCTGTAATAGTAATATCTATGCTTCCACTCTGTGCATCTTCAAATGGAATATCATGACTCACACTATCAGCCCAATCAGGAAAAAATACCTTTTCACTTAACGGTACAAAATTATATGGTGCTGTTATCATTACGATTCTCCTCTCTCAAACCCTGCAAAAACAACTTTTTGCAACTTTTTAACCCTCATGCCTTCGCACAACTCATCAGGCTCTTCTCTCCATATTTGAGCCATCTTAACCTTTAGCCCTGCTATGCCATAAAAGGTCTCAAACTCAGCTGAATCAATCTTGGTCTCCGAGACCACCCAGTGAGCATTTTGCTGTCGTATCATAATGCTACTCTCTCCATTGCAAAAGTGAGCCTCATAGACAAAACCTCTCTTGTTTTCAAGCTCTATATCATTAACCCTTGGAAACAAATCTCTTTCTAAATCAATAGCTCTATGAGAGAACTGAACATACCCCTCATAATCTTTTAAACTATTAATATACGCTACTACTTCACTTCTATCTTTTATCATAATTTACTCCAACTCCCACTAAATACACCATGCCCTTTGGTAGTCGCCCCACCAAGAGCCAACATACCACTACAGACATCATCTAAGGCTCTCTCAAACGCCTCTACAAACACATCATCTACTCCATTTTCAAGCAGTATCTCCAACTCCCACACATCACTTTGGGCTGTTGTCTTCTCTTGGAACAATGCACCATCAATCCCACCACCTGTAAAACGGTCAATCGCTACATGGTCAAAGACTTTGCTCTCTTCTCTATCTAGTTTGAAGAGGTCAGAAAAAAGCACCTTTCCTCTGCTCCCCTCTATCTCTTTTTTGGAGTTTTTCGCCTCTCCAAAGAGTTCAGATATGACCAATCGAGCCTCATTATCACCTACAAACAACCCATTTTGTAAATTGTAGTGATAAGCTGTTCTATGGGCTATAGCTCCTTTGAGTGAACTAGCAGGTATCAAGATGTGGTTTGCACTTAGAGCTTTGGTTTGGTAATCTATGATTTTCTCTACTACAGGTATCTGGTCGGCTTCATCATCTCCAAAACCACTACCAAACATAAAGAACTCATCAGGCTCTATAGTTAAGCTATAACTTGTATGGTTTATAGGCTTGATATTAGTCGATAATTCAACCCTACTGCCCTCGGTACTATTTAGACTACTTGAATAGGTTGTTAATGCTTCTGCTGTATCAATAACGCTACTCAAAATCTCTATAACCTTGAACTTACCAAACCCTTTGGTGCTACCACCTCCTAGTCTAAAGCTTGGGCTTTGGAGCATCTCTAAGAGCTTTGCAAAAGCACTCTCATCCTCCAGCATCTCCAACGCAAATCTAAATCGTGTCCCCTTATAGACCACCTCTTCATCGAACTTACTATGCTCTTTGGCTACCCCTTTTTGGGTAATGGCTGTATGCTCTCTTTGGGGCAGTTTGTCAAAGAGTTTCAAAAATGGGCTTTTGCTCAAAAGCAACTCCTCATTGACACGGCTATTTTCATCAACCAGTAGAGCATTAGAAAAGATAACCTTTGAGCCATTTGCTTTTCCAAAAATATCATCTGCATCACCTTCAAAATCTTTTCGTAACACTCCTGCAATGCTTGTTCCTAAAATCATTGGTAAGCCGTTCCAATCCCTCTGAATTGGGCTATCTTTCATAAAATCGCTATCGGCACTCCCTATCTTTAGAGGGGTATCTGCCTCTAGTGTAATGTGGGCTATGTATCTCTTTTTCATCTTACTTTTCTCCCCTTGATTTTGGCATCTCCATTGAGAGCAGTTGAATAAATGCTCTGCTTTTTCCCTCTTCTAGTAGCGTCTCTATCTGCTCGGTACTCCATGTCACTTTTCCATCAGAGATATACTCTCGTATCTCTTCTCTAAAATCACTTGACGCTCCACCACAGATAGAGCGAATAGTTCCCCATTGTGAGTTGGAGATATTGCTGTAGAGTTTTTTGTTTTTCTCTATAAACTCATACACCACAGAAGCCAAATCAAGCGTCTCTCTTCGTTTTAACTCTTTGTTATTTAAAAATTTTACAATATTCTCTGTAATTGGTAACGGTTTTGGTGGGGCTGTATCTGTCGTATCATCCAGAGTAAACAGACCCTCTCTCTCTAAAAAGCTTGGATTGAGTAGCAACTCACCAAACCCCTCACTAAGATAGATACCAACACCATAAGTCAAACGCTTCAACTGCTCTTGGCTAAGATTTTGCAACACTATAACCGAACCACTATTAATCACTACTCGTGAGTAGGTTTTTCTCTGCATAGTACGGTCATAAGGGGTGTAGGTCGAAGTTCTAATCTGAGACCTCTCCCAAACTATTTGACTCTCCTCCAAGTCATCAAGCAAGAACTTTAGATTGTAGCTAGGATTTCCCTCTTTGTCCACTAATGCTATTCTGCTTTTGGCATAGAGTATGGTTGTAGCTGTTTGGGTTACTCTACTCTCTACCCTTTTAGTTGTGGTCGCTCTACTTATCTTGACTTGACCATATTGAGATGACTTTGACTTACCCAAACGCTTTTTGCCTAAAAGGTTCTGCTCAATCCGTTTGACATCAGCCTCATCTACCCCATCACAACTAACCACAAACTGCCACTTTGTCCCTGACGGAATGGCACTATAGCCATACATCGCCCCCTCTTTACTCTGACGCTTCTCTCTATCATAGGCTGACTTTTGGGCGTAGTTGTAGTCAACAGAGACCTCTTTTAGCGTTTGGGTGATATACCCTTTTCGTTTCTGTTTTAACTGCTTAAACGCTCCAAAATCCTCTATAAGGTGGTGGTTGACCATCTTTTTCTTCTCTAACTTCTCATGAAAAAACGAAAGAGGCATCTTGTAAGTCGGCTCTCCCTCAACCAAAAGTGTAGCATCACCAAAACGGACTGCACCACTATGAAACAGACCAAAACTATCATTGAACTCATCGTACTCTCGTGCCACCATTCCCAAAAAATTTGACCCTGGAATAAAATCCAACTGCTCAATCTTCCCCTCTGTGTTAGAGGTAGCAGGGAGAACAATATCACTCAAAAACTCTACATCAAATACCAACTTATCCATTATGCTACCTCCACACTTACAGTACATCGACCCAAACCACGGTTACGGTTGAGTCCCATTCGCTTTATCATCTTCAAAGCCTGTTTCATCTTTGGCATCTCATCACTTGGAACATCTCTAACCTCACCATACAGAACCAAAGGCACAACCACCTCAATCTCACGCAAAGAGTTATCGACTGCCATACCATTCTCTATTTTTGTAGAGGCTATCTCATCATAGAGGTTCTCTTGAAGTTGGTTGCTCACTATCTGCTCATGCACCTTTTGGCTTACGGTTGCATTAGAGAAATAACAAGCCCCCATCTCAACCCCCTCTGCTCCAAAACAGCCTTTTACAAAGCTCTCATCATCAAGCAGTTCAGCCATCTCTCGTGCTAACCCTTTGAGCGTTTTACCTGGAACAAATGCCACACCATCACTATCTTTTATAACCATAGAGTCCAGTTTCGCCCCTGCACTCAAACCTGAACCCAAATGCCAATAGTCCAAAAATTCTATCTTATATTTTAATACCATTACACTCTCTCCGTTGCTGATAAAATCTGTAACACATCATAAATAGGTGTCTTTTTATGCCCATCTTTTTCTATAATCAGACGCTCATTAGAGAGTTTTTCATCAAATTTCTTAAGATTTTTCTCCATAATACAAGCTCTCCAATCACTACTTTTTTCTGCCATATCATTAATACGCTCCAACATCGCCGACGCATACTTCTCACTCTTGTTTAACTCTCCTATCCATGCTCTTAGTCGTGAGATAGGTGAGCCATCACATCTATAAGCCTCTAGGGTATTAACAAAATCTCCAATCTCCGTTTGCCCCTCTTGTTTTAGATAATAAGGGCCAAAGTCACATCTAATAGTCTGTTTATCATTTCTAATAGTCAGTTCATTCTCTACAAACCTATCCCAACTCTGAAAATTTGAACTCTGAATATTATGAAACATCAATGACGAGGGGGCTAGATTTTCATCAATTTTTTTGGCATGTTTCTTGGTAGCATCACACAACTCTTCTGCCAAAGAGACAGCATAATGAAACGGATACTTCTCATTACAATAAGCAATCCCTGCACAGGCAGTTAGCTTATGACCAATCTTCGCTTGGGTCTCCTCTTCAAAATATTTCAGAAAATCTTTGGTAAAGCCCAAAGCATCATTTGCATTACAGATAACCACCATATCATCTCCACCCAAAATAACATCTCTAATACTCATATTGTCACTTTTGGCTTTTTTGAATGCTTCTTCTGTTGCTAAATTCAACTGTTTAGAAAACTCACTAAGCTCCATCCCTTTTTCTCTTAGCTTTGGAATCAACATCCCCAAACCATTACCATCAGCATGAATCACAGCTATCTTGTTTTTGCCATTAGAGAGGTTTGATAGCTGAGTAAACTCTTTGAGATGAGGATTTTTATCCAAAAAGGAGCTATAGGCTTTACGCTTCTGATTAGTTCCTCTATCCTCTTTTTTAGAGACAAGAGGTTTAGCTGTTTTTGGGTTAAGTTCCATAATATTTAGACTCAAATCCAACGCAATAGAGGGCTTGTTTCGTTGAATCTTCAAACGCTTCTCCAGACGATTAATATCCTCTTGGCTCTCTCGCTCACCCTCTATAGCCACCACAGCTTGAGAGATACTTATACCATAAGCTTTCTGCTCTACCATTTTTCCAAAATCTAAAACAATCTCTTGACACGCCTCTTTGGTATCAAAAATAGCTTTTATATTTCCTGCTGCGTTCATTAAAACAGTAGGAGTAGAATCTTTTGTCAACTCTAAAAAATCATCCTCTATACTCTTGACAATCTCACTCGCCCCAACTATCTCTTGCAACTTATTGGTCTCAAAAATAAATCCTTGAATCCCTTGCACACTAGCACCATACAGATATTTCATCCCTGCCTCCACTATTTGAGTTTTTTTTGGCAATTATATAATAAAAAATGGTCAGGAGTTGTCTTTTGAATAGTATTTTTATCTATTTTTATCTATTTTTATCTATTTTTTCAATTATTTAAAGTAGATTTACTTATATTCTCTGAAAATTGTTCTAAATCTTATCGTCAAAGAGAGTCAGGGAAATCTTATGATGTAATCATCGGAGATAGAGCTTATCCGTTTCAAACCCTTATCGTCAAAGACAGTCAGGGAAATAAAGAAAGCAATAGCCAAGCTGTTATCAACAGTAACGTTTCAAACCCTTATCGTCAAAGACAGTCAGGGAAATGCCGCACAAAATGAAAATGTCGGAATGATACATCTGGGGTTTCAAACCCTTATCGTCAAAGACAGTCAGGGAAATAGTCCATATATTGGGCTGTAGAGAAAATAGCTCTAAGTTTCAAATAACTTAACAGTTCTATTTTATGGAACTTTACAAAAAAGTTTGTAA
>Ga0256914_1003159_pt1 | contig 13156 bp, 15 predicted proteins | sample HulkmetaG_FD_191571 | JGI IMG/M metagenome (GOLD analysis project Ga0256914, IMG submission 191571) | Hydrothermal chimney microbial communities from Main Endeavour vent field at the Juan de Fuca Ridge, Pacific Ocean - Hulk | ecosystem: Environmental > Aquatic > Marine > Hydrothermal vents ... | reverse complement strand
ATTGCAGTGCGTACCGGCGAAAAAGAGTTGTCCTATTACGTTTACCATCAGTGGGCGGTGGCACCACGGGAGGCGTTTACCCGCTTTGTGGAGCTGGAAGTTCAGAATGCCCATTTGTTTCAGCGCGCCGGAACAGAATTGTGGAAATACAATCCCGAATTCCAGATTTCCCTGGATGTGAGTTATCTGGAAGTCCAGATGGATGGCGAAAAAGCCATTGCTCATCTGGCAGCACGCCTGGATTTAATTCGCCAGTTCGATCAGCAGCCGGTGGTATCTCATCATTTCGATCGGTTCCAGCCGCTTCCCCGCCGAAACCTGAATCTGTTTGCTGTCACCGTTTCGCAAATGTTTCATGAGGAATTAAGTCTGTTTATCCAAAAGATGCGGGATTGGGCCAGTGAATCGGAGAAATGAGCAAAAACATTCTTCCGCACCGGAAACCCCGCTTTCCTGGGAGTGGAACCACCAGGAACTCCGTTTCCGTGGCGATTTAACCCTTCCCTGGGTTGATGATGCGGTGGAACCATTGTTCCGAGAATTAAAACATTTTTCACCATCGCAACTGGTGATTGTCCTGGATGAGGTGAAACGCCTGGACAGTGCCGGTGTGGCATTGCTACAGCGAATTGCTACGGTGCTGGAGGAAAAAGGTAAAACCGTCCTTTTTGCTTCGGTTCCCCGAACAATTGCTCCGACTCTGAAAATGTTTACCCTTGAGAGGTCCCGGGAGCGAACTCCACCGGCACGTCTTTTCTGGATTGAACGTCTGGGCGAAGCGGTTGATCGATTTTTCAGAATTGACCTGATCCGATTTGTTTATTTAATGGCGGATATTTTTTACTGGTCGTTTGCCGATCTGTTTACCCACCGACAGCGGCGCAAAGGGGAGTTCGTCAATCAGGTGGTACTGATGGGAGCTAATGCCGTTCCCATTGTAAGTACTATTGCGCTGTTGATTGGTCTGGTGGTGGCTCTGCAAAGTGCTGCGCAGTTACGCCAGTTTGGTGCCAATGTGTATGTGGCGGATTTAATTGCCATTAGCATGGTGCAGGAGATGGGACCGTTGCTGACTGCCATCGTGGTGGCCGGACGCAGTGGGTCGGCTATTGCTTCGGAGATTGGCACCATGGTGATCACCGAAGAAGTGGATGCCCTGAAAACCATGGCCATTTCACCTGTACGCTATCTGATCATTCCCAAAGTCCATGCGCTGGTGCTGTCGCTGCCCTTGCTGGCTATGCTGGCAAATTTTCTGGGCATTTTAGGCGGAACCATTGTGGGATATTTTTATCTGAATATTTCTCCCTATGTGTTTTACAATCGGATGGTGCAGGTGCTGGAATTTCGGGACCTGATGACCGGTTTTGTGAAAAGTCTGGTGTTTGCCGGACTGATTGTCATTACCGGTAGTTTTTATGGCTTTCGGGTACAGGGCGGACCGGAAGGTGTGGGGCGAGTGACCACAGCTTCGGTCGTTACGGCTATTTTTCTGGTCATCCTGGCAGATAGTTTTTTAGGACTGCTATTCTATTAACCGACATTCTGGTTTGAACATGCAAGCAAACCCATCGAAAAAAGAACCGATTATTTTGGTACGGAACCTATCTGCCCGTTTTGGGCGGCGAGTGGTGTTAAAGGAGGTTAATTTCCAGATATATCCCAACGAAATTGCGGTGATTCTGGGAACCAGCGGTTGCGGAAAAACCACCGTACTCAAACATCTGTTTGGATTGTATCCCATTCAAAAAGGCGAAGTCTTTTTGATGGGGGAGAGGTTGAATGAAATAACCGAAGACGATTATCAGCGTCTGGTGCGCAAAGTGGGTGTGCTATTTCAGAACGGTGCGCTGCTTAATTCATTAACTGTGGCGGAAAATGTGGCCATTCCCCTTGAGCAGCATACCCGTTTACCGGAAGATCTGATTGAATATCTGGTGCGGGTGAAGTTGAAGCTGGTGGAATTAAGTCAGGCATTTTATCTGTATCCTTCACAGCTTTCCGGTGGGATGCGCAAACGTGCGGCACTGGCACGTGCATTGGCACTGGATCCGCCCCTGCTGTTTTGCGATGAACCTTCCGCCGGATTGGATCCGCTCACCTTGCAGGCACTGGACGAGCTGTTTCTAAAATTGAAAAATCAACTGGGCATCACCATTGTTATGGTGACACATGAGATTCCCAGTATTTTCCGTTTGGCAGACCGGGTCATCTTTCTGCATCGGGGAGAAGTCATTTTCAATGGTTCATTACCGGATGCTGTTGCTCGTTCTCCCGAACCGGTGCGAGAATTTTTCCGGGTGGGGATGGCTGATACCCGGCACGGTGCACATCCACCAGTAGAACCATAAAAAACCCGTCACGGGAAATCAGGACTCAATCGCTCGCAATTCCTGCTCAATCCGTTTCACCACTTCTACCTTCCGAAACATGGAAATAAATTCTTCGGGTGTTTCCGCCCCAAGCAGTTTGTTGCGAACATCTGCATCCCGTAAAATGCTGGCCATATTTGCCAGGGTTTGCAGGTGGCAAAGCCGACGATTTGGAGAACTCACCACCGCGAAGATGAGATTTACCGGCTGACCGTCCGGAGAATTGAATTGCACGGGTTGTTCGGGCCGGTAAACAACCACACGCATTCGGGTAACATCCCGCGAAATCACATGGGGAATAGCAATACCGGAGCCAATCCCGGTGCTCAGGGTGTTCTCTCTGCGGAAGAATTCGTGCACCAGTCGCGGATAATCTCGGGTAATACCCAGGTCATACAGGAGATGGCTGATTTCTTTTAAAATGTCTTCTTTGTGGGTAGCCTTTCCGTCCAGTACAATTAGAGCAGGTTCCATAAACTGGCTTACCGGAACAAAATGCACACGTCGTTGTTTGCGGATTTCTTCCAGCAGAATCAGGTCTTCTTCGCTCAACTGACGTTTCTTCTGATATTCGGGATTGAGAATCATCGGTGGGCGTTCCATCTCATTGATTTCGGTGATGTCGATGTCGAAATATCCCATGGGATGTTGTACGGTGGTCATTAGCTGGTTTCGTAGCGTGTCCAGCAGGAAGAGTTTTCCCTGCTGTTCGGCGCGCATAAACATGACTCGTAAAATTCCGAAAGCCATATTGCGCAGTGCTTCCAGAGGCTGGTTGCGGTGAACCCGACATTTCAAATCCACCTGTGCCATACAGGAGAGTCCGAAACGATGTTCAATGTCAATCAGCATGCCGGTTTCCACCCCGTAACCGGTGAAAAAGGGAATGCGTTCCAGCAATTCCCGCCGACCGGCATATTCTCCGGAGAGTGGTTGGTTAAACAGGGCCAGCTGTGGAAAAAGTAGGTTAAACAGTGGTTTGGCCAGGATTTCGGTGACTCGTCCGCCACCGGTGGGTGCCAGTTTTTTACCGACCTGAATGGGACGTCGATAGAAGCCTTTGACAAAAGAAATTTCGTGATGGTAAAGTAAGGGGCCAACCAGTCCGGTGACAAAATAGGGTTCCATGTTCCGAATGTCGCTATCCAGCCAGACGATGATATCGCCGTGGGAGACGTACAGACTTTTCCATAAATTTTCGCCTTTGCCACGGAAATTCCCCGTTTCGGGGAGAATCTCGGCGCTTAAATACACCGTTGCACCTGCTTTACGGGCAATCTCCCGGGTACCGTCCGTCGAACCGCTATCCACCACGATGATTTCATCCAGCAGGGGATAACGGTCCATGAGTTGCTTTTTCAGCTTTTTAATGATTTTTCCGATGGTGGCGGCTTCGTTCAGTGCTGGTAAACATAAACTGATGGTCTGCCGTTTCGCCTGCTTCCGCTTAACTAATGCTGGAACATCGTTGAATTGGGTATGAGAGAACGTACGGGTTCGAATCCATGAATTTAAATCCATAGTACATCTCTCCTTTTTTTAGTAAGACATCCCTGTGATTAAATATCCTTTACAAACGAGGGGCGATGCGGCAGCAGTCGATTTAGAAGTTCCAGAAGCCAATAAATAAAACTCATCTGTGGGCGAAGAGTTCCGGACAAAATCACTTCCGGAAAAACGTAAATCTCGACAAAAAACAAAAATTAAAATATTGTTTTAAATCATATTCGGAAGAATTGGGGAAAACTAAATTAAAAATGTGGTGAAAATGTAGTCAGTAAAAACGAAAAATACGACAGCATAAAAATTCAGATAAAATAACGGAATAATCACAATTCATTGATAATAAAGAACTTATGAATATTTTGAAAATTTATTATTCAGGGAAATATTGTGGCATAAAAATTGTATAATAAGAAAATAGAATGAATTTGGAGTGATGTGATGTTAACCTCGCGTGAACAAATTAAGCGGATTTTTGAATTTCAGAAGAAGAAATCGCAGGAATTAAAACGGCAGGTAACTCATTCCGAAGCGCTGGCTTTGTGGTTAACTCAGCGATTGGTCGGGGAGCGCACTCGTAAGCGGATGAAAGAAACATCACCGGAATTGTTCATTTATTAAAAAAGGGGGATGAAATGAGCCGTACCAGTGATTTTCAAAAACGACAGTTGAATGCGATTCAGAATTATTATTTGATGATGCGGAATAAAATGAAAAAAGATGTTACACTCACGGATGCAATTATTTCATGGTTCACGGAAGGATATGCAGAGAAGTTTCGAGAAGAATATTTTCGGCAGCATACACTCGTTTCATAAAGGTTTCATAGGGCCTCCTTACCTTCAGGGATGAAATAGTTCTCCTCCTATCGACCGGGCCAGCACTTCAGGTGCTGGCCTTATTTTTTACCCCAGAATTGAACAATTAAACGACGATGCCGGGGACGGTTGTCGAAATCCACGAAAATGATTTGTTGCCAGGTTCCTAAAAGTAATCGTTTGTTCTTGAAGGGAATGGTCAGCGATGGTTTGAGTAGCGAAGCGCGCAGATGGGCATATCCGTTCCCATCGTGCCAGGTGTCGTCGTGGTGGTAGCGCTTTTTCATGGGAATAATCTGTTCCAGAAATTCCGGCAAATCGCGCAGGAGACCCGGTTCGTACTCAATGGTGGTCAGAGCACCGGTGCTACCCGGTACGAACACCGTCACCTGTCCTTCCTGAAACGGATGTTGCTGCAAAAGTTCGTTTACATAGGAGGTGATATCGATTATGTCGGTAAATCCCCGAGTTTGCAGCGATAGTTCTTCTGTGACGACATCTATCATGTTACTCTCCCAGCAGTTTATTCAGATCGTGCGGAGTACTATTGGGCAGATCCTGGGCGACAAAATGAACGCCTCGTTTCATCAACTGGCGAAATTGCTCCACTTCGCGGTCCGAAAGAAAAAGATAGGGTAAATATTCCTTTCTGTCCTCTTTAAAATGAATACCTCCCACATTGACCATGTCAATCACAACGTTTAAATCGAGTAATTTTTCCAGCACATCCGGCGATTTCATCAAAATTAAAGTGATTGGTTTCTCCTGAAGCCATGTGGAAACTTTTTCCGCACACGCTTGCACGGTGAGGATTTCGGCGGGAATATCCGATGGTGCTGCCATCTGCAGTAAATTTTTCTCCCATTCGTTGCGGGCAATCTCGTCATCGCACACCACCAGACGTTTGATGGGCAGTTGCCCGCACCAGCCCACGATGACCTGCCCGTGAATTAAGCGGTCGTCGATTCGCCAGATGATGGGTGTGTCGGAATAGGATGTCGGTTTACGTTTCATCGGAGATTAAATCGTCCTTAAAAATTTGTATGACATCGTTAAAGTTCTGATAAAAATAAAAGGGTAACCCTTTCTCCTCAAGGTGTTTTTTTAAATTCCCCTTGGCAAAGCGGATATCTGCTCGTTCCGCAGGACACCGGTCTGTGTTTCCATCCCCGATATACACCGGAGTGGCTCCGGCTTTACGACTTTCCTCCAGCCAATAGCATTTGCAGTGGTTGGCAGTATCGCATAGGCGCGGAGCATCGATGGGAATCACTTTCCACCTCCCGTTTTGCACCACCACCCGATTGGCCTGGTAAGCAAGGTCATCCAGACCGGCATTAGTCAGGATGGTGTGGATGAAGCAACGGAAACCCCCGCTGAGGATGAGAAGTTCAATCCCCTGCTGCCGGCAAAACTGCACAAATTTCGGGAAGTACGGATCAATCTGAATTCGGTGCAGTTCCTGTAGTACCTTCTGAAGGTCTGCACGCACCAGGTCAAATTCCTTTTGCAGAGCAATTCGTTCGGGGAGAATATGGGCGGAAACCTGCGCTTCGATGGCGCGCCAATCGGAAACAGCAAATTGATCCAGAATATATTCTAAAGAGTCTGTTCGGGTAATGGTTCCGTCGAAATCAACAAAAACTTTGAAGGACCTGTTCATGGGTGTTTTTTGCCAGTGGAATGGTGAAGTGAACGGAAAGGCCTCCCTGTGGATTATTCTCTGCCCAGATGCGACCACCGTGGGCACGGGTGATGATCTGACTGATGTAAAGTCCCAGCCCGAAACCGTTCCGTTTCGCTGATTGTGTGTTGACCCGATAAAATTTCTCGAAAAGGTGAGGAAGCTGGTCGGGATGCACACCACCGCCATTGTCGATAATGGAAATTTGAGCCATTGAACCTTTCTCTATAGCCCGGATGATGATTTGTGAATTCTCAGGACTGTATTTGATGGCGTTGTTGAGCAAATTGTTTAATAAACGCATAATCTGGTAATCATCACCGTACAGAAAACCCAGATTGTCGGGAATCTCACGCTTAATTTTTATATTTTTCCGATCTGCTTTTATCCAGATATTAATCAAAACCTGCTCCAGTAAACGACACAGGTCAAACGGTCGTTTTTCGATGTACAGAGAGTTTTGTTCCCCGATGAATATCTCGTTCAGGTCTTCCAGCATTTCCAGAGTACTATCTCCTAATTCCATGGCTTTTTCCAGAATTTTTTTCTGTCCTTCGTTCAAAGGCCCAAACGTTTCGTTGATAATGAGTTCCAGATATCCCACCAGACTGTTTAACGGGGAACGCATATCGTGCATGATCATGCTGGTCAGCTCGCTCTGCTGCTGGGTCATTTTAATAAATACAAACGCATTCTTGAATACATTTTTAATTACCGGATTGGGAACTTCGGGAGGGAGGGAAAGAAAAAAGAGTGAATCATTACTTTCGTTGAGCACCTGTTTACCAATTACAATGCACAGGACATTTACCTGTTTATTGTTGATTTGGTGGATAAAGTGGGAAAACGGGAAATGCCCTTCGCGATTATCCAGAAGGAAACATCTCCCGTTCAACGAGATGGAATCAGAAGATGCGTTATCCGGAATATTTTCAAACTGAACTTTGAAACCGGTTTCGGTTAGGAGGCGACCATACTGTTCACGAAATGCTGCGTCTTGGCTAACCACTGTTGCCAGGAAATGCCTCGCCATAAATACCCGTTTGTTTATTTACCTTTAAAATTCGGTGTTCGTTTTTCCAGAAAAGCGCTGGTTCCTTCTTTCATATCTTCGGTTCCGCAGATGTTTCCGAACAATTCGGCTTCCAGGTTCAGGCCGGCATCCAGACTCATATCCTGGCCTTCCACCACGGCTTTCAGGATGTAAGCCCGGGCGATGGGAGCTTTTGCTGCCAGCGTGTGAGCAATCTCCCGGGCTCTTTCCATCAGGCGGTCCGGAGAAACCACCTCATTCACCAGACCCATTTCCAGCGCTCGGGATGCATCCACCATCTCCCCGGTGAGCAGGAGATACAGAGCCTGTGCCTTGCCGACAATTCGGGGTAAACGCTGGGTTCCCCCGTAACCGGGAATCAGTCCCAGATTAATCTCCGGTTGACCGAATCGGGCCTTTTCGGAAGCAATCCGAATATGACAGGCCATAGCCAGTTCACATCCGCCCCCCAGAGCAAATCCATTGATGGCGGCAATCACTGGCTTTTCCATCTTTTCGATGAAACGAAATACTTTTTGGCCACGCATGGCGAAAATTCGCCCGGAAATATCGTCGTGCTGATGAATCTCCTGAATATCGGCGCCCGCCACGAATGCCTTCTCACCACTTCCGGTTAGAATGATAGCCGAAACGCTATCATCATTTTTTAATTTCTTGAAAATCTGGTAAAGTTGTGTGATGGTTTCGGCATTTAGCGCATTTAGTTTTTGAGGACGATTAATGGTGACTGTAGCAATGCCTTGTTCAATTTCCAGTAAAATGTTTTCCTCGGCCATATTGGTTCCTCCGCTAAAATGAATGGTTTAGGTTTTATTGAAAGGAACTTTCAATCTTTTTCCCAAAAGCATGTGGCACGGATCCGCTTTTTTGCTTCCGTGATGAATTGTCCCCAACGGAGGCGGTTAAACCAGTTCCACGATGCTGCGATTCCCCAGCATAAAGCGCTGGGTGCGGGGCATCCCCTTCGCCCGGACAATCTCCACCTGAGAACCCAGTATGCTGCTTTCGATGCGAATTCCGACATCTTCAATGCGACATTCGTCCATGACAATACTGAATTCCAGCTCACTGTTCTTAACCACCGAATCATGGTAGATGGAAGTGTACGGTCCGATATAACTGTTTTCGATGATGGTGTTTTTGCCAATGATGACGGGTCCCCGAATGTGGCTGTGAATTACCCGCGCGCCTTCTTCCAGAATCACTTTTCCGGCCAGATGTGAGCGACTGTCCGCTTCCCCCAGCGATTCCTGTTCGAGATTCTCCAGAATCAGCCGGTTTGCTTCCAGCAAGTCTTCGGGCTTCCCGGTGTCCTTCCACCATCCGGTGATTTCCGAATAGGTAATTTTGTACCCTTTGTCCAGCAGATACTGGTGAGCGTCGGAGATTTCCAGTTCACCGCGGGCACTGGGTTCAATGGCGTTAACTGCTTCGAAAATGGTGGAGTCGTACACATAAATTCCGGCCACCGCATATTCACTTTTGGGGTGTTTGGGCTTTTCTTCAATGGAAACGATTCGCTCTCCTTCGATCTCCGGGACTCCGAAACGCCAGGGGTCTTTGACCTTCGCCAGTGTCAGATGGCAGTTGCAACCATCCGCTTCGAATTTATCGATGAATCGTTTTACACCACCTACCACCATGTTATCGCCCAGATAGAAAATGAACGGCTCGTTCCCGATGAACTCCTGCGAGATTTTCACCACGTGAGCCAGTCCCAGGGGAGCTTGCTGGGGAATATAGGTAATGTGAACTCCCCACCGGCTCCCGTCGCCGATGGCGCGTTGCACATCGTCGTTGTCCGCATTCACCACAATGCCAATCTCGGTAATTCCTGCATCGGCAACAGCTTCGATGGCATAGTGGAGAATGGGTTTATTCGCAATGGGAATCAAATGTTTGTTCTGAGTATGGGTAATGGGCTGGAGTCTGGTTCCCCGCCCACCACTGGTGATGAGTGCTTTCACAACGGGTCTCCTTTAACAATAATTTTTCGTTTCATTTGTTATCATAAAATTAAATGAATTTGTTCCAGAATCAACAGTTTTGTGAAAGAATTGTTCCGGAAAAAATTGGCAGGGAACCGAGAAAATGAAAATGCGTTGTAACTTAGTGAAAAAAGAAGAATCAAAAAATTTGAAATGAGGCTTGACAGCCGATTTTTTTGTTTTATATTATTAGCACTCTAAATGGAAAAGTGCTAAATATTGAACTTAATTAATTGAAATCAAATAACTTAAAAGGAGGGTGGAACCATGAAGCTGAAACCATTGGGTGATCGGGTCGTGGTGAAACCCATTGAGGAGGAGGACAAAACCCCGGGTGGTATCATCCTTCCCGATACGGCCAAGGAAAAGCCAATGAAGGGAGAAGTGATTGCGGTTGGACCGGGACGGATGACTGAAGACGGAAAACGGCTTCATCTGGAAGTGAAAGTGGGAGATGTGGTGCTGTACAGTAAGTATGCAGGCACAGATTTTAAAATTGATAATCAGGATTATCTTATTTTGCGAGAAAACGACATTCTGGCAATCATAGAAAAATAAAAAAACGGAGGTGAAGTACTATGGCTAAGATGGTAGAATACAGTGTTGATGCACGTGCGAAACTGAAAAAAGGTGTCGATCAACTGGCCGAAGCAGTAAAAGTGACTCTGGGACCGAAAGGTCGCAATGTGGTGATTGAAAAGAAGTTTGGTGCTCCCACGGTAACCAAGGACGGTGTGACTGTGGCGAAGGAGATTGAACTGGAAGACCCCATCGAAAACATGGGCGCTCAGATGGTCAAGGAAGTGGCCTCCAAAACCAGTGATGATGCGGGTGATGGGACCACGACTGCCACGGTGTTGGCTCAGGCTATTTTTAACGAAGGTCTGAAAAACGTGACCGCCGGTGCCAATGCCACTGAAATTAAGCGTGGTATCGACGAGGCAACCAAAGTGGTGGTGGAAGAACTGCGCAAAATCAGCCGTCCGGTGGAAAGCAAAACGGAGATTGCTCAGGTTGGTGCCATCTCTGCCAACAACGATATGATGATTGGCGAATTGCTGGCCGACGCTATGGAAAAAGTGGGCAACGAAGGTGTGATTACCGTGGAAGAGGCCAAGTCCACCGAAACCACTCTGGATGTGGTGGAAGGTATGCAGTTCGACCGCGGTTACCTGTCTCCTTACTTTGTGACCGATCCGGAGAACATGGAAGCGGTGCTGGAAGATGCGCTGATTCTGATTCACGATAAGAAGATCTCCAACATGAAGGACCTGCTTCCCATTCTGGAAAAAGTGGCTCAAACCGGCAAACCGTTGCTGATTATTGCCGAGGATGTGGAAGGCGAAGCACTGGCCACGCTGGTGGTGAACAAAATCCGTGGCACGCTGAAGGTGTGTGCTGTAAAGGCGCCCGGATTCGGCGATCGTCGTAAAGCCATGCTGGAAGATATTGCCATTCTGACTGGTGGTCGGGTGATCAGTGAGGAGACCGGCTTCAAGCTGGAAAACGCCGTACTGAGCGATCTGGGACAGGCCAAACGGGTGGTTGTGGATAAGGAAAATACCACCATCGTGGAAGGTGCCGGAAAAACCGAAGACATCAAGGCACGGATTGCTCAGATCAAAAAGCAAATTGAAGTAACCACTTCCGATTACGATAAGGAAAAATTGCAGGAACGGTTAGCTAAGCTGGCCGGCGGTGTGGCTGTGATTAAGATTGGTGCGGCCACCGAAGTGGAAATGAAGGAAAAGAAAGCCCGGGTGGAAGATGCCCTTCATGCTACCCGTGCCGCAGTGGAAGAGGGAATTGTTCCCGGTGGTGGTGTGGCTTACCTGCGTGCACTGCCCGCACTGGATAAATTGAAATTTGATGGCGACAAACAGATTGGTGTGAACATCGTTCGTCGGGCTCTGGAAGAACCCATTCGTCAGATTGTGAACAATGCTGGTCTGGAAGGCTCTGTGGTCGTGGAAAAAGTGAAATCGGGTAAAGGTAATTTTGGCTTTAATGCGGCAGCGGAAAAGTATGAAGACGACATGATCAAGGCCGGAATCATCGACCCGACCAAGGTCTCCCGGACGGCTCTGGAAAATGCCGCTTCAGTGGCTGGACTGTTGCTGATGACCGAAGCGGTGGTGGCAGAAATTCCTGAAGAGGAAAAGAACGAACCGTCCATGCCTCCGGGCGGAATGTACTAATCGAACGTTCAAACTTTTTCTATCAGCCCCCGATCTTCGGGGGCTTTTTCTTTTCGCCATGTCCGTCAAAAATCCGATTGGATAAAACAGAAATGTTGATTTGTATCAAACTATCGGCTAATATATTTTTTCAATTTTGACGATGAATGAACAACGACTCAACGAATCGAAAAGAAGGAAGGGAAAATGATGAAACTGGCAACGATTATTCTGGCTGCTGGTAAGGGAAAGCGCATGAAATCGGATTTACCCAAGGTGCTGCATCCGCTTAACGGTCGTCCCATGATCCATTATGTGATTGATGTGGCGCAGGCAATTGGTTCGGAAAAAGTGGTGCTCATTGTCGGGCACAAACGCGAAATGGTGATGGCGGAAACCCGGGATCGAGGCGTGGAGTTCGCTGTCCAGGCGGAACAACTGGGCACCGGCCATGCGGTACTGCAAACCCGCGACCTGTTCCGCAATTTTGATGGCGATGTCCTGGTACTTTCCGGTGATGTACCGTTGCTCACCGCCGAAACCATCCAGAAATTGATCGACATTCACCAGAAAGAACAACCGTATGCCACTCTGCTTACTGCGGAGATGGAAGATCCCACCGGGTACGGTCGCATTGTGCGGGACGAAAAGGGTTACCTCCAGCAAATTGTGGAAGAAAAAGATGCCGATGAAGCCATCCGTCAGATTAAAGAAATTAACGTGGGAATTTACCTGTTTCGCAGCAAACCTCTGTTCGACACGTTACCTCTGGTTAAAAATGACAATAAGCAGGGGGAATACTATCTGCCCGATGTCATAAAAATCTGGGTTTCGGAAGGGAAGAAAGTGGTACCGGTATTGACTCCCAATGTGGAGGAAACTCACGGAATCAATAATGTGGAACAACTCAAACGGGCAGAGCAAATTCTTTTGCGGCGATTAAATCCGTAAAGCAGGGAGCAGAGAAATATTTATTTGGTTGTGCAAAGAGAAGGACGAAAATCGTTTTTTCGTTCTTCTCTTATCCGAAGAAAAAAACACGACTTCCCATTCAGGCCTCATCACCCGTTCTGCATGATGTCTTTTGTATTCATCGCATGTTAAATTTACCGTATTTCAAGCTATCAAACAAAGCACTCATTTCCTCCCCAAAAATAGTCATTTCGCATCCATTTCCTTCTTTTAGTGTTTTAGTGCTACCAGGCATTGCCACCTTCAGTGAGTTTTAAATTCAAGCAAATCAGTAATGGCAGGGATTTTAGAACGATTTGTATCCTTCCGCATCTGAATGTATATTTCAAACCCAAAATTTTGTGAGAGGAGAATGGCATTTAAAGAGATGAAAAACCCGGAAGAAGGCAAAGAAGAATATCGCTCCCAGATTCCTGTGCGGAGCAAGATTGTTGAAATTCTCACCAAAATCGAAACCCGCCAGGCTTATTCCGATAAGTTGCTGGAAAACGAACTCAAAAATTTTGAGGATGCGGACAAACGCTTTATCACCGAAGTAGTAAATGGTGTGTTGCGCTGGCAGGGGCGCCTGGACTGGTATATCCGGCA
>Ga0256914_1003158_pt1 | contig 13157 bp, 11 predicted proteins | sample HulkmetaG_FD_191571 | JGI IMG/M metagenome (GOLD analysis project Ga0256914, IMG submission 191571) | Hydrothermal chimney microbial communities from Main Endeavour vent field at the Juan de Fuca Ridge, Pacific Ocean - Hulk | ecosystem: Environmental > Aquatic > Marine > Hydrothermal vents ... | reverse complement strand
GCCAGATTGTGAAAGACCCCTCAAGGGGCAGGTTCATGTCCACTATCTCAGGAAGTGTCTTCTTTATCATGGGCAGAAAGAGCCGTTCCGTCGCCTTGGCCATGTAGCAGTCCTCCTGCGGGGGCTGGCCGACTATGGTGGCAGGATATATGGCGTCCTTCCTCATGGTCATGCAGGTTACATGGAAGACCGGATACTCGTCGGCCAGGGAGTAGTAGCCCGTGTGGTCCCCGAAAGGCCCTTCTATCCGGCGCTCGCCAGGCTTCACATAGCCTTCCAGCACTATCTGGGAGTTTGCCGGCACCTCCAGATCGATGCTCCTGCACTTTACCAGCTCCACCGGGGCCTGGCGCAGAAATCCTGCAAAGGCCACCTCGTCCATGTCGTCCGGGAGCGGGGCCGTGGCTGCATAGGTCATGGCCGGATCCGGACCGATGGCAACGGCCACCTCCAGGATCTCTCCGCGCCTTTCCGCAATCCTGTAGTGGTGTGCTCCCCCCTTGTGGGTGTGCCAGTGCATGCCGGTGGTGTTCCTGTCATAGACCTGCATCCTGTACATGCCCACGTTTCTGATCCCTGTTTCAGGGTCTTTGGTGAAGACCAGGGGCAGCGTGATGAACGGGCCACCATCATCGGGCCAGCACTTGAGGACGGGCAGCCTGCCCAGATCCACCTGCTCGCCCTCCAGCACCACTTCCTGACACGGGGCCTTTTTGACCATCCTTGGCATTATGTTGCTGAGGCGTTTGATCTTGGGGATGATCTTGAGCTTCTTGATAAGGGTGTCCGGCGCCTCCGCCTCCATGAAGTCCATCACTTCCTGGCCGAGGCTGTCGAGATCCGGAACCTCCAGGGCCATGGACATCCGCTTGAAGGAGCCAAAGGCGTTCATGAGTACAGGCATGTCATAGCCCGGGACATTTTCAAACAACAGGGCAGGGCCGTAGAGTTTGCATACCCGGTCGGTTATCTCTGTTATCTCGAGCTCCGGGCTCACAGGGGCCTTGATCCTCTTGAGCTCTCCGGCCCTTTCAAGCTGTCTTATGAATTCCTGCAGGTCGCTATATGCCATTTCCTGTCTTTATCTCCTCTTGGTGGGATGAATAACTGGCTCCATTCTACTATCTTGGGCCCCTGTTTCAATTGTTTAAGTGGTCCCTACAGGGCTGGCTCATCTCTGGAGGGCTTTCGTTTCGGCGGCCTTTTGCCCCCTTCGAGGGCCGGCGTTCAAAAGGTCCCTGAAAATTGGACGAGCGGCGAAAACCTGTTGAAAAATAAGGGAAAGTGAGGGCTTTTGTCCCTTGAAATCCTGTTGACTGCCCATCTGCGATATGGTATATAGAGCGTCGCTTCACGGGGCTGTAGCTCAGTTGGGAGAGCGCGTGAATGGCATTCACGAGGTCAGCGGTTCGATCCCGCTCAGCTCCACCATGGAGATAGCAAGGGGGCTGTCAGGTATTTTGGCAGCCCCTTTTTTATCTGTGATTCCAGTCAGTTGATCTTCGATTTCCCCCTTTGTTCTCGTTTTCTTGAGTGCCTGTCAAAAGTGAATAAATATTCATTCATATATTGACACCCTCATGGGCTTGTGATAATTTCTGTTTTGAGTTTTCTAGGACCCTTTTTCTTAAGGGAGAGCAACGGGGAGAACAATTTAATAATCAAACTTCACTTCGGCTGGCGTTGTGCTATGGCTGAGAGAGGAGGGCCATGACATGATGAGCGGTTTCGAGACCATCGTCATGTATCTGGGGATGTCGCTGCTGGTAGTTCTGATCATGCTGGCTGTATCGGCAGCGCTGGGGCCGTTTCGCCCCAAGCCACGTAAGGCAACCACCTATGAATGCGGTGTTCCGCTGCTGGATCCCGGGCACAAGCGCTACGCCGTCAAGTACTATCTGGTAGCCGTTCTGTTCCTGGTTTTCGATCTGGAAACCGTTCTTATCTATCCCATTGCAGTGAAATACAAGGCCCTTGCCGCAGCCGGCTGGGGTGTTTTCTTCGAAGTCTTTATCTTTGTGGCGGTTCTTCTGGCCGGTCTCTACTATGCCATAAAGAAGCGGGCCATAGATTGGGATTAGGGGGCAACTTATGGGACTTCAGGCTTATACAGGGCCGGGCTGGCTCTTGACCAAGGCCGAGCAGCTGATCAATTGGGGCAGGAGCAGGTCTCCCTGGCCGCTGCCCTACGGTACCGCGTGTTGCGGCATCGAGATGATGGCAGCCCTGGCTGCCAGCTATGATATGGCCAGGTTCGGTGCGGAGCGCCCGAGTTTTTCACCTCGCCAGGCAGACGTGCTCATAGAGGCCGGTACTATCACGAAGAAGATGGTTCCGGTCCTGCGCAGGATCTACGATCAGATGGCTGAGCCCAAATGGGTGATCGCCATGGGTGCCTGTGCCTGCACGGGGGGCGTCTTCAGGACATACTCCACCCAGCAGGGCATCAGCGAGGTGATCCCCGTGGATATCTACATCCCTGGTTGTCCGCCGAGGCCTGAAGGTCTGCTCTATGGCCTTCTCAGGCTCATGGACAAGATTCAGAAGGACCATCCCCTTTGGAAGCATCGCCAGGAAGTGGTCGAAGCATTAGGAGCAGAGTCATGACCCTGAGAGATCGAGTCGAAAAGTGTCTGCTCGGAGATATCGTGGAGATAACCGAGTGCCAGGGCGACCTCTTCGTAGAGGTGGAGCGCAACAGGATTGTGGCCTGTCTCGAAAAACTCAAGGAGACCGAGGGGCTGGAGTTCGATTTCCTGAGCGATGTCGTGGGGGTTGACAACAGTGCCCTCTATGAAAAGGCCAAGAAGGCCAAGAAAAAGAAGAAGAAGGATGAGGAGGAGGAAGAGGCCGAACCTGTGAAGGAGGAGCCCACGCCTCCGCGCTTCGAGGTGATCTACCTGCTGCTGTCGCTAAAGAGCAACGAGCGTCTGGCAGTCAAGATAAGGGTCCCGGAAGAGGACCCGGTAGTCGATACCGTAACCACCATCTGGCGGGCTGCCGATTGGCCTGAGCGTGAGGTGTATGACATGTTCGGTATCAAGTTCCGCGGCCATCACAACCTGAAACGTCTGCTCATGTGGGATGGCTTTGGTTCCTATCCGCTCAGGAAGGACTATCCGCTGGAAGGAAAGGGAGAAGAGCGCCATTTCGACTACTGTGACTGATTGATGTCGGGGCCCTACAGCCCTGTTTTTCTAATACCGCTGTTCTGAAACTGGCGGTTCGAGGGAGGGAGACTGTGTCATACGATCCTTTTAATCAGAATCATGAGCCGATAACTGGTGATTATGTAACCATCAATATCGGCCCGTCCCACCCGGCAATGCACGGAACCCTCCGTGTGGTTGCAAAGACCGACGGCGAGACCATCATCGAGGCAGAACCCGAGATCGGCTACCTCCATCGCGGGGTCGAGAAACTGGGAGAGCACCTCACCTATCATCAGTTCATCCCCATTACAGACAGGCTCAACTACTGTAGCGCCATAGCCAACAATGTCGCCTATGAGAAGGCGGTGGAGAAACTCATGGGGATCGAGGTGCCGGAGAAGGCCCAGCTCGTCCGGGTGATCATGATGGAGTTGGCCCGTATCGCCGATCACCAGGTCTGTGTCGGTATCCTCGGCGTTGACCTTGGCGCCTTTACCCCGTTCTTCTATCTGATAATCCAGCGTGAGGAGATCTATGAGATCTTCGAGTGGTACAACGGGGCACGTCTCACCAATACCTTCGGCAGGATCGGCGGCCTGGATGCAGATCTTCCCGACATGTTCGATGCCAAGTGGAAGACCTTGAAAGATGGCATCAGGAAGGCCAACGACGAGACCGACAAGCTCCTGACCCACAACCGCATCTGGATGGATCGTACCATCGGGGTCAATCCCTTCTCGGCAGAGGATGCCCTGAACTACGGGTTCACCGGCCCCTGTCTCAGGGCATGCGGGGTCAAGAGGGACCTTCGCAAGGACGAGCCCTACTACATGTATGACAAGTTCGATTTCGAGATCCCCGTGGGCAAGCATGGCGACGTCTTCGACAGGTACATGGTCCGCATGATCGAGATGGAGGAATCCATCAAGATCATCGACCAGGCCTATGCCATGTACAAGGAGATGCCCGCCGATGCGCCGCTCAAGGCCAAGGTGCCAAAGATCATAAAGCCGCCTGCAGGGGAGATCTACTCTGCCATAGAGTCCCCCAATGGAGAGCTTGGCTTCTACATAAAGAGTGACGGTACGGACAAGCCGTACCGCCTTAAGATAAGGCCGCCATGCTACATGGTCTATCAGGCGTTTCCGGACCTCGTTAAGGGCGAGATGATTGCTGACACCATAGCCTGTCTCAGCAGTCTCAACATCATTGCGGGCGAGCTGGACAGGTAAGGAGGCTGACCCATGGAAAACTGGGTAATCGCACTGATCAAGGTAGTATTCATCTGGACCTGGGCCCTCCTCATCGCCACCCTCATGACATGGGTGGAAAGAAGGGGCTCTGCCATGATGCAGGACCGCTTGGGCCCGAACCGTGCCGGCCCATTCGGCTTGTTTCAGCCCCTGGCAGACGGTATAAAGCTCTTCACCAAGGAGGACATAATCCCTGAGAAGGCAAGGAAGATCCTCTTTGCCCTGGGCCCGATCCTCTTTGCCCTGCCGGCCTTCTCCACTTATGCGGTCATCCCCTTCGGGGACAAGATGGTGGTGGATGGAAAGGAGATCATCCTCCAGGTCTCTGACGTGAGCATCGGCTTCCTCTATGTATTGGCCCTGGGCTCCATGGGGGTCTACGGAATGGTGGTCGGCGGCTGGGGCTCCAACAACAAGTATTCCATCCTGGGCGGTCTCCGCTCCACTGCTCAGCTCATATCCTACGAGGTGCCCTTCGGGCTGGCCCTGCTGGCCATAGTCTTGATCTACGGCACCTTCAGCCTGCGCGAGATATCTCTGGCCCAGCAGGGGACCTTCCTCGGCTTTCTGCCCAACTGGGGTGTTTTCAAGCAGCCTCTCGGATTCATCCTGTTCATGGTCACGGCCTATGCCGAGGCCAACAGGGTCCCCTTCGACCTGCCCGAGGCAGAGAGCGAGATCGTCGCGGGTTACCATACAGAGTACGGTTCCATGCGGCTCGGCCTCTATCTCTTTGGCGAGTACGTGAACCTCTATACGCTCTCAGCCCTTACTGTCACCCTGTTCTTTGGCTCATGGCACCTGCCCTATGTGGACATGAGCGCATTTCTCGGACCAATCAGCTACGGGATAGCCTCGTTCCTGGTCTTCTTCCTGAAGACCGCCTTCTTCCTGTGGCTCTTTGTCTGGGTGCGCTGGACGGTGCCGCGCTTCAGGTATGATCAGGTCATGGGGCTTGGCTGGAAGGCCCTTATCCCCCTGGCACTGGTGAACCTGTTCATTACCGCACTCTGTATCCAGTTAACCGTGTAGACGGGAGCATGAGATGTTGAAGCCAATACAAAAACCTGTAGTAAAGCGGGAATACACCTTCGGGGAGCGGATCTACCTCTGGGAGATCCTCAAGGGGCTCAAGCTGACCTGGAAGCACTTCACGTTCAACGTGCGTGCCTCATTCAGGCCAGGGCCCCACACCGTGCCCACATGCTGGCAGTATCCAGAGGATAGGCGTCCGATAGCCCCGATCTTCAGGGGGGCGCACTATCTCGTCCTGGATGACGAGGGTCGGGAGCTCTGTGTGGGTTGCGGTATGTGCGCCAGGGCCTGCCCTGCAAAGTGCATCACCGTAAAGAGGGGCAAGCCCGCAGAAGGGGAAGAGGGCAAGTATGCAGGAAAGACCATGTGCACCGAGTTCGAGATCGATATGCTCCGGTGCATCTTCTGCGGCTTCTGCGAAGAGGCCTGCCCCAAGGGGGCCATCAAGCTGGGGCCGGAGTACGAGCTTGCCGAGTACGACATGGACTCTTGCATCTACAACAAGGAAAAGCTCCTTGCCAACTTCCACAAGGCCAAGGCCGAGGGCAAGCTGAAACCGCCCAAGAAGCCTGTGCCTGTGGCTGGCGGAGACAAGAAACCCGCTGCCAAGAAGGCCGCAGGTGCAGCCAAGGGCAAGGCCGCTGCCAAGGCGGCTCCCAAGAAGGCGGCGGCAGCCAAGGCTGGTGGCGCCAAGGCAAAAGGGGCAAAGCCTGAGGCAAAGGCCGAGACCAAGGCAGAAGAGAAGAAAGAGTAAAGTCGAGTAACCAGCAGGAGAGATAAATGGATATCTACTTCCTTGTTTTTGCCATCATGGCCGTGGGTGCCGGGATATTCACCATAACGGCAAAGGATGCCCTGCCAAGCGCATTGGGGCTGCTTACGGTCTTCGTGGCCCTGGCCGCGCTCTATCTCCATCTCCATGCACCGCTTGTGGCCATCTTTCAGATCACCATCTATGCAGGGGCGATCCTTGTCCTGGTGGTCTTCGTCATCATGCTCTTGATGGTGCCGGATGAGGAGCTGGAAAAGACCCAGCGGAACATGCCGTTTCGAATGACCGGTGCCTTCCTGGCCACCTACATGATCGTCCTGCTGCTCATCGGTACGAAGAGCGTGACACAGCTGGTTCACCAGGAGAACCTGCCGGAGGGCTTCGGCCATCCGAGCATGTTCGGGGATCTTTTCTTCAAGGACTTTCTGCTCCACTTCGAGGTGGCCTCAGTGCTCCTCCTGGTGGCCCTTATAGCCAGTATATACCTGGCCAAAAAGAAGATTTGAGGGGAGAGGGGACATGGCGCCTATCGAATACTACATAACCCTTTCTTGCATACTGTTTGGACTGGGGGCCATAGGCTTCCTCACAAGGAGGAATGCCATAATCCTTTTCATGTCCATCGAGCTCATGCTCAACTCCATCAACCTGATGCTTACGGCCTTCTCCCACTTCAAGGCAGACATGGCCGGACAGGTAATGGTGCTGTTCATCTTTGCGGTGGCAGCAGCAGAGGTGGCGGTAGGACTTGCCATCCTCATCTGTCTGTTCAAGCACATAAAGTCGGTGGATATAACCAAGTTCAACCTGCTCAGATGGTAATGGGCGAAACTATAAGGTGAGGGAAAAAGGGAACAGTCATGGATAAATTCATCTTTTTGATACCGCTCTTCCCCCTGATTGGGTTCATATTCAACGGTCTGCTGGGAAAGAAGCTCGGAAAGGGCGTAGTCTCCTTCGTGGGCTGCCTCACCGTAGGCTTCTCGTTCCTGACGGCCCTGTTCATATGGAAGGACCTGCTCGCCCTGCCGCCTGAGGAGCGCCTCTTTACCCAAGTGATCTGGGACTGGATCAGTGTGGGAGGAGTACATGTGCCCCTGGAGTTCATGATCGATCCGCTCTCCATGGTCATGATCCTGGTGGTCACGGGGGTCGGCTTCCTCATCCACGTCTACTCCACGGGCTACATGTATCATGATGAGTCCTACTGGCGCTATTTCGCCTACCTCAACATGTTCGTCTTCTTCATGTCCATGCTGGTGCTGGGCGGCAACTACCTGGTCATGTTCGTGGGCTGGGAGGGCGTCGGTCTCGCTTCCTATCTGCTCATCGGCTTCTGGTACCAGGGAGACGAGAATGCCGATGCAGGAAAGAAGGCGTTCGTGGTGAACAGGATCGGTGACTTCGGCTTCGTCCTGGGCCTGTTCCTCATGTTTCTCACCTTCGGTTCCCTGTCGTACCTGGAGGTCTTTCCAAAGGCCCTCGAGATGTATGAGAGCGGCGCACTCGCCCTGAACTCGGGGGTGATGGTGGCCATGTGCCTCCTGCTATTCGTGGGAGCCACTGGAAAATCGGCACAGATACCCCTCTATGTCTGGTTGCCGGACGCCATGGCTGGCCCCACCCCTGTTTCCGCCCTGATCCATGCCGCCACCATGGTGACCGCTGGTGTCTATATGGTGGCAAGGACCAATATCCTCTACACCTTGGCCCCAACGGCACTGCTGGTAGTGGGGATCATAGCGGCACTTACCGCATTTTTCGCCGCCACCATGGGTATCCTGCAGTATGACATCAAGAAGGTACTGGCCTACTCCACTGTGAGCCAGCTGGGCTACATGTTCATAGGTGTTGGGGTTACGGCATACTGGGCAGGCATCTTCCATCTCATGACCCATGCCTTCTTCAAGGCCTGTCTCTTTCTCTGCTCCGGCTCCGTAATCCATGCCATGAGCAACGATCAGGACATGAGGCACATGGGAGGGCTCGCCAAGAAGATGCCAATCACCTATGCCACCATGCTCATAGCAACTATTGCCATCGCAGGAATTCCGCCCTTTGCGGGTTTCTTCAGCAAGGACGAGATACTCTGGAAGGCCTTCACCTTTCCTTACTATCCTGTGATGGGCAAGATCATCTGGACCCTGGGCACCATTGGCGCAGGTGTCACGGCATTCTACATGTTCCGTCTCATCTTCATGACATTTCATGGGGAGTTCCGCGGCACAGAGGAGCAGGCGAAGCACCTGCATGAATCTCCGGTGAGCATGACCCTGCCACTGGTGATCTTGGCCTTCCTCTCCTTCACTGGCGGCTGGCTCGGAATTCCGCACCTGATCGGGCATAAGCTCGGACATGTGCCCAACATCCTCGAGACCTGGCTGGAGCCTGTCTTCGAGCACTCGGCCAAGATCGTGGCCCATGTGGCGCCGACCCCGCACTATCCAGAGCCGCTGGAGTGGAGCCTCATGGCCCTGTCTGTGGCAGTGGCGGTGATCGGTATCTGCACGGCCTACTACATCTATATGAAGAGGGGGGCAGACCTGCCAGAGAAGATGGCCAAGGAGTACGCCCCGCTCTATCAGCTCATCCACAACAAGTACTATGTGGACGAGGTATATGACTTCATGATCGTAAAGCCCATCTACTACTTCTCCGTGGCACTCTGGAAGATAGTGGATGCATTCATCATCGACGGTATAGGTGTAAACGGCCCTGGCTGGCTCGTTAAGAGATGCTCTGCCGGTGTCCGTCTCATCCATAACGGTTACGTACAGACCTGCGGAGCATTCATGGTCCTGGGACTGGTGGCCATAGCGTGCTTCTATCTGTACGGATAGGCTGTACGGGTAGGCGAGGGAGTAAGGTCTCAAATAAAACTATGAGGAGATAGGGGATTTCAATGAACGCACCCATCCTGACATATGTAACCTTTCTGCCCCTGATAGGTATTCCGTTCATGCTTGTGGTGCCCCAGAAGAGCGAGGGCACCAAGAACGTCATCAGGGGAATTGCCCTGGTGGTCAGCCTGCTTACATTCTTTGCATCGCTGCGGATCTATTTCGCCTTCGATCCGTCGGTTGCAGGGTTTCAGTTCGTCGAGGACCATGAGTGGATCTCCCAGTACGGAATCAGGTACCATCTCGGGCTCGACGGGCTCTCCTTCTGGTTGGTGCTTTTGACCACCTTCATCACCCCTATAACCATACTCTCTACTTGGAGGGCCATAGACAACAGGGTTAAGGAGTTTCAGATCTCCATGCTGGTCCTGGAGACGGCCATGCTGGGTACCTTCGTGGCCCTGGACCTCTTCCTGTTCTATGTCTTCTGGGAGATCATGCTCATCCCCATGTACCTCATAATCGGTGTTTGGGGCGGTGAGCGGCGCATCTACGCTGCCATCAAGTTCTTCCTCTACACCGCTGTCGGCTCCCTGCTGATGCTGGTCTGCATCATCGGGCTGGTCTATTTCCACAATCAGCAGACAGGGGAGATCACCTTCAATCTGCTGGCCCTCTACGGGACAGATCTGCCGCGCACCTATGAGATCCTCTTCTTTGCCGCCTTTGCCCTGGCCTTTGCCATCAAGGTGCCCATGTTTCCACTCCATACATGGTTGCCGGATGCCCACGTGGAGGCGCCAACCGCAGGCTCTGTCATCCTGGCAGGTATCCTGCTGAAGATGGGAACATACGGATTCGTAAGGTTTGCGATGCCGCTCTTTCCCGAGGGCTCTGCCTATTTCGCTCCGGTTATCATCACCCTGTCCATAATCGGGATCATCTACGGTGCCCTTGTGGCCATGGTACAGCCTGACATAAAGAAGCTGGTGGCCTACTCCTCGGTATCTCACCTCGGCTACTGCATGCTCGGGCTCTATGTGCTCACCCAGGAGGGGGTCGAGGGCTCTGTGCTGCAGATGATCAACCACGGTATCTCCACCGGCGCACTCTTCCTCTTGGTTGGTATCATCTATGAGCGCAGGCACACCAGGCTCATCAAGGAGTATGGCGGCATCGCCAGGATAATGCCCATATATGCCACCGTCTTCATGATCGTGACCCTTTCATCCATAGGGCTTCCCACCACCAACGGCTTCATCGGGGAGTTCCTCATCCTTCTCGGTACCTTCCAGGTCAACAAGGCAGCCGCCGCCCTGGCGGCAACGGGTGTGATCCTTGGCGCTGTCTATATGCTCTGGATGGTCCAGAGGGTCTTCTTCGGCGAGGTCACAAACCCCAAGAACTTCAAGATTCCAGACATGAATCTGCGGGAGCTCGTCTATATGGCGCCGCTCCTTGTGCTCATATTCTGGATTGGGCTCTATCCCAATTTCTTCCTGAAGAAGATGCACGTTTCAGTCAACCATTTCATCAAACAGGTCAAGGTGGAGCAGCAGGCCCCTGCAGCTCACCATCATGCCGGTGTTGTCCTGGAGGATGAAACCAAAATAGCTATGGCCGAAGAGTAGAGAGGGTGAACACCATGGGATATGCATTTGATCTTGGCCACTTATGGGAGGTCGCCGGAGGCCAGATAATCCTGGTCCTTGCAGGAATTTTCCTGATCCTGGTGGATATATGGCTGATGGAGAAGGAAGAGGAAAAGCGCAGCCGCATCCTGGGCTGGCTTACTGTCATCATCTTCGGCCTTACCCTCATGCACATGGTGGACAGGCAGTGGGAGCTCCATGACATAGTCTTCATGGGGGTCTTCTCTGCGGACAAGTTCAGCATCTTCGTATCCATCGTTGCCCTGCTGTCAGGAATGCTGGCTTCCCTCATGAGTATGGGATACCTGAAGAACAATCAGGTGATGAAGGGCGAATACTATATCCTTCTGATATTTGCCGTGGCCGGTACCATCTGTATGGTGCAGTCCGTTGACCTGCTCATGATGTTCATCGCCCTCGAGGTGATGTCTCTTGCCGTCTATGCCCTGGCCGCCTTTTTGAAGAACAACAAGTTCTCTCAGGAAGGGGCACTCAAATACTTCCTCCTCGGAAGCTTTGGCTCCGCCTTCTTCCTCTTTGGTGTCGCCCTGCTCTATGGGATCACCAGTTCCGTAAATCTGACCAAGATCGCCACTGCCATCTCCTACGGCCTTTATGACAACAAGATGGTGCTCCTTGCACTCGCCATGCTCATGGCAGGGCTCTTCTTCAAGATGGCAATGGTGCCCTTTCACATGTGGACACCCGATGTCTATGAGGGTGCCCCCTCGGTGGTCACCGGCTTTATGGCAACAGCAGTGAAGGCCGGTGCCTTTGGTGCCTTCGTGAAGGTCCTATTCGTGGCCTTTACCCCGATCCTCAGCCACAGCGGCCAGCCCGATTTCTACAGCACCGTGAATCTGGCGGCCTTGGCTGCATACTGGAAGCCGGTGCTCTGGTGGGTTGCCCTCCTCACCATGTTCTTTGGCAACCTGGTGGCCGTATCCCAGGAGAACGTAAAGAGGATGCTGGCCTACTCTTCCATTGCCCATGCCGGTTATATGGCCATGGGGATCATTGCTGCCAATGCCGAGGGGCGTATGGGGGTGCTCTTCTATCTCTTCACCTACACCCTCATGAATATCGGGGCATTCGGTGTCATCTATCTCATTGATGGTCAGGAGCGAAATGCCCAGACACTGGATGACTATCGAGGCATAGGATACAAGTATCCTTCACTTGCCTTTCTCATGGCCCTGTTTCTGGTGGCCATGGCAGGGCTTCCGCCAACAGCCGGTTTTATCGGAAAGTTCTATGTATTCTCTGCCGCCATCAAGGAGGGTTACTATACCCTGGCGGCCCTGGGCCTGCTCACAAGTGCCATAGGTGCCTACTACTATCTCAGGGTCATCTACATGATGTATATGAAAGACGAGATCAGAGAGGTGGTCAGAGGGCCTGTTGCAGCACCGACAGTCTTGGCCCTGGTCATCACGGCCCTTGGTGTACTCTATTTAGGCATACTGCCCGAAGGTCTTGCCAGGGCAGCCCTTGCAGCCCAGCAGAGCCTGGCAATGATATTTTAGAAGATAGTTTTTCAAGGCAATCCGGAGGCAGCCGCTGCCTCTGCTCCACTGATCTGTTTTGGGGAGGTCTGGATCGACTGAGCAGAGTCAGCGGTTTTTTTGTGTTCTCCTGTCCGGATTCCTCCGTGTGGCAAGCCTCGTAACCACCCGTCGGCAAAGAGGGTGACATGCCAACTCCTTGTGGCTACCTTTTGGGGATAGATCGACAAAAGATAGCCGACAAGGACCAGAAATGGAATTCATCGAGATAAAAGGGGCCAGGCAGCACAACCTGAAGGGGATCGACATAAAGATTCCCCTGATGGCCATCACCCTTGTCATAGGCCCATCCGGCTCTGGAAAGTCCTCTGTGGCTGCCCATGTGCTCTATCCGGAAGGGCGTCTTCGCTATCTCGAGGCCCTTGAGCTCCCCGGGCTTCATGCCGGCATAAACCTGAAGAGGCCGGATGTGGAGGAGATCCACCGGATCCCGCCCGCACTCCTTTTGGAGCAGCTTCCTGCGCCAAGCTCAAGCCACTCTACACTGGCCACGGTCATCGGTCTGAGTCAGGCAATAAAAGAACTGCTCCGTCTGGCAGGAAGGCCGGTCTGCCCGAAATGCGGTACGGAAATAGAGGTCTTTGAACCGAGACAGCTCGTGACACACCTGCTGGAAGAGCTTGAGGGTATGCCCGTCTCTGTCCTGGCCCCTGTGGATCTGCATGAACATTCGATAGAGGAGCTCCTGTCCCGTGGATTTGTGAGGGCAAGGGACGAAGAGGGGACCTTCTACCTGGATGAGCTGGATAGCGACAAGGCAAGGGAGATGGGGCAAAGAGGGGGGCTCGATATAGTCGTTGACAGATTGAGGGTGGAGAAGAAAGGGGCCAATAGGCTGCTTGAATCCATCAGGGCTGCATCCGAATTGTCTGGCGGCACCGTGTTGAT
>Ga0256914_1003157_pt1 | contig 13158 bp, 14 predicted proteins | sample HulkmetaG_FD_191571 | JGI IMG/M metagenome (GOLD analysis project Ga0256914, IMG submission 191571) | Hydrothermal chimney microbial communities from Main Endeavour vent field at the Juan de Fuca Ridge, Pacific Ocean - Hulk | ecosystem: Environmental > Aquatic > Marine > Hydrothermal vents ... | reverse complement strand
ACGCCAAGACGAAAATGGACGAAAGGCCGAACGTGGAGAAAATAAAATCGTCCACATTCGTCTAATTGGGTCCATCTTCGTCATGGAAAAACGACAAGCTCGCAATTTGGAATTAGGAAATTTATTGCAAACTACTTAGCTATCTCTGCCTGTATCATCATTCTAAAAACACCGTTACAATCCCCCAAGACACTCCAGGAGAAAACAATGTCTGACAAAAAAGTTCGTGTTGCTATTGTCGGGTTGGGCAATTGCGCCTCATCCCTCGTTCAGGGCGTTTACTACTACGCCGATGCCAAAGATGACGATTTTATCCCCGGTTTGATGCACGTGAACCTGGGCGGCTATCATGTGCGGGATGTGGAATTTGTGGCCGCATTTGATGTCGATGCCGACAAAGTAGGCAAAGATATTTCCGAGGCCATATTCTCGGGTCAGAACAACACATTTGTCTTCCATCAGCCCCCGCACATGGGGGTCGAGGTGATGCGCGGGCCTACCATGGATGGGTTGGGCTACTATCTTAAAGAGGTCATCGAAGAATCGCCCGCAGAGCCGGTGGATGTGGCACAGGTGCTGCGCGACACAAAGACCGATGTGCTTATCAACTATCTGCCCGTGGGCAGTGAAGAGGCTGTACGGTGGTACATGGAGCAGGCTTTGGAAGCGGGCGTAGCGGTGGTCAATGCCATGCCTGTCTTTATTGCCACCACGCCTGCGTGGCAACAACGCTTCTTCGATGCCGGTCTCCCCATCATCGGCGACGACATCAAAAGCCAGGTCGGAGCCACCATCACCCATCGTATTCTTACTCGCTTGTTTGAAGATCGCGGTGTGCGCATTGACCGCACTTATCAGCTCAATTTTGGTGGCAACACCGACTTTTTGAATATGCTGGAGCGCTCTCGGCTGGAAAGCAAGAAAATTTCCAAGACTCAGGCTGTGACGAGTCAGTTGACCAGCCATGAGCTGAGCGAGGGGAATATTCATGTCGGGCCCAGCGATTATGTGCCCTGGCTGAAAGATCGAAAATGGGCCCAGATTCGCATCGAGGGAACTACTTTTGGCAATGTGCCGCTGAATGTAGAGCTCAAGCTGGAAGTGTGGGATAGTCCCAACAGCGCCGGTGTTATCATCGACGCGGTGCGCTGTGCCAAATTGGGTCTTGACCGCGGCCTGAAAGGGGCCTTGATTGCTCCCAGTGCTTACTTCAAAAAATCGCCGCCCGTACAATTCACCGATGACGTGGCCCGCAGCAAGCTGGAAGATTTTATTGCCGGAACCAACAACGAGACCTTGCCTCCTTCTGTTTGAGCCACTCGATTCATTTTACCTTACTTCAAACAAAGCCCTGGCCGACATCTGCCGGGGTTTTGTTGCATCTTGAATTGTTGATTCGAAAGCCTGTATAAAAATCTACAGAAATTGTGTCAAGGTGTGGTATCCTGAATGCTCATTCTGCTTTTTCCCATGCTCATTGTTCCTGACCATGCCTCGTCGTCGTAATCCTACCCAACAACGCTTAAATTCTTGTAGTTCTATTTTGCTGGCTGCTATTTTGTTGCTGGTGGCGTTGGTGTTACTTTTGCTCAACGCCCGAGCGCCCAAGCCATTTATTCCACCCACAGCCAGTCCTACCCCCACATTTGTAGGCCGTGATGCGCTGGCGTTGGCTCCTGCGCCGGAGCTGCCCTTTGAATTGCCGGAGCTGCCAACGTTTACGCCCACGCCCACCATCACGCCCACACCCACGCAAACGCCCACGCCCACGCCCACGCCGCTGCCCGTTTACAAGGCGCAAATCGTAGCCGAGCTGGTGAATTTGCGCGCTGGCCCGGGCGATGCGTATCAGGTTCTGTCCATCCTGCCCCAGGGGGATGAGGTGGTGCTAAAGGGCCGCAGCGCGGATGATGCCTGGGTTTGGGTACGCACTGCCGCAGGTGAGCAGGGCTGGCTTTTTGCCGAGCTGCTGCAAGTGGCCTCCGATGCCATTTTGCCAGTCTTAACACCGCCACCCACTGCCACGCCGGGCCCGCCACAAATCATGGTCGAGCTGGCCAATCTGCGCACCGGGCCCGATGCCGCCTACGACCTGATAACCATGTTGCCTCAGGGAACGATTTTTGTGCCCGAGGCCCGTAATCAGGCGGGGGACTGGGTTTATGGCTCTACGCCCGCGGGGGAAGCTGGCTGGCTTTTTGTCGAGCTGCTCAGTTCTTTCGATTACATCAACAGCTTGCCCCGGCGCACACCTCCACCCCTGCCTACGCCTGTGCGCGCACAGCCCTCGCCAACGGTGTTTTTTATTGGCAACGCACCTGCGAATTTACCGCCTGGTTCAAGGCCTCTCGTCGCCGACCTGCAAAGCTGGCTCGATCGGGCCTGAAATAGTACAGATCTCTGTACACCTTTTGCCGCAAAAGCCCCCCAAAAAACGGGCACAAGGATTTAGGTTGGACTTTTTGGGGATCTTTGTGCCCTTGTTTTTGGGGGAGAGAGGTGATTTGTTACATGAAGGGCGTGCTTAGAAGGGGAGATTTTCCTCATCGACCGGGGGAGCATCGCGCAAAGTTTCGCCGTTGCCGCCACCAACATTAGCTGAGCTGCGGCTGCCCAAGAAGCGTACATTTTGCGCGGTGAGCTCCAACGAGGCCCGCGGCTCACCATCCTGGCTGGCCCATGCGCTGGCTTCGACCTCGCCTTCCACCAGCACCAACTGGCCGCGGGTGAGATATTGATTGCACAACTCGCCCAGTTTGCGCCAGGCTTTCACTCGGAACCAGGTGGTTTTTTCGTGCGGCTCACCATCTTGCCCCTTCCATTTGCGATTAACCGCCACAGAAAATGTGGTGACCGGGACACCGCTGGGGGTGTAGCGCATTTCGGGATCCCGCCCCAAATTGCCAACGATTACAGTGTGTTGATACATCTTCGCCTCCGAATATGAATGTTGTCATGCGCGTGGCATGATGAAGAATAAGGATGGTTGCTGGTTCAAGGTTGCTGGTTCAAGGTTCGCGATTGGGAGATTCGATGGGGATTGATGGCGCCTGAGCGGGCGAAACGTTTAAAAGCATCGATGCTAATGCCCAGGCACGTTTCTCATGTTTCAAATGCACATCTGTTTAAAGTATAGTTGTGGAGTATTTTTTTGTCAATAATTGCACGAACGCATGTTCCCCGTAGCGTTAGAGGACTTCTTCCGGTAATGCTTCCCACACATCTTCAAGCCAGGCGGTGGCGGCCAGCAAAAGGGATGATTTGGCTTCGTTGGCAATGATTAGAATCAACATCTCTTCTTCATCGGAGGCAATTTCATCGATGATGGCGCCATTTTGCGTGTGTAGCGCCAGGGTTTCGCCGATGTCATCCAGCCCCACAATGGGTTCGCCCTCTTGATTTTGCGAAACCCAGGCGCCATAAAGTTCCAGTTTGGTTTGATTAGCCAAAAAGATGTCGATATCCACGAAGACGCGATTTTGGTCGGTGACCGGTTCCGGCAGTGATTCATCTACCAATGAGCGATCCCAAACTGTTATGGCGGTGATGGGCGCGCCTTCCAGCGTCACCATATCTTCCCAAAGCTCATCGGTTAGTTTAAATTGCAGGTCATTCATCATCTGTATCCAGGTTGGGGGCGTTGCGTCAATCTTGCGCCCGGTGGGCTCAGGGCGTGCCTGGCAGAGGTCTCAGGGGTATCTTTGTCCAGCATAGCACGCGGAAGGGGGCTTGTCAATGGGTTTGGCGATTTTTCTGCCAATCTCGTCGGGCCTGAGCCGCCAGTTCCAGCTTTTTTTGCAGTGCCGGCTCATCACCGGCAGCCAAAAGTGTCCGCAATTCCCCCAGATGCGCCACAAGGTCATCCATGGCCCGAAGCACCGCGGTTTGGTTGGTGAGCAAGATGTCCAGCAACATGCGCACATCCGAAGCTGCTACCCGCGAGCTGTCCCGGAATCCACTGGCTGCCACATCCCACACCGTGGCATCCTGTTGGGCTACATCTGCCACATGGCTCACCAGGCCCACTGCGCTCAGGTAAGGCAGGTGGCTAATGGCCGCAACCAGCACATCATGACGTTGGGGTTCCAGCACCAAGGCCCGGGCGCCGATGAAGGCCACCATCTCTTGAGCCAGAGCCAGTGTGGCGGGTGTGGTGCGGGGTAAGGGGCTTAATACAAAGGTGCATCCGGCATAAAGCCCTGTTTGCGCCGCGGCCAGGCCCGAGATTTCTTTGCCGCACATGGGATGTCCGCCCACCCCTTGCACGTGGGGGGGCAGCGCGTCCAGCGCCCGGCAGATTTCGGTTTTGGTGCTGCCCATGTCCAGCAGGATGGCTCCCGGTTTCATTAGCGGGCCCAGGTCTGCGATTTGCCGTAAGATGGTGCGTACCGGAGTGGAGAGAATGACCATATCGGCCTGAGCCACAGCCGCGCGGGCGTCCAGTGTGGCCTCATCTACGCAGCCGCTGGCTTCGGTTTCGGTTACAGCTTCGGGACGGCGCACCACGCCGGTAACTTGGCGGCAGTGTCCGCGCAAATCATAGCCCAGCGAAGCCCCCATCAGGCCCATGCCAATGATGACGATATGCGCTTGCCGGAGGGAGAAAGGTGTTGGTTGTGCAGGAGGTGTTGGTTTCATGGTCGGTGGTCAATGGAGAAAGGGAGATGGTTACATTTTGCGGCCCAGCGCGGCAGCCAGGGCCCGAAGTTCATCCATTAGTGCCTGAAAGCGTTTTGGTTTGAGCGATTGGGCGCCATCGGAGAGCGCTTCTGCGGGGCGGGGATGCACTTCCATCATCAGGCCATCGGCGCCCGCGGCAATGGCGGCCTTGGCAATGGGCGAAACCAGACGCCATTTGCCTGTGCCGTGGCTGGGGTCGCCAAAAACGGGCAGATGGCTGAGTTGTTTGAGTGAGGGGATGGCGTTGATGTCAAAGGTGTTGCGGGTGTAGGTTTCGTAGGTGCGGATGCCGCGCTCGACCAGCATCACGTTGGGATTGCCATTGGCTAAAATATATTCTGCAGACATAAGCAGCTCTTGCATGGTGCCGCTAAGGCCACGTTTGAGGAAGATGGGGCGATTGACTTTGCCAACTGCTTGCAGCAGGCGATAGTTTTGCATGTTGCGGGCACCGATTTGCAGGATGTCGGCATAGCTGGCTACCAGGTTCACTTCTTCCGGGGCCATGACTTCGGTGATGATAGGCATGTTGTAGATTTCGCGGGCTTCGGCCATGTATTTCAGGCCCTCTTCGCCCAGCCCCTGGAACGAGTAGGGGGATGAGCGGGGTTTGAATGCGCCGCCACGCAAGATGTCTGCCCCCGCTTCTTTGACTGCGTGTGCGGTTTCCAGCATTTGGCTGCGGCTTTCTACTGAGCAGGGCCCGGCCATGATGATGATTTTGTCACCGCCAATGGTTACATCGCCTACCTGGATGCGTGTGTTTTGGGGATGGAATTCGCGGTTGGCCAGCTTGAAGGGTTCAGCGACGCGCACAGCTCGCTCTACGCCTGGCATCACCTCGAACGCACCGCGATCCAGGCGAGCGGTTTCGCCTACCAGGCCGATGATGGTGTGAGATTCACCCGATGAGAGGTGAACTTCCAGATTCATGGCCTTGACGCGATCAAGAATCCGCTGTAGCTCTTCCTCGGTGGCCGAGGGTTTCATAACGACAATCATAAAAAGCTCCTGTTTTGTGAAGAACCGATGACAGAGGGATTGGTTTTCGGTTATTTGCTTGTGGTGGTGGGGGTGTTGTGCGCATTATGCGCGGGCGGGTGCGGGGTCGGGCACGGTACGATCCATGGCGTCGGCAATGCGTTTGACCTGCTGCACCAGTTGCACAAAGCGTTCCGGTTTTAGGCTTTGCGGGCCGTCGGAGAGTGCTTCTTCGGGGCGGGGATGTACCTCGACGATGACACCGTCGGCGCCTGCGGCAATGGCGGCCCGGGCCATGGGGGTTACTGCGTCCCAGCGTCCGGTGGCATGGCTGGGGTCAGCCATAACGGGCAGGTGGCTCAGTTGTTTGAGGATGGGGATAGCGTTGAGATCAAAGGTGTTGCGAGTGTATTTCTCGAAGGTGCGGATGCCCCGCTCGCACAGCATGATGTTTTGATTTCCACCCGCTAAAATATATTCTGCGGACATAAGCAGCTCTTCCATGCTGTTCATCATGCCCCGCTTGAGCAGCACCGGGCGCTGCAAACGGCCTACTGCCTGCAAAAGCCCGAAGTTTTGCATGTTGCGGGCGCCAATTTGCAAAATATCGGCATATTCGGCAATCATGGCCACTGCGTCTGGTGTCATAACTTCGGTGATGATGGGCATGTTGTAGCGTTCGCGGGCCTCGGCTAAAATCTCCAGCCCTTTTAATCCCAGTCCCTGGAAGGAGTAGGGGGATGAGCGGGGCTTGAACGCTCCCCCGCGTAAGATGTGAGCGCCCGCCTCTTTGACTGCATGTGCGGTCTCTAGCAATTGGCTGCGACTTTCCACCGAGCAGGGCCCCGCCATGATGAGAATATCTGACCCGCCCACCTGATAACCGCCTACCTGAAACGTGGTGTCATCGGGGTGCGATTCACGGCTGGCCAGCTTGAAGGGGGCGCTGATGGTGGTGAGTTTTTCTACGCCGGGCATCTTCTGAAACTCTGTGGGGTTGATGCGTCGGGTTTCGCCCACCACTGCCACTACGGTGCGCTCTTCGCCGTAGATGGGATGGGGTGAAGCGCCCGCTTGTTGAACGTGAGCAATCACCGCGCCAATTTCGGCTGCGGTGGAGTTGGTTTTCATGACGATAATCATGGGGATTTCCTTGAATTTGAGAGCTGGACGGAGAAAAAGTTTCCAAAATTGATCATGCCCAATCTTCTTCGTAACGGTTCGTTGCTATCCAGAGTGCACCACCAAGGGCACCAAGGCACGAAGAAAAAGGAAAAAGACGCTCAAGAAAAATCTGTGCAATCTGTGGTTGCAATACCATCTTCGCCGTTGGTCAAGATACACAGGCGTTTTTCTCAAGTTTCAAATGCCTATCTCCTTAAATCTGCAAAAGTTCTGCCTGGCCGCTGGTGTTGGCCGATGGCATGGTGGCCGCGGGGTAAGAGCCCAGCAGTTTGACAAACGCGGCCCGAGAAAGCAAGGCTGTCAGAGCTTCGCGCTGGCGTTCATCTTGCCAGTGCCCCTCAAAGTCGAGATGAAAGACATAGTGCCAGGGGCGATTGCGGCGGGGACGACTTTCTAGTTTGGTGAGGTTGATGTTGCGGGAGGCGAATTCGTTCAGGCAGGCCACCAGTGCGCCCGGATTGTGAAAGGTGGCAAAGACCAGTGAGGTTTTGGCTTTTTCGTGGTAGGGGGCATCGCCCCGGCCAATGACAAAAAAACGGGTGTAGTTGGCGGTCATGTCTTCGATGCCGGGAGCCAGGATTTCGAGGTTGTAGATTTGGGCGGCCAGTTGGCTGGCGATGACTGCCACATTTGCTTCCTGGCTTTGGGCCAGGTCTTTGGCGCTGCCTGCGGTGTCGTACCACGGTTTGGCGGGCCAGCCGTAGCGATTAAGGAAACGTTCGCATTGGGCCAGCGCCTGCGGATGAGAGCGCACTTCGGTGATGGCTTCCAGTGTGATTCCAGGCAGAGCCATGAGGTTGTGGCGCACTCGCAGGAAGATTTCGCCCCAGATTTTGAGATCGTATTCCAGCAGTAGGTCGTAGGATTTGTTGATGGAGCCAGCCACCGAGTTTTCTACGGGCACGACGCCAAATTGGGCCCGACCTTCATCCACTGCGGTGAAGATGTCTTCGAAGGAGTGGCAGGGCAGGCTTTCAGCTTCGGGGCCGAAGTGCTGCCGGATGGCTTCTTCGCTGAATGCGCCATGTTCTCCCTGAAAGGCGATGCGTTGCGTGCTCATCGTGTCCTCCCGCTGATGCGCTCCCAGGTGCTGACTTGGGTTTCAATCCATGCTTCCAGCTCATCTTCATCCAATGGGGGCAACGAGGCTTTGTCTGGGCGCAGTTTGACTGCTTCGCCCAGGTAGATGTGCCGGATTTCGTTTTGTGGCGTATCGGTGTTCCAATGCACCATTATTCGGATGCAGCGGGGCAGGCTGCCGGGAACCTCCATCTCGTGCCCGCACATCAGTGCAACATCCCACCAGCCCAGTTGCCGGGCCGCCAGTGCCGGAAATTCGGCGTTGATGTCGCGGGTGGTGGTAAAAAAGGCGCTGCCGATGCTTTCCGGGGTCATGCCATTGAGTCGAATCATCAATGCCAGCAGGCGGCGGGTTTCCTGCAAGATTTCTTGGCGGGAGTTGGTTGTGACGGTGGTTGCGCCACGAACGCCTCGACATGTCATGGGAGTTGCTCCTTGAAAGGCAAATGAGAAGGTAATTGTTCATCGCTATCCAGTGAAAATCATCAAAGTCACTAAGAACACCAAGCATTTCAAAACTTTTTCTTTCTTTGTGCCTTTGTGGCTTCGTGTCTTAGTGGTTTCTAGCCGGGCTACCTTAGTAGTAACAGAAAACATAAAAAAAGAGCGTGGGCTTGTGGCTCCACGCTCAAGGGAATCAGGGGTGATGTGCGGTTACACGGCATCCTGCCCGGCGCGGAGTATCTGGCTAAAATAAAAGTAATAGCCAAAAAATCCCTCGCCAAAAGCAAATCCATCACGCGCGTTCACACCGGCCAGGTTGGGGCGGGCCAAGTGTGCGGGCAGTGTTGCAAAGCGTGTGGGTTTCATGGGATGTGTCTTCCAAAAAGGATGGTGCGGAGCATAGCACAGCGCCGGGGATGTGTCAAATTTCGTCGGGAGGAGCAGATTCATCGACCAGAAAACCGCGGTAGAAGTAGCTGATGACCAGGAAGAGGATGCCGATACCTGCAAAGAGCAGGACTCGCCAAATGGCCCGAACTTCGGCTAAATCTATCAGGAAGAGTTTGGCTGCGAGCAGAAAAAGGGTGGCGAGTCCGGCCCAGCGCAGGTAGCGGGCATGACGGGTCAGGGCGATGCCCAGCAAAATCAGGGCGTAAAGACCCCAGGCTGCGCTGACCAGGGCTTGGCCATTGTGTATCGCTCCCAGTTCCCGGCTCAGCCACATCAGGAAGAGGATGTGTGCCGAAATCCAGAAGATTGGGCGCTCGGTGCTTTTGCGCATGAAGAGTATCGCCACCAGCACGATGACTGCCAAATCGACGAGGGCATCTATGTTGAAGATGGGGATGCCTTGCTGGCCATCGGAGAGGCGAAAGAGTGCGCCCATGGCGGGAATGAGCCAGAAGGTGTAGTGTCCGATTTTTTCGGGCAGGGCAAAGTGCCAGCGCCACGAAAGCAGTTGCAGTGCCGCCGCCTCCAGGGTGATGGCCAAGAGTACGTAGGGGTTGTGTACCAGGGTGAAGATGGCAATCATCAGCAGGATGGCGCTTATCCAGCCGTGCATGATGACCAGACGGGCGCGGGCCTGGCTGCGGTGGAGTGCATAGGCCATAAGTATCGTGAGCCCCAAGCCAATCAGGGCCACCCAGCCCGCGGATTCTTTTGATAAATTCCAGGTGGCGATGGTGAGGATGAAGGCGATGAGGGGGGAGAACAGGGTGCTAAAGTAAACATCGCTGTTGAGTAGTGCTTGCAAGCTGTCGGGGATGAAGGAATCGGCGAAGCCAAAACGGGGTGCGGGCCAGCGTTGAGGCCGGGCCCGCTGTATGACTTCTCGATAAATGGGGAGCAGCCAGGCCACCGCCAGGGTGATGAGGATGCCGGCCTGCATGTTCCAGCGTTGGCTGCGGCGAATATCCAGGCCCACAGCAAAGAGAATGCTCCAACTTCCCAGCAGGGCTGTCCACAATAGCAGTTGCCAGCCTCGTCGCCAGTAAATCAGGCCTGCCAGCAGCAGGATGAGAAGGGTGTAGGCCAGCACCGCGGTTTCGGCGAGATGGGAAGCATCCAGCAGGAAGGGGGTGAGCAGGCCACCGGTAACACCGATGACTGAGTAGATGGCCTCATCTTGTTGCAAGGCCAGGGCAAAGGCCAGCAGTGTGACCAGGGTCATAAAGAGCATGGCCAGCCAAAAGGGCACAAGTTGATAGAGTTGTAGTGCCGCAAAGCCGGTGAGATATTCGATGGCGATGCCACCGCCAGCCAGAACCTGACTGAAATGATGGTGGTTTTTACGCAATCGCCAATTGAGCCCCAGCAGCCCTGCTCCTACACCCAGACCGATGATGATGCGAATCCATGGGGTGAGCCAGCCCTGCTCCACTGCGTAACGAAAGAGGAAGACCATGGCCAAAAAGAGCAATCCGATGCCAATTTTGTTTAGCCAGAAGTCGCTTTGCAGCAGGGGGTTGGGCCCGGCGGGCGCTTTGGGTTTGATGAGTGCTGGTTTGGGGGATTTTCGGGGGGAGCGGGGGCTGGATTTTGCTGTTTTGACAGGTGCAGGTTTTGCCAGTTGTTGCTCTAATCGGGCCAGGCGGGTTTCCAGATTGAGGATATGGCGGGCCAAAAGGATGTTGGTATGGCAGTGCGGGCAGGCTATGGCATCATCGGGGAGGGGGGTGCCGCACAGGGGACATTGTTGTGCAGTCATGGTGATGCCTCCTTGGTGCGTGTGAACAGGGCCGGGATGAGGTAGAGCAGGGTGAGGATGAGCAGGGTGAATTTTAGCAGGGCCGCTGCTCGGGCTGTGCTGGCCGCGGTGTTGTTGGCTCCGTGGATGAGCATTTGCCACAGGAAGTAGTTTTCGGTGGCGTCAGCCAGTGCGGCCAGGCCCATGCTCCAGGCCAGGGCCTCGCCCGCGCGGCGCATGATGCCCGATGCCCGCGCGCGGGCCCAGAGCGCGGCCAGGGCTAGTGTGACTGCGTAGGCCAGCATGTAAAGATAATCGAAACCCAGGCCAAAGGCGGCGTGCAGCCGGGCGTCGGCATCCCAATGGGTCAGAATATCGTCGGCGGTCTGGGCATTGCCTGCCAGTTCAAATGAAACAATGCCCCCGGGCGAGGCAGGCGTTTTAAGTGCGCCATCCAGCCGCTGCATGACCAGGGTCAATGCCAGGGTGAGTGCCAGAAAGGACCAGAAGTATTTTTTGCGCTGTGCTGCGGTAAGATGTGCCAGGGGGTGTTTCATGTGGGCCTCGGGGGTGGATTAGTCGGTGTCATCCAGCCCAAGCATGCCCTGCAAGGCTGAAAGATCGGGGGATTGCATGTCGGTGATGTTGCCTTGGGCATCGATGATGATTTTGAAGCCCAGGGTGCGCAAGATGCCGCGGGCCTGGGGAGGTAACGCTTTTTCGATGTCTTCATCCATATGTTCAACCTGGTATTCCAGAGTGGTCTTGGTGAAGATGTCATCCTTGCCCATCATTTCCAACATGCCGCGAATGGCCATCTCTTTGTTTTCCAGCACCTGCTCCTTGAAAAAGCGCATGATGGTGTGGTCGATTTCTGCGGCGTCCAGGTGACGCAAAAAGCCATCGTCATCGTAGAGGTAGCAGGCATCGATGCCTACCCGCCCGATGTCCAGCGGGCGTTTTTTTTCATCAAAAACTAATCCTTCAAACAAGGCTGTTCGGGCCATGGTAGCCTCCGAATAAAATGGCGTTGGTGTCGGCGGGATGAACCGGGGCTCGCTCCTGCCGATTTGTGTAAAGCTGCGTAAAGAAACCGGGAGCTTTAATGTTTTGTGTGGGGTTATTGTTACGAAAATATAGCGATTTGTCAATCTTGGCATTATTTTCCATAAATTTCGCCAAGAATCGAGGTGCGAAATGGCAAGATTGCGTTTCGGCTTACAATTTGTTACAATTAGAATGTTCGTTATAGCATCAGATTGTTTGTTTGGTGCTGATGGGGCGATTTATGATAAAGCCCCCAGCATTGTACTTTTTCCCAGGGAGTTGTTCGCAATGATGTCTTCAATCGCTGCACCTGAAACAGCAGGTACAATTTCAGACGCCGAACTTGCCAGGAAGCTTTTTCAATTGATGCGGCAGGAGGAAATGTTGGCAGCGGTGACGACGACCCGCCAATTTTTGCCGTGGGATTGTATTGCTTCGGCTGAGGAAGTGACTGAGAATCTTTATATTGTAGCCCATGGTCTGGTGCAAATTCTTATCACCAGCAAAGAGGGGCGACGATTGGTGACATCGGTGTTGCGCCCCGGCATGATTTTTGGCGAGGATGTGATTTTTCAGGCGCAGGCGACAAGCCCGACTTATTGCGCTCAGGCTATCAAGCCGAGTATTGTGTGGCAGATTCCGGGCGAGCGAGCGGATGAGATTTTGAATACTTATCCGGTGATGCGCCTGGCTGCGTTGCGTTCCATGGGGCAGCGGGTGGCCCAGGTCGAGAACCGTCTGGAAGAGGTGGCGTATCGATTGTTGCCTGAACGGTTGGCTGCTGAGCTCATTCGCCAATCTCGCTATTTTGAAAGTTATGAAATTCGTTTGAGCCACCAAGCTTTGGCCGATATGTTGGGAACCTACCGTGAAACCATTAGTGCGATTCTGCGTGATTTCCGGGAGGCGGATTGGGTGAAGCTGGGGTATCGGCGCATTACCATCCTGCGGCCCAATGCGTTGGAGAGCATGGCGGGCCCTGTGCGCAGCTAGAGATTGTAACGCTCTGATTATGATTTTGTGCCCGGCTCGGTGAGTTCGCCCCGCAAATTGGAGGTGAGCTGTTGTTGTAGGGTGTTCAGGGGCATGTTTTTTTGGCCTAAGAGAAACATAAGTTTAACCAAAGCTGTGTAGGGGGTCATGTCGTGGCCCGACACCACGCCCGCTTCCAGCAACTGCTGTCCTGCCGCGTAGGCGTTCAGTTGCACGCTGCCCCGTTGCTGCTGTGTAATGGCCACAGCCAGCAAGTTGCGCTGCGTTACCGCCTGCTTGATGACATCCATCAAGCCTGGCGTGGCGGGAACGTTGCCGCTGCCAAAGGTTTCCAGCACCAATCCCTTGATGGGCGCATCCAGCAACGCGGCCAGCAAATGCGGTGTGATGCCGGGGAAGAGTTTAATCAGCGCCACATCGGTCGCTAATTGCTGGTGAACATGCAGGTGTTCGGGCGCAGGAGGGCGCGGGGGCAGTGTTGGAAATTGAGTCGAGACACCAACCCGGGCCAGCGGCGGGAAATTGGGCGATGAAAAGGCATCGAAATCAAAGATGGATGT
>Ga0256914_1003156_pt1 | contig 13159 bp, 16 predicted proteins | sample HulkmetaG_FD_191571 | JGI IMG/M metagenome (GOLD analysis project Ga0256914, IMG submission 191571) | Hydrothermal chimney microbial communities from Main Endeavour vent field at the Juan de Fuca Ridge, Pacific Ocean - Hulk | ecosystem: Environmental > Aquatic > Marine > Hydrothermal vents ... | reverse complement strand
ACAGTAAGACATAAACCTGGTTTTAATTCTCGCACAAAATTGTGCTAAAATATAATTAACAACCAATATGTTTTATGTATTAAGTTGACAGATCTGAATTTAATACATACTGCATATTGTTCTGCCTAGGGGGGTGAACCTAATATGTTCAAACAACAATTAAGAAAAGGTTTTACACTTATTGAGCTTCTTATCGTTATCGTTATCATAGGAATTCTAGCTGTTGCAGTTTTGTCTGCTATTAATCCAATTGAACAGATTAACAAGGCAGAAGATGCAAGAGTTAGGTCTGATTCTAATGAATTGCTTAATGCATATGAAAGATATTACACAACACATGGTTATTATCCGTGGCAAAAAGCCGACCCAGATGAAGATGCCCCAGATGGTGCAGTAGTGGTTGGTGATTGTACAAAAGGTTCGGATGGGAAATATAGTTGTACATCTAGTGGTGACACACCGGCAGATTCAGGCTATTTGGCTGAGTTAGTAAATAGCGGAGAATTAAAACCTGAATTTTTAGAAAGGTCTACATTCGATGCTGATGCTGAACCGAAGATTTATATATCAGTTGGCACTACAGCAGATAATCTTATAAAACTTTGTTTTGATCCTGTGTCTAAAGCTTATAGTGATACAGCAACCAATAATCAGGATGGTTCCTCAGGGTGTACTCCAGATACTACAGATTGTTATCTTTGTGTACCAGAATAAAAGTTTACATAGTTACTTAGATATTAAATGAGAAACAAAATTAAATATGGTTTTACATTAATAGAGCTTTTGATTGTTATCGTTATTATAGGAATTTTAGCTGTTGCAGTTTTGTCGGCTATTAATCCTATTGAGCAAATTAACAAGTCAAAAGATGCTGGAATGCGTTCTGATGCTAATGAGTTACTCAATGCATACGAAAGGTATTATACAACCCACCGTAAATATCCTTGGGATAACGGTGGTAGTTGCAGTGAACCAAATGCGACCGTTGCGTCTGACGGCGTTTGCATTGACACATTAGTTAGCAGTGGTGAATTAAAACCAGAATTTGCAGAAAGAAATTCTGTTACGCTTGCAGCAGATGAATCCTCTGATGGCACGGGACTTCTTTATGTAACAGTTGATGAAGATAATCTTATACACATTTGTTTTCAACCTAAATCACTTGCAAATTTAAGTATGACAGAAAACTTAAGATGTAGAGATGGAAGTAAGCCTGCTAATGGCAGTTGCGCAACTGGCCTTGGGGAGCCAGTCTACTTATGTGTACCAGAATAATTAATGTAAAATAAGACAAAACAAAAAAGGTGAAAGGGTATATCCCCCTTTCACCTTTTTTTATAATCTCTTATACTCTTTATAATGATGATATACATACTGTTAATAATTTTCATTTTTTTCATTTCTTTATTTATAGGTTCGTTTTTGAATGTTGTTATAGATAGAGTCATAAGAGGCGAACAGTTCATTAAAGGTAGATCTTATTGCGAATCCTGTAAGCACGAACTTGGCACAAAAGATTTAATTCCACTATTTTCTTATATTTTTCTTAAAGGTAAGTGCAGATATTGTGGTGCTCCGATTCCAAAATTATTACCGATAACAGAACTTATAACAGCCCTAACCTACTCTTTTATAACTTACTGGTATTTTTTCTTGTCAGATTTTTCAATTAATAGTTCAGTTTTTAAATTGGAATCATTATTGTTTTTATTGTTTGTATACATATTATTTACGGCTCTAATTTTACTTTTTTTCTCTGATTTAAAATACAAACTTATACCAGATATTTATACAATAATTTTAGCAGTTAATTATATATTTTTTGCCCTTTTTTATTTTATATTCAAACCTGAAATTTATTCATATTCAATATTGTTTACTCCATTATCATCTCACCTCTTTTCTGCTTTAAGTATGCTTGTGTTTTTCGGTTTGTTATACATCCTTTCAAGAAAAAAAGCATTAGGCGAAGGCGATATTTATTTATCTGCAGTATTAGCACTGTATTTACCTTTGGTTTTAAGTATTGTAATGTGGTTTGCCTCATTTTTACTTGGTGCGGGTATTGGTTTGATGTTATTAGTTATATACAAAAAAAACAGAAAATATGCAGTGCCATTTGGGCCATTTCTTATACTTGGGTTTCTTGTTGCATTATTATGGGGAACTCAAATAGTCAACTGGTATATAAGTTTACTTCAGTAACTTACCTTTATTTAATTGTATGATTAGTGATATAATATTATTATGAAAAAGAAATCTGCCCTACCCTTACGAATTAATAACGGATTTACACTTGTTGAGATAATGGTTGTAATAGGAATTATAGCAATTCTAACGGCAGCATTGCTTTCTATGCTAAATCCAGCCAAGCAATTTGCTAGGGCAAGAAATTCCCAAAGAAGAGCCGACATTTCCACAATAGCAACTGCATTAGAACAGTATTACGCTGACAATAATGAATATCCTGAGTCTGATACCATAGACACATTGGGAACGCTATTAACAGGCACATCAGGAACTACAGATGTGTACCTAAAAGTTATGCCAAAGGACCCCAAGTCACCTACAATGAACTATTGTTACAATAATAATCCAGATGAACTATCCACAAACAACTACCAGAACTTTTTACTATGTGCTGAACTTGAAGGTGCAGATAAAGATGAAATTCCAGAATATTATGTTAGTAAAAAAGGTTCCTTAAAGTGTATATCAGATTCAAATAAATATTATTATTGTGTAATGAGTCAATAGAAATTATTTGTACCTGCCTATGATAAAGAATAAAAATCACGCATTTACATTAGTAGAAATGATGATTTCTATTGCTATAATAATGATATTAACTGCTTCCGCAGTTCCTTTTTTCAAGGGGATGTCAAAGAATCAGGAACTTGCACAAGAAGTTGGTAAATTTTACGACACTGTTACTTCAATGCAAATAAAATCAAGATCAGGAATTACACATAACAATCAAAAAGTTTGGTGGGCGGTTGACCCGTGTGCTAATAATGATCCACACTTGTATTATTATGGTCCAGTAACCGTAAACAGTACTAGTGGCTTGTTTAATTGGGACATTTTTTACCATAGTAATAAAATAGTTAAGACACTATCAGACAATGTAAAGTTTTCCAAAGGTGTGTGTGATTCAACCGGTTATCCTATAGCTTTCGAAAGACTTAGTGGAAATTTATATGATTCGAATAAAAAGCCTCTTAATGAAGCCACAATACAATTTTGTTATGTTAAAAATGCAGATGATGAGTGTTCAGATTTAGATGCTGATAAAAAAGTTACAATTAATCAATTTGGTATAACTAAAATAGAAGATGAATAATATGATAAAGAATAACAAAATCTTAAAATATAAAAACAGAAAAAAAGGTCAATCGCTTATTGAAGTTGTATTATCAATTGGAGTACTAGCTATCGTAATAACTGCATTAACAATTTTAAGTACATTCACACTAAAAACTTCTAAATCATCTACAAGTAGATCTGAAGCAGTTAAATTAGCGAATGCAGGTATAGAAGCTGTAAGATATGTTAGAGATGCAGAAGAATGCGGACTTGATGTATTCGCTAAAGATTTCACCTCTACCACTCAAAAAGTATGTTATACAATAAATGTTACTAGTGGTGCTTTATGTGGTGCGCTTGATAAAGATGTTAATTGTGATGGGAATACATTTGAATCATCTGGCCAAGAATACAATAGAAAAATTGAAATTTCAAAATATGATGGAAAATCAGTAGACGATATTATATTGGTAAAGTCAATAGTAACATGGCAAGAGTCTGTTGGTGAAAAAAAAGTTGTGTTAACAAGTGTGTTAGCTGATATTTACAAATAACTATGAAATCTAAGAAAGGATATACATTTGTAGAATTACTTTTAACTATCGGAATTATGGCAATTGTATTGGGTTCTGTTGGTGGAATTCTTATTAGAATTGTTAAGGTAAATCAAAAATCTCGTATGCTAACTGAAATGAATAATAATGCCGATACCGTTTTTAATAGATTCCAAGAAGATTTACGTAAAGCAAGTGATATAAAATGCAATAAACACCTTGACCCAAGTAATTCAAATACCCCGTGTATAGCAGTGGATTATTACTTACAGTATAACCAAGAAAAATCTGAAGAGCTTAGGCATTTAGAATTCGGTTATAAACAAGGAAATGAAAACTGCGAGACTAATGAGCCAAATGGGTACTTTTATTATAAAGAATTTAATACTGCTGATCCAACTGTTAGTGATTCGATTACAAATTACGCAAAAGATTCAGGCGTTAATGTAAAAGATGTGGAATTCGAAATAGGAAATACTGGAAATTCTACGAGTGTTAGTTTAAAATTTAATGTGACACCATCGGTTTGTTTTTCGGGTGCAACAGAAGAATCTAAAGAAAATGTGTCACAATCGTATTCAGGATTTGTAATATCGCGTATTGACTAGTTATAATAAAACAATGAAAAAAAGAAATGGCTACGCCCTACTCTTACTAGTAACTTTAATCTCTGTGATTAGCATTGCAGGTGCTACTTATTACTTAACAAGCAAAAGGTCCAATTTGAAAGATGTTACTACAAATGTTCAAACAGATAATGCTTTAAATTGTGCTGAATCTGGTGTTGATATAGCAGTTGATTGCTTAAATGATGCGATAGCCAACGGTACATGGGAATCCGCTGATTGTACAGTATCCGAATTTACAACATTAGACCCAGCCACATCTGCCGATGACACTACTGTATGTAAATACAAATCAGAGGTAAAAAGTTTAACCGATTCAATTTATTTGCCAATTTTGCAAAAAGATAAAACTGAGGTTATTTTACTAAATGCTGGTGTTAATGACATTGATGGTTTACAGATTTCTTGGAAATCAAAAGATACATTAACGCCAAAAGGAGATGTATTGGAAGTTAATCTTGTCAAAGAAGATTCTAGTTCTTCTAACAAATTACTTTTAGACCAAACAGATTATTCATGTAATTTTACACAGAAAATAGAGTTATCTGGTGTTAATGCCAGTGATTTTGTTCAAGCTACATTAGATGGTGACACTTGTTCTCTTTCCGCTTCCCCTATAGATGTAACTGGATACAAATTTGCTCAAATAACAGCAAGATATAACGATGCAGTTGATGTGAAAATAAATTTAACCGCTACTGCAGGAGAATATCCAGTACAAGGGTATGAAATATCGTCTACTGGAAAACTTGGAGAAGCTGTTAGAGATGTTAAAGCCATATTTTTGTATAGTGCCCGTTACGGTTTGGCGAGGTTAATAAATAATGCGGTTTATGCAAAATCTTATGTTGCAACACAAAGCTCTGGAGGTACTTCTGGCCCATAACCTGCAATTTTCATAACTGTGAAAATTTAAGATACATCTTGTTTGGCATATATACTTGTTTATTCTATAATTAATGTAGCAATTAATGTAATTGTTAGTGAGTGTATTATATATATACTTAATACATAAATTGTGCGAAAATAGTATGAGGTTCGAATTTTATTTTATGCTTTTGAATGATAATTGCTAGTGATTAGTTGTTATCCTGCCATATGGAATTATTAGGTTTAGATGTCGGAACAAGCCACATTAAGGTTGTTTCAATTGATAGAGATAAAAAAAATAAACTAAAAAAATATGCTATTGGTTCTTCTAAAAGCATTTTAAATAAAATACTTTCTGAATCCGAAAGTGATTTAAATGTTTTAGCAAAATCCGTAAAAAATTTCTTATTATCAGAAGAAATCTTTACTAGACAAGCAGTTGGGATTATTCCAGATAACAAGGTATTCACAAAATTAATAAGAATGCCCTATATACAAGGTAAAGAGTTTGATGATGCTGTACACTGGGAAGCAGAAGAACACTTGCCCGAGCGTTTATCTGATGTTTATTTAAAGTATACGGTTATATCAGACAATAAATCATCGGAATCAGGAGGAATTTTAAAGAAATTTACTAAGAATAATGAAGACAATGACGATGGTAACTTGGTAGACGTTCTTTTGGTTGCAGTTCCAAAACATGTAGTAAATAAGTATCTTGGAATTTTAACTAAAGCTGGTTTAGAACCCGTTGGATTAGAACCGGCGTCTACAGCTGTTGTAAGAAGTTTGATATATAACGAAGAAACAGCAAGTATCCCAACTATTATTGCCGATATCGGTTATTCTAATGTTTGCTTCTCCCTTACTGTAGATGGAAATGTTAGATTTGTTCGTACTATAAATTTTGCGATTGCAAGTATGGTAAATATAATTTCAAAAGAACTTGATATGTCTAATACTCAAGCCACAGAATATTTGTACACATATGGAATGAAAGAAACCGAACTAGATGGGAAAATAAGAGCTTTTATCAAACCTGTTGTTGACATAATAATAGAGGAATTAAAAAAATCTATAAACTTTGTTGAAAGAAAGTCGGAACTGATTGGAAAACACCACGATAAAAACAGATCAGTAAAGAGAATTATAGTAAACGGAGGAGGTGCATTAATCCCTGATTTAATTTTTTATTTTGTACAAGAACTTTCTGTAGAAATAGAGGTTGCTAATCCTTGGAATCTAGTAACTATGTCACCAGAGATGCAAAATAGCAAGTTAATAGATTTCGGGCCGTTGTTTTCTACATCAGTAGGAGCTGCACTAAAGAACATTTAATTAAATGTTCTTTAATGGTATAGTTATATATATATTATGTTATCTGCCAGTAGTAATCTAAACCTAATTCCAGACGATGTGTTGCTAGAAAAAAATCGTCGGGTGAAAAAACAAAAAGGTTTAAAGTTCGGTATTTTATTAGTAATAATACTCTCTGTTGTAGGTGTAGGTCTCGTTGTATATAACATTACCCTTCAAAAACAGATTAAATCACTAAAGTCTGAGATAGATTATAAAAATACACAAATAGATAAATTAAAAGAATTTGGAAAGGTTGGTTATAGTTTAGGTATCAGATTGGAAAATGTAAAAAATGTTTTGAAAAAACGGCCAGAATATTCAAACCTAATCCAAGAATTGCAAAAAAGAACGCCTGACAAAGTTAGTGTTAATAGCTATTCATTTAGTGACAATACAATATCAATTAGTGCAGTTGCGAAAGATAATTATACTCCCATTGCAGAATTTCAGGATAATCTATTAAAAGAAAAAAATGAGGGTGTGGATCCAGAGATGACAATTTTTACTGATGTTAAAATAGGATCGGCGAATTATAATAAACAAGATGGTTCCGTATCATTTAAGTTTACAGTTTCATATAATTCAAACGCACTAACAGAAGATGATTTTTAAGAAGAAAAAAGACAACAATAAAAAAACTGAAAATAAGGATGTAAATAAAGTTTTAAATGAGAAAGTAAAAAACAAAAGCGATGACCATGCTAAAGACTCAGGTAATGCAACTAAAAAACTCAAAGTTAATGTACCAGCGAAAAACGATTCGTTAGATTCGGATAAGACTAAAAGTGGTCAAGATAAAGAGAAACCAATAACAAAAGAGGTGTCAAATAAACCAGATAATGTCGCTACTTCTAGTAAATCAACTGACCTACACAGTACTGTAAAGTCAAACGATTTTAATTTCGTAGACGACGATGAGTCTGTTGGTATAAATGAAGAGCCAATAAATGTTAAAGTTAATGATGAAGATGAGACATCTAAAGTAAAGAATACTAATCCAACAAATAATGTCTCAACTAAAGATAATCTTAAAAAAAATGATGTAAAAATTACTGTAACAAATGCAACTGTTCAACAAAAATCATCAACTGAATTGCCACATTTACCTATATCACCAGATAATAACAAGCAAAATGATGCTCACACAAAAGAATCGCATTCAAAAAGTAAGTTTAATTTTGCAACTTCTGGTAATAAATCTAGCAAATCAACAAAATCATTAGGCGTTGCAACAATTAAAGATTATGGTTCGGTTATTTTAATACTAGGCATAGCATTCCTTTTAGGCTTTTTTGTAATAATTCCCCAATACAAAGCATTCGTCGCAAACAAAAAAACTATCACTAAACTTGAAGAAAAATCAATGAGTGTGGGTAATCATTTAAAATATTTACAAAAATTATCTGATTTAGAAGGAGAATTAGAAGAAAACCAAGAACTCTCACGTCAAGCGATACCGAACGAAGAGGATGTCCCATTCTTTTTAAACCAAATTATTAATATAGCAGACATAAGTGGTGTTGACCTTTTAAATTTGTCGTTCGGTGGAATTTCTGATTCCAGCATGGGTAAAGACTTAAAAGCTATAAATGCTAGAGTTGGAGTTGCAGGAACATATGATGAAATTGTTACATTTCTACAAAATCTTGAAAATTCAAGAAAAATACTTTATGCAGATAATATAGGTGTGACTATTACAAAAGATAAAAAAGTTTCATCTAAAAGCGTCTCACCAGATACAGATGAAGAAGATATATCTGCCGAAATTGTGCCTACTTCTGATACATATAAGTTAACCCTTTCGATAACCAGTTATTATATGCCTGATCCTGATACTAATAACTTAACAATTGAAAGGATTACATCACAACCAAATTTTGATGAGGTAATAGAAAAAATTAAAAGCATGAAACATTATGAACCAGCTGAATTTGATATTGAAGTCGGAACATTAAATCCGTTTACACAAGACGAAGAAACGAATGTTAAGATATCTAAGCCAAGCTCACTAGAAGAAAATAATATGAACGAAGATGAATTTGATGGTTTTGGAATAAAAACTGAAGACATTACCCCAGGCACAAATGCTGAAGCTGACGTTAATACCACAAATCAACAAGATGAGAATAACAAATAACAAGATGATACTCAAACATATGAGAATGAAAATGTTATTAATGATAATGAGCAAGCACAGATAAATCAAACGCCTTAATATTTCCTAGAAAAAGTTAAAAAATTTAAGAGAGGAATTAATAAGAAAAACTAGATTTTAGTCTTTAATTCTTATATCAACGTATTTTCCTTCTTTAATAGCTTTAAGTTTAACAATATTTCTGATGCTTTTAATTGTTTTACCGCCCTTTCCAATTACTGTTCCTACATCGTTTTCATCAGCTTGAATATAATATATTACACTATTATATGAAGATTCATCAGAAGAATCACTGGCATTTTCTGTTATTTCAACGGCTTCTGGATTAGATACAATGTTTTTAACAATATATTCTATTAATTCTTTCATTATTTAATACAAATAAATTATATTTACCTTACTTGTCTGTATTTTCTTCTGGCTTATCTTCTTTAGATTCGTCGGTTTTTTCTTCTTTTTTCTCGGTTTTATCAGTGTTTTCAGCATTTCCTTCGTCTTGTGTAGTTTGATTATCGATGTTTTCTACTTTATCATTTTCTGGTGTTTCATTAGATTCATCTGTTTCATTTTCTTCATCCTTTTTAGCATCTGGGTTGTACGGTTCAAATTTGTAATTTCCACTAATTAGTTTTTTTACAGCTTTTGTTGGTTGAGCACCAACGGATATCCAGTAATCGTATCGCTCTTTTTTATATACCACTTTTTCTGGATCTTCTGTTGGATTGTAGTAGCCAATAATTTCAATAAATTTACCATCTCTTTTGGCTCTACTATCAGCAACAACTATTCTGTATGCTGGTGCGTTTTTTCTTCCTTTTCGTGTTAATCTTATTTTTACCATGACTGCTATTATAAGGTAAGATTAATTAAACTTCAACAACACAAATTTCAGTATACTTTTAACTCAAATCATTCACCCTTTCTAAGGCCTTCTGAGCCGCTTCTCTTTCAGCCTTTCGCTTACTAGACCCTTTACCTTCAGAAATTAAATTATCGCCCAAATAAACGCCTACAGTGAACGTTTTATGATGATCAGGTCCTTCTGATTTCAGCAATTTATAATGAGGTGTAATTCCTAACTTTTCTTGTGTATATTCTTGGTATAAACTTTTTGCATCTTTTAATTTACCACTATTAACAATATCGTCACATTTATAAAATAGCTCCCTAGTTAAATATTCTCTACATACGCCGATACCTCTGTCTAAATAAATTGCACCGAGTACAGCTTCAAATAAGTCGGCTAAGATGTAGTTGCTCGTTTTTACAGTTTCTTTTTCTCCTTTGGAAACCAGTACAAATTTGCTAAAACCTAACCTTTTTGATTCTTCTGCTAATGATTCTGTGTTAACAAGTTTAGATCTTAAATTTGTTAATTGCCCTTCGGGGAATTCCGGGTAGTTTTTATAAATCATTTCGGAAGTTAAAAATTGTAAAACAGCATCACCTAAAAACTCTAATCTTTCATTGGATTCTTTTACAGAATCATCTTTTGTTTCATTTAAATATGATCTATGTGTAAAAGCTGTTGTATATAAATTTATGTCTTTAACCTTAATTTTTAAAATTTTCTCTATATCTTTTTTAAAATTTTTGTTCATTTGTATTAAGTTGTACCTCAAACATAGTGCATACAGTTATTAAGTTTACTGCATATACTATGTTTCAGATATATTATTTTTACTATTATTAAAATCTTGAATAATTCCCGCCAAAATTCCGTTTATGAATTTAGATGACTCATTATCGCCAAATTCTTTTGCAAGTTCAACAGCTTCGTCTACGACCACTTTTTGTGGTGTATCTTTATAATAGATTTCCCAAGTTGCCATTAACAAAATTGACAAATCAATCAAATACATTTGATTAATTTCCCAATCGTTACTATTTTTTGAAATAATCTCTTTTAATTTTTCATTATTTTGTTCAACACCTTTTACAATTTCGTCTAAAAACGCTTTGTTGTAATTAGTTATATTTAAGTTGTGAATTGATGCTTTTTTTGTATCTTCTAATTTAAATTTAGGTGAGTTCTTTTCTCTTAAAAAAGATTCTCTAGAGTATATAAGGCTTAATGCTAACTTACGAGTTTGATGTCTAGGATCATTAGGTGTTTTCATTCTCTACAAAGTATAAAAATGTGAACTAGTAACTAATGCAACGATATAGATTATTCATAATTACCACACTTTGGACACTTTGCGTGTGGTAATTTTTGTGCGCCACATTTTTTGCATTTAACAGTGCTAACTGTTGTAAGTTTGCGTGTAGATCGTCTTCTTTTAATTTTTCCTTTGGATCTTTTTCTTTTTGGTTCAGCCATAACTTTTACATAATATTATGTTTTCTCAATAAAATCAACAGTTGTAATTCCATACTTTCTAGAATCATATATTTTTAATTTGGAATTCAACTCACTTATATTTGTATTATTTTGACTACTTTTAAAATAAACCGCAATACTGCTATTTTTCATTAATCTATCAAGGTTTTTAAGAACGTGATTTATTGTTAAATTGTAAGGTGCATCTATAAAGACGATGTCGTAATTTGTGGGAATGTTACTTATTCTTGTTTTAATTTCATACTTTCTACTTAAATTAGCTTTTGTATTTTTTTCACTTAAATTTACATTTTCGTCTTTTGTTTTAGAAATATCATTAACAAAATCAGTAGCATCGTATTTAAGTATATTTATATTTAGTTTATCTTCACTTAAATTTTCAGCGTTTTTAATTAATAAATTAATTGCTTCATAATCATTTTCAACAAATGTAGACGAATTAGCTCCCCTGCTCAATGCTTCAAAACCTAAATTTCCGGTTCCTGCGAATAAATCAAGAATATCTGCATTTAAAATTTTATTGCTTAATATAGAGAATACTGCTAACTTAACTCGTTCTCTAACAGGTCTTGTCGCATCAGGTATTAACAATCTTTTGTTTTTATATAAACCAGAGGTTATTCTAACAGTTGCTGGTTTGTTATTTTCTTTTTTTATCATGTATTAATTATTCATAACTGTTTCTATACGGTTCATGTAATCAACAATTTCTGGATATTTATGTCGTTTTGAAAAAACTTCCAATGCCGCTTCTTTAGTTGTTTTAACTAAATTAAAATTAGTTATATCAGCCACTTTAAAGTCTAAATATCCATGTTGTGATTTACCATATATATCTCCTGGTCCTCTTAGTTTCATATCTATTTCTGCTAACTCATTCCCGTTGTGTATTTTTTCTAGGTATTTAAGCCTTGGTGTCTCTTCTTTATTATTTGTTATAAGTATACAATATCCCTGTTCTTTACCTCTTCCAACTCTGCCCCTAAGTTGATGTAATGATGCTAACCCAAACCTTTCTGGACTTTCTATAATCATGATATTTGCAGACTTAATATCAATTCCTGTTTCAATAACAGGAGTAGATACAAGAATGTCGATTCTATGATTATAGAAATCATTTATAACACTATCTTTCTCGGTATTCTTTAATCTGCCATGTAACAACCCTACACTAAATTCATTAAAATATTTGGATACTTCTTTATATGTTTTTTCTGCAGATTTAACATTTTTAAAATCAATATGTTCAGACTCATCAATAAATGGGCAAACAATAAAAACTTGTTGGTTTCCATCTTTTATTTTTTGCTTTATCCAATCATATGAGTTTGTTCTTTTAGATTCGTTAATTACCCAAGTTTTAACAGGTTTTCGCTCTTTTGGCATTTCGTTTATTATTGAAAGTTCTAAATCTCCATAAGTTGCTAATGCTAGACTTCTTGGTATAGGTGTTGCAGTCATTGTTAATAAATTTGGAATTGTTTCGGTTATGTCAGAACTTAAAGTTGCTTCTTCAATTTCTCTAAAATGCTCAACGATTTTAGTTCTTTGTTCAACTCCAAACTTATGTTGTTCATCTATTACAATTAATCCTACATTCGAGAATTTATTTAAGTTATATAAGATTGCGTGTGTACCAATTATTATTGTATTTGATGCTGTTTTGATGTTACTAATTTTTTTCTTTTTATCGTCATCTTTATCTTCTCCACCATCGGTTCCTTTCTTATTAGCATCAGCACTGTCTCTTGTGCTCTTATTGTACTCGTTACTGACATTAGAATACAAATTGTTGCCGTTCGTAATGCTATCCCCTGTAATTAAAACAACATCGATATCCATATTAGCTAGTAATTTTGATGTTGTTTCAAAGTGTTGATTAGCTAATACTTGTGTTGGAGCCATTAGTATAGCATTATAACCGCTTTCAATAGTTGCCAATATT